>JGI24728J21555_1001474_pt1 | contig 9778 bp, 10 predicted proteins | sample EPASupsiteSAE305_FD_21555 | JGI IMG/M metagenome (IMG submission 21555) | reverse complement strand
TGCAGGGCCAGATGTCCGGCGCCCTGTCCCGCCTGATGGTGGTGGCAGAGAAGTATCCTGACCTGAAGGCCAACCAGAACTTCCTTGATCTGCAGAAACAGCTGGAAGGGACTGAAAACCGGATCAACGTGGCCCGTGAGCGCTACAACAAGCAGGTACAGGCCTTTAACACCAGCATCCGCACCTTCCCCAACTCACTGACCAACTCCATGCTGCTGCACCTGCAGCGCAAGGAGCCGTTCAAGGCCGAAGAAGGGGCCAAGGTTGCACCGAAAGTGAAGTTCTAGGTGGAACTGTCCACTTTTATCAGCAGCTTTGGTCTGATCTTTCTGGCGGAGCTGGGTGACAAGACCCAGCTCACTGCCATGGCCCTGGCACTGCGCTACCCCTGGAAACGGATCTTCATCGGCATTGCCGCAGCCTTTACCGTGCTGAACCTAGCAGCGGTACTGGTGGGGAAGATCCTGTTTCTGGTACTGCCGATCTTCTGGGTCACCCTGGTTTCAGCCCTGTTGTTTCTGTACTTTGGCTACAGTACCCTGAAAAATGCCTGTGATGCCGGAGATGACGATACTCCGCCCCCCACTGCAGCTGATGCGGTGCGGACCGCCTTTCTGATGATCTTCATGGCAGAGCTGGGTGACAAGACCCAGCTGGTGACCGCCAGTCAGGCAGCCCAGCATTCCGGCAGCCTGTCCGGCCTCGGCACTGTTTTTGTTGCCTCAACCCTGGCACTCTGGCTGGTTTCGTTGATCGGCATCTTTGCCGGCAAACAACTGGTCAAGTATATCCCGGTCTGCTGGATTCACCGCACTGCCGGCTTCATGTTTCTGGTGTTTGGCGTTGCCATGGGCTGGCGCCTGTTCTCACTCTAAACAGTTGTTGTAAAGGAACTACCATGTCACCTACCACCATCATGTGGATCGTCTTTGCAGCCCTGATCAGCTTTATGCTGGTCATAGACCTGAGCCTGAACCGCAAGAGCGGCCGGGTCAGCTTCAAAAAAGCAGCCACCTGGACCGTGGTCTGGATGCTTCTGGCTCTGCTGTTCGGTGGCGGAATCTGGTACACCATGGGCCAGCAGAAGGCACTGGAGTTTCTGACCGGCTACCTGATTGAACAGTCGCTCTCGGTGGACAACCTGTTTGTCTTCATCATGATCTTCACGGTCTTCGGGGTACGGGGTGAACTGCAGGCCAAGGTTTTGAAATGGGGTATTCTGGGTGCCATCGTAATGCGGCTGGTCTTCATCTTCATCGGCGCAGCACTGCTGAAAGAGTTCCAATGGCTTTTCTATATCTTTGGCGCACTACTGGTCTACACCGCCTGGAAGATGGCCTTCAGCGGCGATGACGAGATCGAGCCGGACAAGAACCCGCTGGTCAAACTGGCCCGCCGCTTCCTGCCGATGACCAAGCGGATCCGTGGCGACTGGTTTATTACCCGTCGCATGCAGCTCTGGATTGCCAGTCCACTCTTCATGGTACTGCTGGTGGTGGAGAGCAGCGACCTGGTCTTTGCCATGGACTCGATTCCGGCCATCTTTGCCATTACCCTGGACCCGTTTATCGTACTGACCTCCAACGTCTTTGCCATCATGGGACTCAGATCGCTCTTCTTTCTGCTCTCGAACCTGATGGGGATGTTTGCCTACCTGAAGTTCGGCATCGCCCTGATCCTGGCCTTTGTGGGGGTCAAGATGATCCTGATGATGCTGGGGTTCCATATTCCGATCAGTCTGTCACTGGCAGTGATTGTGGTGACCCTGGCGATCGCAGTGGTTACCTCACTACTTTTACGGAAACCGGAAACCGATGAGTTGCTGGAAACAGCTTGACAAACAGTACGCCAATTCCCTACTGTAACGGTATGCTACAAACACGTATCCGCATAATCAGCACAACCCTGTTGAGCATACTGGCACTGGCAACGATCCTGATGGCTCCGGTGGCTGCACTGAGTCATCAGGTTCTGCCCGATACACGCAGCACAGCCGCCTCCAGTGCTGATTGCGATGGCTGCCATGGAGAAACCCCTGCAGACACACACCAGGATGACGGCTGTGCAACAACCGCCTGCGCCTGTGCCTGCCATGCACCACTGACCCTTGCTCCAGTCACCGTTCCTTTACCGGTTGCCATTGCCAGCAGTTTTAATCTCTCTACGCCTCAAACACCACCGCAAGTCTATCTCTCCATCTTTGTACCTCCGCAAAACCTCTCCTGACTGTAATCACAGCATCCTAGCGGCATTTTCTGCCTGTTCCTTTGCGCCACCTGGCTGCAAAGACTGATTATCTGTTTCAGGAGATCCACCTATGACGACTGAACACCGTTCGGTCAGCGACAAGGTCATGCAGACCCTTGCCTCGCTGCGCCTGACCATGGCTGTACTGATTCTGCTGGCCCTGGTTTCCATCATCGGGACCGTTATTCCCCAGGGGCAACTGCCCCCTGAATATGTCGCATCCATCGGCGGTGAACAGGGCAACCGTTTCCGCCTCTATGCCTTGCTCGGCTTCTTTGACATGTACCACGCCTGGTGGTTTCAGGGGCTTTTGGCCCTGCTGTCGATAAACCTGCTGGCCTGCACCATCAAACGACTGCCCCATGTCTGGCGGATCGCCACCAGACCGGACATCACCCTCAGCAGCGCCCAGGAAGCAGCCGCCACCTGCAGCGCTGTTTTAACCGTCCCGGAATCTGTTGACCGTGCCAGACTGACCGCAGCGGTCGCTGCCGTTGCAGGCAAACCGGTACTGACCGAAAAGGATCATGAACTGCACCTGTTTGTGCAGCAGCGCCCCTGGGCCAGACTGGCGGTCTATGGCGTACATGCCAGCGTGATCCTGATCTTCATTGGCGCCATTATCGGTAATATCTTCGGCTTCAAGGGCTTTGTGGCCATACCGGAAGGCAGTACCGTCTCCAGCTTCACCGACCGCAAAGGGCAGCAGCGGCCGCTCGGTTTTGAGCTGCGCTGCGACCAGTTTACGGTCAGTTTCTATGATGCCCCCGGTGGCGGCCCCAGTCAGATGCCCAAAGAGTTCAAGAGCATCCTGACTCTTACCGAGAATGGCAAGGAGATTCCCGGCTACAAACATGCCCGCCTGATCGTCAACGATCCGTTGACCTACAAGGGGATCACCTTTTATCAGTCCAGTTACGGCACCACTGGTAACCACACCTTTACCGTCGGTACCACACGCCTGACGGTCGGCAGTGAAAAAACCGCCCATCTGCCGGACGGCAGCAGCATGCACCTGATTGAGGCGGTACAGGATGTCTCGCCATTCCTGCCGGGCAAGACCGGACCGGCGGCCAGGATTGACGTGCATCCCGCCAATGGCGGCGCAGCAGTGACCTTGTTGAGCCTTGCCAACTACCCTGAAGAGAACAGACGTGAGGCAGCCAAACACAACCTGCCGGTCATCACCTACCAGGGTGGCACTGAACGCCCGTATACCGGCCTGCAGGTCAACAAGGACCCCGGTGTCTGGGTGGTCTGGATCGGCAGCCTGCTGATGTGCGTCGGGCTGTATGTAGCCTTTTTCCTGCCGCACCAGCGGATCTGGTTCAGATTTGGCCAGGGCAGACTGGTGATTGCCGGTCATACCACCAAATCCCAGGCAGCCTTCCGTCAGCGCATTGAGCGGATCGAACAACAACTGAAGGCAACACTGCAGCAGGAGGAGACACGATGAACAGCGGATCATTGATGAACGGTACCACCATCTTCTACATGCTCTCCACCCTGGCCTTCTTCATCTACCTGGCCGGGCGCAACAAGCAGATCGGCCTGGCAGGTTCCGTTCTGGCCTGGACCGGTTTTGCCCTCCAGACCGTCGCACTGGGGCTGCGCTGGAAAGAGTCCTACGACATGGGAGTCGGCCATGCGCCGATGTCCAACCTGTACGAATCAGTGGTATTTTTTGCCTGGAGCATCGTGCTGATCTTCGGGATCATTGATGCAAAATACCACTACCGGGTGATCGGCGCCTTTGTGATGCCGTTTGCCCTGCTGGGCATGACCTGGGGCCAGCTCTACCTGCCCAGCGACATCAGTCCCTTGATGCCGGCCCTGCAGAGCAACTGGCTGACCTACCATGTCATCAGTTGCTTTCTGGGCTATGCCGCCTTTGCCGTGGCCTGCGGCGTCTCGATCATGTACCTGATCAAGGCCAAAAGCGAAGCAAGCAGTACCGCACCTGCCGATGGAATCCTGTCGGTCTTTCCCCCCACCCGGGTGCTGGACGACCTGAACTACAAGGCGATCATGGTCGGCTTTCCGCTTTTGACCCTGGGGATCATCACCGGTGCGGCCTGGGCCAACTATGCCTGGGGCACCTACTGGAGCTGGGACCCCAAAGAGACCTGGTCGCTGATTGTCTGGTTTGTCTATGCCGCCTTCCTGCATGCCCGCTTCACCAAGGGCTGGGTCGGCAAACGGGCAGCCTGGCTCTCGATCATCGGCTTTGCAGCCACCATTTTCTGCTACCTGGGTGTCAACCTGCTGCTGTCCGGTCTACACAGCTACGGAGGAATGTAACCATGAAAAAACTGTTAATTCTGACTATCCTGGCCCTGGTCGGCATGCTGGCAGCCTGCAGCAGCGGTTCGCACAAGTCTGTGCAGGCAGACGGCAGCGTAGTAAAGATCCCGCTGACAGACCTGCAACCGATGCAAGCCTCCTTTTACCGGATTAATCTGGACGGCAAAGAGATCCGCTTCTTTGCGGTCAAAGGGAGTGATGGCCGGATCAGGACCGCGCTGGATGCCTGCGATGTCTGCTACAAGGAGCGCAAAGGCTATCAGCAGCAGGGGGATCTGATGCTCTGCCGCAACTGTAACCTGACCTTCCCGATTGACCGGATCGGCCCATCTTCCGTGGGAGGCTGCAACCCCCACTTCCTGCCGTCACAGGTGACAGGTGATCAGCTGCTGCTGCCGGTGTCTGAATTGAAACAGGGGGCACGGTTCTTCCCATGAGACCCTATCAGATCGCCTTAAAAAACCTGATCCGCCAGCCTGCCCGGATGTTCTTCCTGACCGTGGCGCTGGCAGTGGGGCTGGCTGCAGTGGTGGCACTGGTCACCCTCTCAAACTCCATGACTGCTGATATTGAACACACCATGGACCAGTTCGGGGCCAATATCCTGATCACCCCCAAGAGTAATGATCTGGCCCTCTCCTACGGCGGCATCAGCCTGGGACGTGTCTCCTTTGACCAGCGAGAGCTTGACCCATCGGTGCTGGAGCGGATCCGCACCATCAAGAACCACCAGAACATCGCCGCCGTCGCCCCCAAGGTGCTGGGAACGGTGACTGTGCAGGGCAGGGAGCTGCTACTGGTGGGGGTGGATTTTGCGGCTGAACTGCGGATGAAACCCTGGTGGCGGTTAACCGGTGCAGAGCCGTCGGCTGCTGACGATGCCCTGCTGGGCAATAGCGCTGCACGGGTGTTGGGGGTAAAGCCGGGTGACCGGCTCACAGTAGGGGGCAGATCGTTTAAGGTAGCTGCGCTTTTGCAGGAGACCGGCTCTCAGGATGACGGCCTGCTGTTTGTACCGTTGGCAGCAGCCCAGGCCATAACCGGCAAACAGGGCAAGATCACGCTGATCGAAGTGGCGGCACTCTGCTCCGGCTGTCCGATTGGTGAGATGGTGGAGCAGATTGCCGGGGTGCTGCCGGACGCCAGGGTCAGCGCCATCAAACAGGTGGTGGAGGGGCGTCTGCAGACCATCGGCCAGCTCAAGCGGTTCTCGCTGGGGATGGGTGGGGTGATCGCCCTGATCGGTCTTCTGGTAGTCTTCATCACCATGATGGGCAATGTCAACGAGCGTAAGGTAGAAATCGGCATCTTCCGGGCCATCGGCTACCGCACCGGTCATGTGATGGGGATTATCCTGCTTGAGGCCGGGCTGGTAGGTCTGGTGGCAGGCCTGGCAGGGTATCTGCTGGGGCTTGGGGCTGCGGCGATTGCGCTGCCTCTGATGGCTCAGTCCGGTCATCCGCACCTGCTGATCCAGTGGCAGGTGGCTATTGCCGCCATTGCTGCCGTAGGTCTGGTCAGTCTGCTGGCAGCGGTCTACCCGGCGCGGCAGGCAGGCAGGATGGACCCGGCAGATGCCCTGAGGAGTCTTTAGGAAATGATCTTTTTCCGCCCTGGCATAGCCTTACTGCGGAACGGCTTGTGCGGCGTACCGATCTGTACGCCTCCGCGCCGTTCCTTGCTCGTCAACGCCATGACGAAAAAATCCACATTTCCCGAAAAACGAGGAACCACATGATAACTACAACTGATTTGAAAAAAAACTACCCCTCCGGAGAGGGCAACGTCGCTGCCCTGAAGGGGATCGATCTGACCGTGGATACCGGCGAGTTTGTCTGCATCATGGGGCAATCCGGCTCCGGCAAGAGCACCCTGCTGACCATTCTGGGGGGGATGTGCCATCCCACTGCAGGAACCGTAGAGGTTGACGGAACAGCCTTGTACGGCCTGAATGATGATGGCCTGGCGGATTTTCGGGCCAGGCATTTCGGCTTTGTCTTCCAGTCCTTTCATCTGGTGCCCTACCTGACCGCACTGGAGAACGTGATGCTGCCGCTGGCGCCGCTGAAACTGGCTGCTGAGGAGAAGCGCAGCATGGCGGCCGAAGCACTGGCACAGGTTGGACTGGCTGGCAAAGAGGGACGTCTGCCCGGCAAGATGTCCGGCGGTGAGCAGGAGCGGGTGGCCATTGCCCGGGCGGTAGTCAACCGTCCGGCGATCCTGTTTGCCGATGAACCGACCGGCAATCTGGACAGCGCCACCAGCGATCAGGTGATGGGGCTGTTTGCGCAGCTGCATCAGGCCGGGCAAACCATTGTGATGGTTACCCACAACCCTGAAAACGGCAGCTATGCACAACGGACGATCAGGTTAAAGGATGGCCAGCTGGCAGTATAGATTCTCTCTGAATTCACCATTCTTCATAATTTCATCATCAGGACTTTACCGTATGACGCTAGCTTGGCCTCACTCAAGGGACAAAGAGAACAACAAATAGGGAAACAACACCATGATGCCGAGAATCACCGCCATACTGCTGCTTATATGCCTGTTTACCGGCACTCTCCATGCCTGGCATGGAGAGTTTGCCGGTGCACATTCGGCAACCAGTAGCGTCTTGTCAGGGCATCATGCCGTGGAGGACAATCATGAAGATCACCCCGGCAGCGGAAACAAACACGAAGAAGATCACTGCTGTAACATCCATTTTCAGGCACTTCCCCCACACCAGCAACCTGCTTTTGTAGCACCCATAGCCACAAGACAGTTCACTGCAACCATTCCGCATCTGTACCCGCGGGATATCTCACGTATTCCCTATATCCCCCCTCGCAGTATCTCCTGAGCAGTTCAGCACAACCGTTCGCCCTTTTACCGGCTATTTCTTCTATTTCAGGAAGTAATCTCTGTTGGTGAGTCTGCGGCTGCTCGATAGTTTCGAGTTTTTGCTGCTGGGCGACCCGCTACCTTGAGACTACCTCTGGACTAAAACGAACAAGCAGCATGCCCAGTTGCATGCGAGCGCACCTACTTGGATTCTATCCACAGTTGCCACTTACAAGGAGAAAACATATGAAAAAAATCATCATATTAATGACTTTCGCCACACTACTTACCGGCTGTGCCTCCACCGAGGCTATCAAACGACTTGAAAGCCGGAATGGACAGGGTGTGTTTCAGGTGCTCGACGCTTCAGCCAAACCGCTGCCTGACGGGTATGGCGACCTGCAAATAAACCTCAACCTAAAAACACGAACCCGTGATGCGGTCTTGATCAATACTACCGGCGACGGCACAGAGCGCTATCAATTACTGGTTGGCATCAATGGCCATACCCAACGGCTGACCGGCAAGATGACCCCGGAGAGCGGTGAATACCGTGGTAGCAAAGATCCTGAAGCCGGCAACGGTATTCGCTACTCCTTTGAGACAACCGTGCGGCTCCCGGTTGGCCTGCACACGATGACGTTTGCCTTGCCGGAAGACGGTGTTGTTCTCGAACGGAGGCTGGAAGTCAAATCAGGAGAGAATCGCATGGTGTTGCAGCCGGTCTACAGAAGCAAAAACCCGCATCAGCGGATCGGATTCAACGGAGACACCACCTATTACGAAGGGGTCAAGAGCCTGCTGATCAAGGGATAAAGGAGAACATTCATGCGTATGCCTATGACTGCGCCGTTGCTCTACCTGTGTGCACTTGCCGCAACTCTGCCCGGGACAGCGCTGGGTATGGAAGCGCCGCTGACCCTTGATATGGCGGTTCAACGGGCTTTGGCAAACAGTAGAGAACTTACGGCCGATAAAGAAGAACTGAAAGGCCTCCAGAACGCGGCTGACAGGGTACCGCTGTTGGCCAATCCGGTCCTGGAGCTGGAAGGAAAGACCGGCGCACTGACCGGCAGTCCTGATGACAGAGGCATCAGCATTACCGTGCTGCAGGAGATCCCGCTGGCCGCTGTCGGCAGCAAGCGCCGTAGCGTTGCACAGGCAGAGGCTGATCTGGCTCGCCTGAAAATCAACGAACGTACGCTGAAATTTGGCGATGAGGTGCGCAGAAGCTGGGTCGCCTGTGCGGTTGAACAGCAACGCCTGGAGCTGGTACAGGCACAGATGGAGATTGCCGGAAGATTGCTTTCGATTGCCAATGAACGTTTCAAGGCCGGTGATCTGGCGGAACTGGAAGTCAGGCTGGCAGATCTGGACCTGCGCAAACAGCAGTTACGACTGACAGAGCAGCAGACCGTCCTGGCTATGGCCCGCAGACAGTTGGCCCGGCTGTTGGGCCTGTCAGGCGTACAAGAGCTGCCGCAGTTGGCGGTTACGCCTGCCCCCCGCACTGCGCTGCCTGATGACGAGCAACTGCTGTTGCAGGCCCTGCAACAACGATCTGACCTGGTCGTGCTGCATCAGGAAACGGAACGCGACCGGTCTGCTCTGGAACTGGCCCGGGCCGAGGCGCTGCCGTCACTGACCGTCGGGCTTTCCTACAGTAACGAGCGTTCATCACAAAACGCCTATGACCTTGCTGCCGGGCAACTCCTGCTGCGCAACGAGCGGACTAATGACCATATCCTGGGGTTGAAACTCTCCATCCCGCTGCCGCTGTTTTCGCGCAATCAGGCCGAGCTGGCCAGGGCTACCGGTCGGGTAAGCGCCGGCAATGCGCGTGCTGAGGCCCTGAAGCGCACTGCCGAGGTTGAAATCAAGGATCTGCTGGCGCACTACCGGCTGGCACAAAGCGCCTGGGAGCTGCATCGCGCAACCCTGGGGCCGGCTGCGCGNGAAAACCTGAACATCCAGCAGCAGGCCTTTGCGCTGGGAGAAGTCGGCATGCAGATTGTGCTGGATGAGAAGCGGCGCCTGGCAGAACANCAGGAGGNCGAGCTGAAGGCACTGCAGCTGGCCCTTGAAACCTANAGCAGACTGGAAGTCGCAACCGGCGGCACTCCGGCAATCTCAGGAGGAACACCATGATAAGAACCGTTGCGGGGTTGTTCATGACCGCCCTGCTCTTCATACTGATCGGCTGCAGCAATCAAGACAGTAAAAAGCAGGAGCAGGGCCATACCGAAGAAAAGACGACACAGGTCACGGTCTGGAGCGAAAAGACCGAACTGTTTATGGAGTACACACCGCTGGTGAGCGGCAAGAAGAACGTCCTGCTGATCCACCTGACCAGGCTTGCAGACGGCAAACCGGTCAGTGAAGGCGCGTTGCAGCTGACCTT
>JGI24728J21555_1001472_pt1 | contig 9785 bp, 10 predicted proteins | sample EPASupsiteSAE305_FD_21555 | JGI IMG/M metagenome (IMG submission 21555) | reverse complement strand
GCAGATTGTACGTTCATCAAGCCACCAGACCCGGGATGCCGAGGTGATCAACCAGGCCTCTGCCAGCATGCGCCAGCTGGCCACCAATGTCCATATCAACGCCCGTTCCCACAACGATGCCGGCTCTGCCATTGCAGACTCAACCGAGACCATTGTCAGGATGATTGAAGAGATCAGGCGGGCCTGCATGGTGCAGCTGGAGGGCAGTGAGCAGATCGTCCACACGGCAGAGGAGATGGAAGAGGCGGCAACCGGCAACCTCAAGACCACCCGGGTAATGGAGGAGGCGGTCAGCGGTCTTTCTCGTCAAATCAAGAGCCTTGAACAGGAAATGGCAGGCTTCAAGACCGTATCCTGACAACGGGTTGCAACTGAAGAGAAGAAGGCTAAAGTCTCTGCCCCGGATGCACGAAAAGATAAGTAACAGGGTATTTCGATAATGTTTGTGCAGCGAGAGTGGTCTTGAAAGAAGGTGAGCCGGATGGCATTCGGTACAGTCGTTACACTGTTCACATCAGGGAGGGTCTCCCTTGAAGCGGCTGTTGACATGCTGGTACATACTCTTGGTTACCGTGACCGTGCCATGGCCTATGCCCTTCTTAATGCGGCCCGGAGTTCTTGCTAGAAACGTTCTGTTGGCGATATGAATGACAAAAAGCCCTGCACCATAACTGGTTGCAGGGCTTTTTGTTGGGCTCAGTCTATCGAACTGACAAGGGGGATGGCGGAATATTGTAGAAATGTCTTGAGAGAGCTTTCCGGCGTTTTAGTATCTGGTTGAACGGCCTGTTTATCTTTTTTGTTCTTATCCAGCGTCATGATACTTCTCCATTAGTTGCGTTGCCGAGGGATGGCGGCGATGGGTGAGGAACAGGTGCTCGCTTCCCCGGAAAAGCGGCTTGAAACCGGCTTTTGTGTAACTTTTGCGTAGTTTCGCCGCGATGGTTTTTTGCTCGTCCGGTGACAGCCTCGGCAGCTCCCAGCCTGCGTTTGCGGGGTCATCGGGATTCATCGGCCACGGCTTCAGCGTCACGATATCCCGCTCGTCAAACAGCTCGGCAATGGCCAGCGCCAACAGCCCACCAAACCCCTGGCCGCGATACTCCGGCAGCAGGAGAATCGATTTGATCAGCACCACGTTGCCGTAATCCATCACCTCGTCGGCCACTGAAGGATTCAGCTCTTCACCGTCAAACAGCTCTTCGTAGAGGTTCCCTAGGTCGGTGGAATGGGTATCGAAGATATCTAACAGGGACCACGTGCCGTCATTGACGATCCGATCCATCCTGACGCGATAGACCGTCGCCTGCCCGATGGCTTCCCGTTCTTCGTCGTGGAGGATGTCGATCCGGGTGGTTGAGACGTAGCCGGTCGGTGAGTCCCGGCGAATGCGGGAGCAGGTTTTGGTGGAGAGAGAGATTTGGTGGGGGGTGAGAAGCATTATTTAATAACCATATCAGCACTCTAACTTGCTATCCAGATGTGTTGAATTTGAAAACTGCTCTTAATCAGCATTGCTAAACACTTGCTCATTCCACTTCGCCGTTTGATACCCGTGTAATGAAAGCAGGTCATAATCCATTTCTTCCATCTGCGACAGACAAGTTGGATATGTCGCAGCCTTAGTAACATTTTCAGGCTGCAACCAATCCTGCTTTTCGTTAATAAGCGATTTTTCCCCATACTTTTTTATCGAAGCGACAGGGTCAGACCCGATCTGGAGATACATCCCATAACCGACATTGCTCTGAAGAAAATTGACAAATGACCGGACCCTCAAAGACCTTGCCTGGTCAAATCCGATGTTTGCGACGCGTTCTAAACGTCTTAGATGTAGTGGCCCCGGAATCTGTTGTCGTCCAAAGGCGGCACCTGCATCCGAAACAATAACGAAATCTATGGGTGGACTTCCGGTCTCTGTTTTTATTACCTGCTTTCCAAGATCAAAGAATGGCTCCAGCCCTAAGTTGTCATACACGCCGCCATCGTATATGTGGATGCGCCGAAAAGTAGGCTCAACCTTTTCCGGAATAGTGGACCAATCCCAAATTTTCCGCTTCTCCCATTCAAATCGGTCTGCAAAAATCTTTAGCGGACCGACACCTCCAGGGAAAGCTGCAGAGATTGCCATAGCGTCTGCTAAAGGAAAATTAGGCGCATCAGCATATCCTAGTTCATAGTCCCCAAGCTTTGTTCCTTTGAACCGGAATCTTCTCCCATTTTCGGCAGTTGTACCGTTAATTGTCCAAGTTGGCTGTACAGGAAGTTTGGAAAGAGGGCCTGTAATGCCCCAAACGTGCCGGATGCTTTGAGAAAGGACGTTCGCGCGAGATAGGAAAAAGCGCCAATTTAATGGGAAAAGGAGGCGCAGTAGCGCATTTGTCTGGAGCGATGTCGAGGTTAAGGTAGTTCGTATTGCAGGAAAAACTCTTTTTGAATAAACCTCCGACGAGGGCCATGTATAACCTGAATGTTGAAAGACAAGGCCAGCGAAGAGGCTTCCTCCAGATACGGAGGAGATATGGCGAATTGCCTCCAGCTGACCTCTTTCAGCCAGCCACAGTAACACCCCAGCGTGGAACGCTGCAGCCCGAACACCGCCACCAGAGAGAGCTATTCCCACTCTTTTACTTTTATCCGTCACGCCATATACCTCACGGATGCAGAAATTTCTCCTGCCGCTCCCACGATCATCATTAGAGCAGGAAACCCATCCATCGCCAGAACATCGGCCAAAGTCTGCACGAGAAGTTTATCCCACGGACTGGGCCTAGGCCCAGAAAACGGAGGGTGCGAGTGCCATTCACCGATATATCCGACTATGTTAGCTGTAAGTGTACCGATATCACCCAATTTTTCATTGAGGCCGCCAATTCCTCGGGTGAAGCTTCCTTGATCAGAAACGCTGTCATCAGGTGCTGGGAGGGCGTCTACAACATAGATATGACGTAGTTTTTGGTCAATATAGCCGACTAAAACTCCGCCAGTTTCGTCAGGAAGGTGACGGTGCCGAGTGGCAATCATTTTCTCTTCCAGGCCCTTGTCCCAGATGACGTGCCACCCTTCCGATTCCCTCCGTACAGTCTCCTTCACATCTATGTTTACAGCGGTGACCGCTCCTGTCGGCTCGGAGCGCCAGATGCTGATTTCGGCATCAGACTTCCTAGAAGTGATTCGAACTTGTTTCGCCAAGATAGCTGCATGGAGCTGGATATCTTCATACGAAATCCTGGCTGAAATGTCTCTACAGCCAGCACCCACCCATAATCCAGCCACATTGTCCGATAAATGATCCGCACCCAGCGGCAGTTCCAAGAGTGCGCGGTAATACTGAGCTTCGAGCGAATCTACACGTATCTTCCTATCGCTTGATTCAAGAAGGAGGACAGAATCACGCCCAGATGGTGTTACGAAGATAGATGCCATTCTAGGTACTTGTTCAAGCCGCGACAAATCCCGAGGAACATCAAGGGTTGTTGTAGCGTCGATTAATATTGAAGACCTGTAAATTACATCGTGGATTTCGGTTTTATCCAACTCCGTGACGCTTCCCTTGATAGCAGTGACCTCAAGGTATCCCGGGTGGTAGATGGTCTGTGCTGATTTTTTTACAACATCGACTTTGGCTTCGCCGATATCGGAGTTACGCGCAACGTGTCGGACAATATTATGAGCCTTAATTATATCCGGATCAATTAACGACCAACGCCCCCAACCTTCCCGAACCCACAGCTCTAGAATCGAACTTCCCAGAGCCCCTACACCAGCCAAAATACCATCGAAATCGGCAGTCGAAGCATCAATCCCTGACGCTTTGCGAGCAAATGGTAATCCGACTTCATACTTGACCTCAATTGGATATATTGGCAGATTTCGCCATAATTCAGAATTCTGAACAGCACCCAAAATTGGAACAACGTAATACTTATCACGATGCAAGGATAGAACATCTGCGGACTCGCCGATGACTGACAAATCAGAGGGGATGAGGAAAGCAATCACTTCTCGTTTCTCAGGTGGAGAGCAAGCATCTCTCTTCACCGGCAAGAACAGGAATAACAGACACCGGTCTTTCGAGGTTCTTGGAATCCCCTCCTGTGGGACTTTCTCCTTGATTTTAACTCTCAGCTCATCGATAAAAGCTGCCCCACGAACGGACAACTGATCGTGCAGACCACCCAAAGTGTTTGGGTAGCATTCGACCGGACCATGAACGACAGGAGGGAGGTCGATGGAAAGAAAGGTGAGACTGGAAATAGTTTTGAGTTGATAATTCCCTTTCGGTAAAAATGAGGCCCGCAAGGTTTTGTGGTCAGTAGAACTATCCCAGGTAAGTGCAAACTTATCATCAACGATTTTATAGTCGAAATCAGGCGGAAGCACGATTTCAAAAGGGCTTGTAAAATATAGCTGTTCTACAGGTTGGTCAGCCTGATGCAGAGTTCCATTTGCTGTTTCTATCAGCCACCAAATGATCCGTTTGATGAATTTCTGTGGCGTCCATGTCCGCTCGATAACCGACCAAGGCTCAAAATAGAGGCATAGGTGCCGAGGCTCACCAGGTGGGGTGTGATTCGTATGTAGAACGACCGGGAAGTCATTACGTAATACTCGCACTTCAGGAAGGCCAGTGGCGTGGAAAATAAGGGCTAAGCGTTCTCTGACCCTAATACCATAGGCATTTCTCGTCGGGATGTCATCGTTAACGATGTCGAGTATAATGACATCCGCAAGACTACCGTCCGCATTCTTAACTTGGCGAAGCTCGACTACCTCGACATCCTTAAACCGTGTTGCGACCTCAAGGGTTACTCTGGCATACTGCTGTTGCAATAGGTCGCCTGAGACGGCAGGCAGAGCTTCGCCAACGTCTATAAACGTAGGCACCTAACCTGCCCTCGGAGCAGGGTTGGATGTAATGATTACGGCTGGGGCCACTACTGGTTTCTTCGCTCCGCGTTTGATCCCGTTGTTTTCTATGTTGAATACAAGTGGCTCGGGAGCTTTCTCGTTAGGCTCTTCCATAGTCACAAGGATTTTTGCGCCGTTAACCTCTTTCAAGTAAAGCTCATAGCACTTTTTTGCTTGGATATGAGGTGGCAGCGTTTGCTCCCGTGCTTCCTTCGATTCCTTTATCGGGTTGCTTGAGATGACAATGTAGGCATCAGTCTTCCCTTGGAGTAGTAGGTCTTTGACGAGAGATTTTGGCTCCGTCTCTTTTTCGCCCTTTTCGTCGCTGAGTGCCTTGTAGCTGCAGTGGTGGGGAATGTTGAAAATGTCCCAAGCCAGCCGGTCATCATTTTTGTGATACCGTGTGGTACTGACGATCTCCTCCAGAATTTCCCATTCTGAATCCCCGACAGCTAGGTAATCATACGTGTTAATTCCAACTTTCAATCGGACATTGAAGATGAGGGAACATGGGTTCCGGAGGTCGTCGCCTTCGTCAGCATGCCGAATGAACGGACTATGGCAGAAAAACTCGATCCCATCGTTCTGGAGGTCAAATCCAGGTACTATTGACCCTGCGTCCGTTATGAGATGCTTTCGGGACTCTACGGTCAATCCCTCGCTTTCAAGCCAATCCTTCAACTTGTCAGGCTTCGAAAAAACACGGATACCCTCACCCTTCTTCAAACGATGTCGAGCTTCCTGCCTCCAGATGACAAACTCGTTACTTTGTTGATCATTTGTTGCTGTTTCAAGGATCATGGCAGCAGGGACCCACAATTCATTAATTTTAATCCGGCCGTTGCCTTGGTATTTTGCGGCATACCACAGCTCAAAAAAATCAGTGCTGTTTTCGATGTGATCACTATCGCTATGAGTAAATGCGACTATATCTAAGTAATCCCTCTTAACGTCATCCAGCTCCTTTTTCAGGCGTGCTTTCAAATCAATTTCGGGGCTTTCCTCACCCTCCGCCTTCTTCAGGTGCCGGTAGTCGAAAAGTATCCGCTTCCCGTTTTCAAGGATAATCTGGCTACTGTCGCCGTTGCCTACGGGGTAAAAGATAATCTGATGCATGGTCGATCCTTTCTCCAAAATCTGAAGCAGTTGGCTATCTAAATTTCTTGTAAAACGGCACGTGTTTGTTGAAATGATTCCTGATACTGTCAGCGTTTTGAGACAGATATCTTGACTTCTTAGACTTGAACGTCTTTACGCTGGAAACTTTTTCAGAGTTTGATATTAGGTTAAAAACATTGTAGACGTGTGTGTGAGGGTGAACCGATTCGACTATGATATCACCTGTCTTGGTTGTAAAAATTGGAATCTCGTGCTCATAGAGAAGATCTCTAATCTCTTGCTTGGGATGTTCATATCTATTGTCATAATTCGAAGAAGCTATGGCTACTGTAGGCTTAGTTTTCCTAAGAAAGTTGCTTGTAATAAACCCATTGTTGGCACCATGGTGGGCTAAGATAAGGATATCCAATTCCTGCGAAAACATACTCGACCTAGCTAACATAGAGCTTATATTCGTATCCTCAACGTCACCTAAGCTGGCAACATTGAATGAACCAGTTCGAAAAAATTTTACAGTCGAGTTGTTATTCGAATCTTCGTATAAAGACTTGGGGTGATAGAATATGTTTTTGTAACCAAGCTTCTCAGCTTCATTGAGAGAATTAATGTAGAGAGGATCAACCTTCCGCAAGGTCGTCTTCGGGTGATTTTTTTTGTAGTCAAGAATCTTTTTTAGCGCCTCTTTAGCCGTATCAGTATGGGGAGGGTATCCAGGGTATTCAATGGTCCGTGGCTGATAAGTCTCGAATATAATATCCAGTTCAGAGGGTGAGCAGTGATCATTGTCCCAACTTGTAATATGCAAACAGTCGATTTTGTTGATTCCGCAAGCTGTCACCTCTGCCTCTACAGATGCCTTGCTTGTGTCAGTCAGTCTCGCCTCGATCAGGGTAAAGTGACTTCCATCGAAATACGAGAAAGATGAGCCTTCTGTGCCTAGTTGGTATGCTCTGAAGCGGGTGTATTTCCTTAATATTGTCATTCTTGACTCCAACAACCTGTAATCATTTAAAATTCCTCGCCGACCCGAAAAAGTTCGCTATCGCAATAGCCATCGCCGGTCTGCTCACCTGAAAAATCCCCGCCAACTTCTCCGGATTTTTCAACTCCGTCTGATACTTCTTCAACTGCTCCTGCGGAATCAGCAACTCCGCGGCAAAGGCATCCGCCTCCTGCTCCCACGGCGGCTTTGCGCTTTCCGGCATATCCTCCCCAAGCTCCCGCACTGCCTCGGCATCGTAAAAATCTCGTTTGTCGTGCCGAAGGAATATATGCCCCAGCTCGTGAGCCAGGGTGAAACGACCCCGCACGTAGGCCTTTGCCCTGTTCACCATGGCAACCCGCGTCCCGTCCTCTAGCTCCATCAGCATCCCGTCAACGGCTTCCGGGTCGTCGAGTTCCATATACTCCAACCCTTCACCCTCACAGATTTTCCGCAGGTCGGTGGGAACATCCACGATCTTGTACTGTTTCAGCACCTTGCGCGCCATGTTGCGAGCCAGTGAATAGTTGGCCGGAATCATCGTGCTCCTCCCGCCTGTCGCCGAGCATCAAGAGCAGCCTGTACCTTTACCAGGTAGTCGTCACTGACCAGCTTCTGCTGTGCCGACTCGCCTCTTTTCTGCGCTAGTTTTTCCAGCATCATGTTGACAGTGCGTGACTGGGCAGCCTCGCCCTTGGCGTCGTAACTGGTGGAACGTGCATGGACAACGGTTGCCGAGTTCTTCATTGAGACGATTGATAAGGTGGCGTTGAGTAGCCGCTTGAGGTTATCGAGCGTCAATCCGAAAAACTGGACAATCCGTGCGGTTACATCGGGAGAAATCTGTTCCGGGGCAAAATCATTGTTTTCAATACGAATCAGGATGGCCGGTTCAATCTCCAGTGAGGCACAGACCAGATCTGGCAGGAGTCTGGTCGCATTGATTACCTCGCGAATATACTCCCCAAAGGAAAGATACTGATCAAGCAGGGAGCTGTTCACTTTACTGATGGCGGCGATGCGCTCCGACGGAATCAGGTTAACCTTGGCATCGGGGAACTTCTCAATGAAGTTATGCACCAGAAGGTTCATGGAGGGGGTGATGGCAACCTCGCCTCGCTCCCAGCGGCCATAGGAGTTGCGGCCGATCTGCAGCAGGTCGCAGATTTCGTCCAGTTTCATGTTTAGCACCCGGCGCACCGTCTTCAGTTGTTCCGGTGTGAGGAGTGGTTTCAATCCGAACTCCAGAGCAACGCGCTGCTTGTCAATTTCCAGGCTCTGCCCATGGGTGAACGTAACTTCCCCACAGGCGGGGCAAGTTTCGCAGGCAAGGTCACGTAACAGGTGCAATTCGCCATTAACCGTCACTGTGAGATCGGTCGTTGAAGTCTTATAGTCAGCGTTAAAACAGTTGGTGCAGATCATTGTCCAATCCTCTATTTGTGTGTGAACGAGGTAAGTTTCCATTCGATGAAGAGGCCGGTCTGCGGATGGTAGTTGCTGCAGACCTTGCAGTAGACAGCAACTCCTCTGGTGCTGGTGCCGTGGATAACATAGTGGGTGTTGTCCGGATGGCTCGCCCGTTCACTGGTTGCTGGCATCGCCTTTTCAATGGCATCGGCATCCATGATGACCTTCTCTACATCGGCCTCATATAATTCAGCCTTGTCCATATCGTTCAAGCAATCCTTCGTCTTCCTGATTTTCCTTGCCAGATAGGCATTCTTTATTTCAGCGAGAACAAGTCCGTCTAGCTCCGTTCCAATTGGCGTCATAGAGTCTCCATAATCACTCACACCAATTGGTGTTAAATTAAATATACCAATTGGTATTTTGGTGTCAATTACAATTTTTCTTCGAAGTGTCACCTGTTATCAACTTGTGCTTCATCGACAAGCTAACTACTCATGATGCATTACCCAACCCTTCGATTGTCCTCAAATCGCCACCACATGGCATATTCCTGCACCGCCACCAGCTCTCCAAGCCGTCACAAACCACAAACAAAGCCGAGTAATCACTGCGCGTTACGAAAAAGTGTAAAATTTCTTTACACCCGTAGAAAACGAAAAACCCGCCTTTGGGGCGGGTTCAGTAATAAACGTATAGGTCTTTGGCAATATATTTCGCATGGTTACCACTCTAAGGGATAGATCACTGTAGTCTGTGTACCTGAATCTAGATCAGCTGTCCAGGGCTTTGTAAGGTATCGCGAACATAGCCCCACGATCGCTGTCGTTAAAATCATAGCTTGCCGCCGGATACCGTCACGAACAGGTACCTGCCGTCACTATCTGCCAGTTTGTTATCGTTCTCTTTGGGCTCGGATTTGCTGACATCTATGGCAGCGAGAGGGACGATTTTCTTGGGCATGTTTGCTATCCCCCCTGTTTTGACGGTATCCAGATCTCGAAAGGGCAAAATACCGTCAGCCATACCGTCAAAAACATCGGATTCCTGCCTGCTGCTATGGATTGTAACGGAGAAGGGAAAAAGAAAAGGCCCTGATCTCTCAGGGCCTTCTGGCTTTGTCCGGACGGTGCCGAACGGTTTATTGGTGGCTGCTCAGGGACTCGAACCCCGGACCTCACACGTATGAAGCGTATGCTCTAGCCAGCTGAGCTAAGCAGCCATTTGAAAACGCCCCTTCGGTAGACCAAAGAGGCGGTTGTTGATTTGGTTGCGGGGACAGGATTTGAACCTGTGACCTTCGGGTTATGAGCCCGACGAGCTACCAGACTGCTCCACCCCGCGACGTGAGGAATTGAACTTA
>JGI24728J21555_1001464_pt1 | contig 9816 bp, 9 predicted proteins | sample EPASupsiteSAE305_FD_21555 | JGI IMG/M metagenome (IMG submission 21555) | reverse complement strand
ATTGGATATATTCTTTTTATTCAAAAGGCTGGCATATCTGTATGGCTAGCGCCATGGATCATCTATTCAATAGGTGCTGCTATTGGGTTCTATGCGAGCGTTGTCTCATCCTTCGTACAGGGGTGTGATCAGGTATCAAATATTCAAAAATTGAGCCTTCAGTCAGCCATAGTTGGCACCTTTTCAATGTTCATTTCATTAATACTTCATTTTGGGTTGTATTCGATAGCTGTATCGTTATTGTTGGCGAACTTGTACAACCTGGCAGCAATTCTGATCAAATATCGAAAATTCCTTAGGACTCTATGGAAAACCGAACCTGATAAAACCGATTGGAAACATGATATTCTCAGGCTGCTGTGGAAATATGCCTTAAGCTGGTCAAGTGGTTATTTCATTTTCAAGATATACACGCCATTTATGTTCCAGTTCCATGGACCGATCGAAGCGGGAAAGGTTGGAATTACTATTAGCTTGGTCACTGCGATTTTCAGTATTTCGAATACTTGGTTTTCTGCGAATACACCCAAATTGAATATGTTGGTTGCAAAGCGAGAATGGAAAATACTGGATAAAGAATTTCGAAAAAATTTGATATTATCATTAGGAACATATTTGCTAGGAGTTATTATTCTTTTTGTAGCTGTTCTTGCTTTTTCAGGGAAATGGCAGCTTTTTGATAAATTGAAATCAAGGTTCCTTGGGATAGTGCCGCTATCGATGTTGCTAATAGGCTGGTTTTTGCAGATTATTGTGAATGGGCTAGCAATATATTTGCGTGCACATAAAGAAGAGCCTTATGTCATACCATCTGTTGTAAGTGGAATATTTATTATTGTAACTACATTTTTAAGTTCGAAATATTTACCACCTAGCATGTTTTTTATTGGATTCTTCGCTTCTTATCTTTATGGATTGCCTTGGTCATTTAGAATATATTTTGAAAAAAGGAAAGAATGGCATGTATGACATATAAATATTGGTTATCTATTTGTATTCCAACCTATAATCGATTTGATAGTCTTAAAAAAACAATTGATAGTATTATTTCTCAGGAAGGATTTGATAATTCTATTGAGATAATTATTAGCGATAATGCGTCTTCTGATAATACTAGCAATATATTACAATATTACATAAAGTATCCTAATATTAAATATTATAGAAATAAAGATAATTTGCTAGATTACAATTTTATATTAGCGCTTTCTTATGCTAATGGAGAATATATTAAATTGCTAAGCGATAATAAGCCTGTGTGTCGTAATTTTTTATCAAATATAAAAAAAGCAATAGCAAAAAAGCCTTCTATTATATTTCATAAACTTTCAGCAAATCAATCTATCAAATTTCTTGAAACAAATACTATTAATGATTTCATAAAAAATGCTTCTTTCTACTCTACATGGCTTATCGCATATACATTTAGAAAAGATATATTAGATAATATTAATTATAAAAATATTGATTATACTTCTCGCCTTGTGCAGACAATTATTGCACTAAAAGTATTAGAAGATAATCCGAAATGTTTATTCATCATTGGTAAGAGTATGATTGATTTAGGCGCAAATGGAAAAGGAGGATATAATATATTCGAAGTATTTATTAATAATTACCTAAGCATATTAAAAAATAATAAAAGCATAAGTAAATACGCATTTTTTAATGAAAAAAATAAATTGCTTATATATTTCATATTTGATTGGTTATGGATACTCCTATTATCAAGAAATAGAAGAAGTTATTCATTTGATTTAAAGGGGTGGGGAATAATTTTAATGAAGAATTATTGGTACAATCCGATATTGTATATGTTTCCTTTTTATGAAGGACTGCGTTGGCTGCAGAATAGGATGCGGTTGATAAAGCTAGAAAGAACAGTGGTTAAATCACCTTAAAAATGGACAATATCAAGGATCCTCTCGAAGTTCTTTTCTTATTTAGTTGAGCTGTGTTTAGTCAAGCTCAAATCTACAAAATCCGTACAAATTTCACAATCCAGCTATTGAAATTACTGTTTGAGAAGATGTTATTTGCTATTATTGACTAAAAAAATGATTGGCTCAGAAAACTATATTAAATATTATAATTTATAGGGAGAATCAATAATGAATAATAAAAAAGCAAGAGTAATTGCTTATTATTTACCACAATATCATCCAATAAAGGAAAATGATATATGGTGGGGTAAAGGCTTTACTGAGTGGACAAATGTCGGTAAAGCTAAAAAATTATTTCATAATCATTATCAGCCGAGAATACCAGCTGATTTAGGTTATTACGATTTGAGATTACCTGAAGTGAGAGAAGCTCAAGCATCGATGGCGCAAGAATATGGTATTGAGGGTTTTTGTTATTGGCATTATTGGTTTGGGAATGGGAAAAGGCTTTTGGAAATGCCATTTAACGAAGTACTCAGATTAGGAAAACCAGATTTTCCATTTTGTTTAGCATGGGCTAATGAATCTTGGAAAGGATTTTCGCATGGATTAAAAGATGATCGTAAAATATTAATTGAACAAAAATATCCTGGAATGGCTGATTATATTGCACATTTCAATACTGTAATGCCTGCATTCAAAGATAAAAGATATATCAAAATAAGAGGCAATCCTATTTTTGTAATTTATCACCCAGATCAAATACCAGACGCGAATCTATTCATATCGATTTGGCAAAAATTAGCGAAAGAGAATAAAATAGGAAAAATCCATTTCGTAGCACATTGTTGGGATTATGAAGAAGTAAATAGATATTTTTCAATGGGATTCGATGCGGTAAATGTAAATACAATTCCTTATGCATTTGAAAAAGGCAGGAATATTTTAGAAAAATGCATTCAAGCAATTGAAAGTAAATATTTTAATATACCAAAAAGAATGAATTATAGTAAAGCAATAAAATATTTCAATAATAAAAAAGCAAAGAATAGTAACATTTATCCTACAATAATAACGGGCTGGGATCATACACCTAGAAGTGGATCAAGAGGTAGCGTTTTTACAAACGAAAGTCCAGATATATTTGAGAAACATGCAAAAGAAATTATTGACACCGTTAAAGAAAAAGATTTCATTGACAGAATAATATTTTTAAAATCATGGAACGAATGGGGAGAAGGTAATTATATAGAGCCTGATCTTAAATTTGGCACAAAATATTTGGAAGCTTTAAAAAATCAGATCTATTATTAGATTAGATTTAATAGAAGGAAAACATGAAGGTAGCAATTATAGGTAGTAAGAATTATGATACATTAGAATATAATTTTGCAGACTCATTTAAATATCTAGGCCATGAAGCAACAATTATAGATATGATTGATATAATACCGTTAAAATATAAATATAATTATTATGCTATAAAATATATTAAAGAATATGATGAATTAATTTTTAAATTAATAGCAAAAAAAGTAATAAGTATTAATCCTGATTTAGTAATTGGTACTTATAGATTTATAAATCCAAATTGCATTGACATGATAAAGAGAAATCTTAAAAGTGTACCAATAATTCATATAAATCCAGATGCATTGACAACATTTGAATATCAACAAATATTTTTATCTAAATATGATATTTATTTTTCTAAAGATCCTTATATAGTTAGATTTATGAAAAATGCTATCAAATTAAACGCACACTATTTGCCCGAAGCTTTTAATCCAAGAATCCACTCTCGGCCTAATATTGAAAAACAAGATGCAGAAAATAAATGTGCGATTGATGTTTTAGCATTTGGGAATATTTATCCATATAGAGCAAAAATGATCAAAATGCTAATAGATTCAGGAATTGAGGTTGCTATTTATGGTAATAAAAGCAAGAGATATTCTATAAAAGAAGTTGAAGATAGATACAAAAATGAGTATATTACTGGCAAGAGAAAATCTGAACTATTATACGGGTCGAAAATCGTTTTTAATAATTTTCATTATGCAGAAATCGAATCTGTCAATGCAAAATATTTTGAAATAGCAGGTATTGGAGGATTTCAAATATGTGATTATAGAAAAACAATTGAAGAATACTCGCCAATAGATTCAAAGAAATATACATACAAAACTATAGATGAAGCGGTAAAATTAATTAAATATTATTTGGATAATCCATTTGAACGATATAATATAATAAACGAACAATACATATATTTCATTAAAAATCATACTTATGAAAATAGAATAGAATCAATTTTGAAGGAAATATTTAAATGAATATAATATATTTTGGGTTTAATTCTTTTAATCAACATAAGAGAGGTATTGAAAATGTAATACAATTTCAATCAAGAGCTGCAAAATTTGAAAATATTTATTATGTTCATTGGGCTGAGAGGACAAAAATATATAAATATGGAAAATTTATATGCATTTCTATAAAAAAGTGTTGGTATTGGCCAATTATATTAAATTTTGTAATTGTTAAAATATATAAAAAAAGAAAGCCCATAATACATTCTCATAATTACTTATTTTCTTTTTTTTCAATAATTAATACTGATATATTTACAGTTCATGATGGATTATATTATCTAAAAAAAGCTAAAAAATGCAAGAATTTAATTGTTTTTAAGGCAATAGAATACATTACTTATTTAAGATGTAAAAAAGTACAGTTTATATCCAATTATACAAAGGAGCAAAGCTTATATCCACGAAATAGAGAATATATTATTGTTTATAATACATCATATTTAGAACCTCTTATTAAAAATTCTTGCTTTAAGTTTAAGCAAGAAGATATATTTAACATACTTATAGTGAGAAGCATTGAAGAAAGGGCCAGAATTGACCTAATTTTTGAGGTAGCAAAAAAAATTAATGATCCAAATATACAGTTTACAATTGTAGGGAAAGGTCCTTTACTAGAATTTTATATAAAAAAAAAATTAAAGATGAAAATTATAAGAATATAAAAATGCTTGGTTATATAAAAGATGAAGAATTAATGCAACAATATTTAAAATGCAACTTAGTTATGGTGACTGCTGAATATGGAGAAGGTTTTGGATTACCAATAATTGAAGGATATTTATTTAATAAGCCTGTTATTGCTTCTAATAAATGTGCAATTCCTGAAGTTATTATATCAAAAAAATATTTATTTGAAAATAATTCAAATAATTTAATATTAAAGTTAAATGAAATTCAAAATAATTATATTGAATATAATTTTAGAAAATATTATGATAAAAAATTTTCAAATAATGTAATTTTAGCTAAATATAAGAATATTTATTTAAATTTGCAAAAATGACTATATATATTATAACTATTGCAATTTTAGCAATATTATCATTTATTGAATTAGAAGTAAATTCTAAAAAAGTAAAAAATAATATTCTAATAATAGGATGCATCATCCTGATTCTAGAAACAGGGTTGCGTTGGGAAACGGGTACTGATTGGGAACCATACCTTAATGCTTTTAAAAATTTAAATAGTATAAAAGATGTTTTTTCTATTTCAAATGGAATGGAAATAGGCTATAATATATTTGTATATTTATCTAAATTAATATCTCCTAGCTATTCTATTTTTTTGTTAGTACATTCTATATTATATTATTTTTTATTATTTTTGTTTTTGAAATTTATTATACCATATAGAACTATAACATTATTATTAATTTACTGCAGCACTATAGGTTTATTAGGATCTAATAGGCAATTGATTGCATTGGTGATATGTTTAAATTCATTAAAGTTCATAAGAGAAAAAAATATAAATAAGTTTATAATGTATATTATAATTGCAGCTACTTTTCATTTAACTGCTATAATATTTGTTATATATTATTTTATTGATAAAGATATAGAAATTAAAAAATTAGCATTTATTATAATAATTTCTATTCTAATAGGTTATAGCAAGCTGCCAGAAATACTATTTTCATATTTTGTAAATTTAATTGGCTTTGGGTTTGGAGGAAAATACATTATTTACTTGAAGAATGCTAAAGATGTATTAGATCAAGAAAAATTATCGTTAATAGGCTTAATAAAGAGAATGACTTTTTTAATAATATTTTATTACAACAAAGATAAATTATCTAAGGCATTTCCATTTTATAAAATTATGCTAAATGGTTATAGTTTGGGAATTATAATATATTTTATATTTAATAAATCATTTTTAGTTTTAATAAGCAGAGGAAGTATTTATTTTAATATCATGGAGCCAATTTTAATAGTATGTCAATTTATGATATATAGAAAAAAAAGAGAACAGATATTTTTAATAATTGTTTTATTTTTAATATCAATATATATGTTTATAAATTATATTCAGACTTATCCAGATTTGTTTATACCATATAAAGCGATAATTTAATAGATATTAAAAAATTGAAAGAATTAAGAATGTTTACTATGCTTATACAAATAGAAAATTCAATCAAATAGAAAAAAGCTTATATTAAATTCATTTTAAGATAGCGAAATATAACATATTTGAAATATGATTAGCATAATTAATAAATATTATTTAAATCGAACTTGATAATCCACCGCCTATGGCGGTGGTAATGTACTGACTGGCTATGCCTTCAGATGGAGCTGCCATACAATAGAGATATGGCCAAATGGAAGAAGCTTGCGCATGTGGTCTATCAATGCAGCNACCATATCGTATGGACGCCGAAATACAGGTACCGGATTCTCGAAGGAGAAATAGCGAAAANAGTAGAAGAGAAGATACGAGCGATATGCGAATGGAAAGATGTAGAAATACTGGAACTCAACGTAATGAAAGACCATGTGCATATGGTGGTAAGCATGCCACCGAGGGTATCGATATCAGAGCTGATGGGCATACTGAAAGGGAAGACGGCCATTGCGCTGTTCAAAGGCAAGCGGGATCTCAAAAAGAAGCCGTATTGGGGCAACCATTTCTGGAGTCGAGGATACTGCGTAACGACAATAGGAATGGACGAAGAAAAGATACGGCGATATGTGAAATATCAGGAAGAGAACGAACGGATAGAGGAAAATAACTCGAAGGAATATGGCCTCTTTTAGAGGCCATTCTTCTTCAAGCCACCACCTTTGGTGGTGGTAGTTGACTTAAAATAGCAATGGTATAAAAAATGAGATTAAGAGAAATTAAGAAATTAATTACCCATTAATTATATGACAGAATTGTAAAAGATGAAAATAATTGTATTTAATACAGCTGCTGATTCAAGCGGAGCTCTTGCAGAGCTTGAAAGGTTTCATGATGAAACAGCGCGTATGTTCGTTCAAAATATACATTGGATATATATTTTAGGAAAAGCTCAATTAAAGATAAAAGAAAACGAAAATGCAGAAATTATTCAGTTTTCTTGGACGAAAAGAAACTGGCTTTATAGATTGGTGTTTGACTATTTCGTTTCTAATCAAATTGCTAAGAGGCTCAAAGCAGATGCAATTATATCTTTTCAGAATATTGCATTGCCAATACGCAAAAAGCCTCAGCTTCTATATGTTCAGCTTTGTTTTCCTTTTATAAATCATAGATTCAGGATTATTAAACCAAAGTTATGGATATATCAAAACATAATTGGGTTATTTATTAAGCGCTCGATAAAAAAGGCAAATTCAATAGTTGTTCAGACTGAATGGATGAAACAAGCTTGTATTAAAGCAACTAATGCTCCCGGAAGCAATTTCAAGGTAGTGACTCCAACTATTGAGACACCAATATCAGAAAATCGTTTTTCTCCTACTGACGACCATAGAAGAACATTTTTTTTCCCTGCTACTGCAATGCTCTATAAGAATCATAGACTATTGATTAATGCGTTTGCGGATCTGGTTCATCAAAAGAGCAATAACTACAGACTTATACTGACTATCAAAGGAAATGAAAATAGAGCTTCACGCTTGTGCAAAATTATGGCTCTCAAATTAGGTTTGGATGTTGATTTTCGTGGAACTATTCCAAGGGCTGAGGTCCTTAGCCTTTATTCGAAGAGCATCTTGGTATTTCCATCGTTACTTGAGACTGTTGGATTACCACTAATTGAAGGGATGGCAATTGGGACTATTATCTTTGCATATGATGCAGAATACTCGCGGGAAGTGCTAAGTGGCTATAGCGATGCATATTTTTTCAAAACAAAGGAAGAGCTGATCTCTCTCATGCTGGCTGTATCATCCGATAATTTTAAATATCATGGTGGCCTTAAGATTGAACAAAAGAAAACAGAAACATGGGAGAATATAATAAATGATTTTGTTAATGAATTTGATTCGCAAAAATAGACCATATTGAATATGAGGCTTAATATATGAATGATATCAGAATTCTAATCACTGGTGGTTCGGGATTTATTGGAACAAATGCAATGGCTTATTGTATTTCGAATCAATGGCTAGTTAAAAATATTGATATTGAGCCGCCAAAGGAAAAATCTCATCTTAGATATTGGGAAAAGGTGGATATCTGCGATCATAAAGCGCTTGCATCAGCAATATACGATTTTAATCCATCTCATATTCTGCACCTCGCTGCAAAAACCGGGATGGACTTGAAAAGTATCGAAGAGGTTCCTGCAAATATTGAAGGTGTAAAGAATATAATCGAAATTTCAAATAAGCTTCCTGATTTGAAACGAGTTGTGTTTACATCAAGCTTGCTTGTATGTAAAAATGGCTATATCCCAAAAAATGATTTTGATTATTGTCCGCCGAACATTTATGGACAAAGCAAGATGCTGGGTGAACAGATAGTTAAAAATTCAAAAACCAACTTTGAATGGGTAATTGCTAGGCCAACATCAATATGGGGTCCTTGGTTCAAAGATTCATATCTTTCCTTCTTTAAAATGATTAACAAAAATTTATATTTTCACCCTGGGAAAGATGACAAGATAAAACCGAAATCCTATGTAGGCAATACTGTGCATATGATGTTTAAACTGCTATTTGCAGAAACGAAAGATGTGCAAGGCAAAGTATTCTATCTGGCAGATTACCCACAGGGCACTACTAGAGAATGGGCTGAATGTATTGCAAAATCTCTGGGCAAAAAGAGGATTGTGACACTTCCTTTGCTATTCCTTAGATGCGCCGCGAGTTTGGGAGATATTCTAAAGATAATTGGAGTTGAATTTCCTTTAACGAATTTCAGGCTTTCCAATATGCTGACTGGAGCTGTTTATCCAATTGAGAATACAAAAGCAATAGTGGGCGACCTTCCATATTCGCTTCAGGATGGTGTCAATGAGACAATCGCTTGGATGAGAGATCAAAAACTAATGTGAATTCTCCATTTGCATATAAATTTGCATATAAAATAGAAAGGAAAAACTAATGAAAGGAACACCAGTTTTATTGATAACAGGCGGTACCGGCTCCTTTGGCAACGCCGTGCTGAAAAAATACCTTAAAACAGACATCAAAGAAATCCGCATCTTCAGCCGCGACGAGAAGAAGCAGGATGACATGCGGCATCTCTATAAAGATGCGAGGATTAAATATTATATTGGAGATGTCCGTGATATCGAAAGCGTGCGGTCCGCAATCAAGGGTGTGGATTATATTTTCCATGCAGCAGCGCTCAAACAGGTGCCTTCATGCGAGTTCTATCCCGTAGAAGCGGTCAAGACGAATGTGCTGGGCGCTGACAATGTGCTCACAGCTGCCATCGAGGAAGGCGTCAAGAAAGTCATTGTCTTGAGCACTGATAAGGCAGTATATCCTATCAATGCGATGGGCATGTCAAAAGCCCTCATGGAAAAGGTCATGATCGCCAAGTCGAGGGAGCTCGATAATGGGAAGCAGGTGTTCTGCGGCACACGATACGGCAATGTCATGGCCTCGCGCGGG
>JGI24728J21555_1001463_pt1 | contig 9823 bp, 6 predicted proteins | sample EPASupsiteSAE305_FD_21555 | JGI IMG/M metagenome (IMG submission 21555) | reverse complement strand
ACTGAATCAGCTGGTCTCCGCTTGTGGTGACATCTCCGCTTTTTACCAGGGCTGTGGTTGACATTGAAACCTCCTCTATGAGGGAATAATCGGCGTGTTACATTGGTTGGATCATAGCACAGTTTTATAAAAGTAAAATAGGGTAATATCCCTAAAACAGGCCGTAAAGCGGCCCCCCTGCAGAAGCCAGCTCTTCAATCCGCTTTTCAACAGCCGGATCCTCCTCCAGAGGCGGGGCATGAAACGGTTTCCTGCGCGCGTCAATCACCAGCGGCCCGCTACAGCCCCAGTGCCGCTGACGGGTTGCAGCCCCGACACCGTAGATATCTGCAGCAGGGTTGGAGCGGGTAAAGGTAACCCACAGAAAGTTATCCAGAGACCGGCTGCAGAACGCACTGTCATCGGCAATCACCACCAGGACGATACCATCGGGCAGAGCCCGTTGTTCCCAGAAGCTGCAAAGTGCCTGAATTGCCTGATCAGGCTCACCATTGTCCGGAACCGGGGCACTGCCCTGCAGCACCAACACACCGGGCAGAGCCAGGGCCGGATCTGACCAACCGGACGGCACAGGGATATCGCCCGGGAGCTCAGTCAGCAAACAACGCCTGACCGGACCTGCGGCAGCCACAACCAGCTTGGAACCGCTGTTAAAGCCACCGCCTGAATAATCCAGGGTATCAATGGTGGTGGCGGTCTGAAAGTGCAGGTCACGCCGCCAGTCCACCCGTTCCAGCAGATGCCTGAACATGGCGCCTATGTCATGAATATCCAGTTCAGGGTTATCCTGTTCAGCAGCGATCAACAGGTACTTGGCCAACGAAAGCTGCCCCTGCCCCAGAACGGCATTGGCCTGGGTCAACAGTTCCAGCGGGCGGGTCACCCCGTCATAGGGGGTATACCGCTCAGTGCCGATGGCCAGCAGCAGCGGATGCACCCCGGCGGCATCCACGGCATGCACCGCCTTGATGCCGGGCAGCACCGCGGGGATCAGGTCGCCGGTCAGTTCATGGATAAAGGCACCAAAGGAGGTATCTTCCTGGGGCGGCCGCCCCACCGTGGTAAAAGGCCAGATCGCATCAGGCCTATGATAGACCGCCTCAACCTCAATAAAAGGAAACGGGTGGGTCAGGCTGTAATAGCCCAGATGATCGCCAAAGGGGCCTTCCGGCAGGGTGGCATGGGGATCAATGGAGCCGACAATACAGAAATCAGCCTCAGCCGGGACCGGCAGGCAACCGGGAACCCGGGCCATGGCGATCCGGTGTCCCCCCAGCAGACCGGCAAAGGAGAGCTCCGGCATCCCCTCCGGTAACGGCATGACCGCTGCCACAGACATGGATGGTGCGCCTCCCGCAAACACATTCACCTTCAGACGTTCACCACGCTTGATCGCTTCCTGATGATGTACACCGATACCGCGATGAATCTGATAGTGCAGACCGGCCTGTTTGTCCGGCTGATACTGATTGCCGGAGATCTGTACCCGGTACATCCCCAGATTGGACTTGCCAAAACCGGGCCTGGCCGGATCTTCACTGTAGACCTGCGGCAGGGTAATAAAGGCGCCGCCATCCTTCGGCCATGAGACCAGTTGGGGCAGCCTGGAAAGCGTTGTTCTGCAGCTTAAAGAAGGTGCCTGATCCGCTGAAACCGTTTTCGGCAGCAGATGCAGGGCACCCAACGGCGCCCCCAGCAGCCTGGCCGGTTCTTTCAATGCCAGAAACGGATTAATCTTCAGTTTCACCAGGGTATCAATGGTCCGCAAGGTATCGCGGAAGATAAAGCGGGTCCGTTCCAGAGTCCCGAACAGGTTACCCAGCATTGGAAAGGCAGAACCGGTCACCCGGGTAAACAAAAGCGCCGGGCCACCGGCCTGATAGACCCGGCGCTGGATCATACCGGCCTCCAGACACGGATCAACCGGAGTATCAATCCGGCGCAGCATGCCATGACGCTCCAGATCCTCAACACAGTCCTGAAGATTTCTGTATCCCATCGTTTTTTTCTCTTTTCCGGCTGTCATTTACTGCCGGATACGGTATCATCTGCACCACGTCAATTCAACCTGAACCTTAACCTTGGCCCTGGTTCCCAATGATCAGACCGACTATCTTCAGAAAATTTCTGATCGCCTCGCTGCTGCTGGCACTGCTGCCGCTTTTGGTTGCCTCGATTTTCCAGTTTTCAGGACTTGAGCAGGTTCGGGACCGGCTGGCGCTGGAAATCAGCAACAGTGCAGAACAGCAGGCTGCTGAGGGATTGCAGATGCGGGCCCGTCAGGTGGCCGACAGCATTAGCGACTACCTGTATCGTCGCGAAGATGACCTGCGTTTTTTAAGCCGTTTTGCCGCTGACCGGCAGGTACTGCTATCCTTTTGGCAACAGCAGCGCAGCGAGGTCTGGGAACGGCGTGCCGTTACAGCACACCAGGTCCGTGAGGTACGGGAACAGCTGCCGATCTACCGCTCTTTTGCCCTGATAGATGCAACAGGCCAGGAGCGGATGGTGCTGAAAGATGGCCGTTTTCTGGCGCCTTCAGAGCTGCACAACGTTGCAAAACCAGCAGCTACTGAATTTAAAAGCGAAACCTACTTTAATGAAATCAAACAACTGCAGCCGGGACAGATCCATGTCACCCACCTGACCGGTTTCCATGTCAGCAAGCAGCAGCAACTGGCCGGAGCCTCTGAACCCGAACAGGCACTGGGCAGCCGCTATGAGGGGGTAGTCCGTTTCGGCATGCCGCTGTATGGGCCGGATGGACGCTTTAATGGGGCCTTTGTCATCTCCATGGATCACCGCCATCTGATGGAATTCAGCCAGCACATTGATCCCGGCCCCCATTTTGTAACCGCCTTCCCCTCCTACAAAAGCGGTAACTATGCCTTTTTGTTTGATGATGAAGGCTGGATCATTACCCATCCCAAGCTGTGGGATATCCGTGGTGTCGACCGGCAGGGCCGTCTGGTGCCGCCTTACACCGCCAGCTCTTCCCCCCAGAATGTTGAGGCCGGCACCATTCCGTTCAATCTTGATCACGCCGGTTTTATCCACCCCAACTACCCCAAGGCCTCAGCATTGGTCAGAAAACAGCAAAGCGGTGTGGTTGAACTGACCAATGTGGGCGGTGCCCGCAAGATCATGGCCTATGCCCCGATCCTCTACAACACCGGCCCGTATAAAAAACACGGCATCTTTGGCGGTATCACCATCGGCTACCAGGTTGACCAGTTTCAGCAACAGGCCAGCGCCGGTAGTCAGCTCATAACCAGCAAACTGAAGGAACACCGTCAGAAAAGTGCCCTGTTCATCTCACTGGCAGCCTTGGTTGCAGCGCTGGCGGCCTGGCTGCTGGCACGGGGCATCACCCGGCCGCTGCAGCATCTCAGTGAAGGTGCCCGCCGCCTGGCCAACGGGGAAACCGGTAGTCGTGTCGTGGTGAAGGGCAGTGACGAGCTGGCAGAACTGGCACTGGCCTTCAACGCCATGGTGGCAGAGCTGGAACAGCGCAAGGCCAATCTCGTTGCAACCCTGGAGCAGCTGCAGGAATCCCGGCAGGCCATTCTGGATGAACGGAACTTCAAGGAAAGCATCCTGGAGAGTATCTCAAGTGCCATCACCACCTTTGCGCCCGACGGCACCCTCACCTCACGCAACAGTTCGGTCGAGTGTTTTCTGGGACAGAGCTGGCCGCTTGGCAGCCATTACGCCACTGTTTTTGCCGGTTGGGAAAATATCCCCGCCAGAATCGGCCGCGCCTTCAGTGAAGGTAGCGGCTATGGCCGTGAACCGCTCAAGATAGAGCAGGATGGCAGGATCCGGCATTTTGATGTGGGCATCTTCCCGATTGGTGAACATGCAGAACGCGGGCTGACCGTAACCCTGCGGGATGAGACCATCCGGGAGGATTTGCGGGAAGAGACGGTCCGGCTTGAGCGGCTGGCCTCACTGGGAAAACTTGCAGCCGGCATCTCCCATGAGATCCGTAATCCTCTGACCGGCATCTCGTTACTGCTGGATGACCTGCATGACCGGGCCCAGCTGGGTGACAAGGACCGCGAGATGCTGACCAAGGCCATGGCAGAAATCGAACGGATGGAACGGCTGATCTCGGCCCTGTTGACCTTTGCTGCCCCGCCCCGTTCACGCTTTGCACCGGGCGACCCGGGTGAAGCTGCCGAAGATGTGGTGATGCTGATGCAACGTTCCTGTCAACGGCAGGGGATTGTCCTGAGCCTTGAACGAAGCCCGCTGCCAACCTGCCTGATTGATGCAGAAAAAATCCGTCAGGCCCTGCTGAACCTCTTGAAAAACGCCCTGGAGGCCCTGCCGCTGGGGGGAATGATCACCACGACCATCAGCCGCGATGATCACGATGCACTGATTACGGTGAGCGATTCCGGACACGGTATTCCGCCCCAGGATCTGCCATTGATCTTTGAGCCGTTCTTTACCCGTAAAGGGGCCGGCACCGGGCTTGGACTCTCCATCACCCGCCAGATTGTTGAGGAGCATGGCGGCAGCATCAGCGTGGACTCTGAACCGGGCCACAGCACCACCTTCAGGATCCGCCTGCCGCTGCTGCAGGCGCTTCCCGATGTTGTTTCAACATGACAAAGCAATCAATTGCTGCTATAGGCAGCCAGAAAACCGGCCAATAGTACCAAGGACCATTGTGAAACAGATTTTCAAAAGCATATCCGGCCTTAAATCCATGTTCACCCTCTTTCTGGGGCGTTTTCTGCCGCTTGCACTGTTTACCCTGCTGGCGGGCGGGGCAATTTTTTTGCTTGAACGGAGCAGCCACCTTGATCTGCTCTACAAGTTCGGCAAAATCCAGTCCATTGATGAACGTTCCCCTTTAACCATTGCCCTCCAGCAACACCAGCTTGTCACCATTTCAGCGGTCACACTGCTGGCACTCCTGATTGCCGCCCCGATTGCCTGGATGCGAGCCTTGAAGCAGCGCAACGACCTGATTGTTGAACATCAAAACCGGGAAAACCTGCGCAGCATCAAGCTGTTGCTTGATTCAACCATTGAAGGGATCTACGGCACTGATGAAGAGGGACGCTGCATCCTGGCCAACCGCTCCTGCGCCCGCCTGCTGGGCTACAGTGCGCCGGAGCTGCTGCTGGGAAAAAATATGCATCAGCTGATGCACCACAGCCATGCCGATGGTACTGCATACCCTGAAACAGAATGCAGGGCACACCGTTTGATCACCACCGGGGCAGCACCGGCACTGGTCACTGATGAGGTCTTCTGGCGGCAGGATGGCAGCGCTTTTCCGGTTTCCTACAGTGTCCATCCGATTCAGGAACGGGACCGGATTATCGGCATGGTCTGCACCTTTGTTGATATCTCTGAACGCCGCCAGCTTGAGGACCAGTTGCGTCACGCACAGAAGATGGAGGCTGCCGGTCAGCTGGCCGGTGGCATTGCCCATGACTTTAACAATATCCTGCAGATCATCTCGGGTAACACTCAGATCCTGCAGTACGACCTTAAACAAACCAATCCTGATCCCCCGCAGCTGCTGGAAATTCTTAAGGCCGTTGAACGTGGTACCGCCCTTACCCGCAGTATGCTCGCCTTCAGCCGCAAACAGACCATCAACAGCATCCCGCTGGAATTAAATCAGCTGGTCAAAGATTCGCAACTTCTGGCCCAGAAATTGCTGCAGAAAAACACGACTCTGCAGCTGGATCTGGCTGAAACAGCGCTGATCATCACAGCGGATGAAGTCTTGTTGCAGCAGGTGCTGTTCAACCTGATCACCAATGCACGGGATGCCATGCCGACCGGCGGCACCATAACAATTGCCACGGCTGAACGCTTGCTTGACGAGCAGAGTACTGGCGGGGCCAAGGACAGAGTACCGGGAACCTATGCGGTCCTGATGGTGCAGGACACGGGTCAGGGTATCCCTGAAGAAATCAGACAGAAGATCTTTGAACCGTTTTTCACCACCAAAGAAGTGGGTAAAGGCACCGGATTGGGCCTGGCCATGGTCTACGGCACCGTCAAACAGCATGGCGGATTTGTGCAGGTTGAGTCAAAAGCAGGTCTGGGCAGCTGTTTTTCAGTGTTTCTTCCGGCTGTTGCGGCCTGCCTGATGCCGAATCGAAACGGTACTCCAGAAAGCATCAAGGATTTTTCCCATGGCACGAATTCTCCTGATTGATGATGACCCCCAGGTTCGCACGGTCTTGAAAGGTTTTCTGCAGATCGGCGGACACCGGGTGATTGAAGCGGAAAATGGCAGACAGGGTCAAAGGCGGCTTCTGGATGAACAGGTTGATCTGGTGATAACCGACATCGTCATGCCGGAATCCGACGGCTTTGAGGTGATCATGTCCAGCGCACGTAAGGATTCTTCCCTGAAAATCATTGCCATAACCGGTGGTTCTCCCAACCTGACACAACAGACCTTGCTGACAATCGCTCAAAGGATGCCGGTCAGCAAGGTATTGGCAAAGCCGGTCACCTGTGAAGTACTCCTGACGGCCGTTCAGGACGCCCTGGCAGCCACTGCCCCGCAACAACTACTCTAACAGGCTATTATGCTTACAGAAACCATTCTCATAATAGATGATGAATCATTTATACGGGAGAACGTTCAGCGGATTCTGAGCGAGGACGGATACCGTGTGCTTGAGGCATCCAACGGCTCAGAAGCACTTGAGCTGGTGGGCAGCAATGAGGTTGACCTGGCCCTGCTGGACCTGAACCTGGGGCCCGAAAATGGTCTTGATCTGCTGGGAGCGCTGAAGGAGGCCAACCCGGATCTGCTGGTAATTATTATCACCGGTTACGGCTCGGTTGAAACTGCCGTTGATGCCCTCAAACTGGGGGCTTTTGACTACATGAAGAAACCGTTCAAGGCCGATGCCCTGCGGGTGATTGTCAAGCTGGCCCTGCAAACCCAGGAACTGAAGCGGGAGGTCCGCGGCCTGCGGCGTTCGGGCGCACTGGGGCTTGATGTGCCGTTACTGGGAGAAAGTCCCTGCTTCCGGCAGGTACTGGATCAGGTGCGGGAGGTGGCCAGAATCCCGACCGCCACCGTGCTGATCACCGGCGAATCAGGCACCGGCAAGGAGCTGGTGGCCCGGGCGATCCATTCCCTGTCAGATCGCAAGGAACACCCCTTTGTGGCGGTCAACTGCGCCTCCATCCCCACTGAACTGATGGAGAGTGAGCTGTTTGGCCACGAAAAAGGGGCCTTTACCGGTGCAGCATCCCGCAAGACCGGGCTGTTTGAAGAGGCCCACAACGGCACCATCTTCCTGGATGAAATCGGAGACATGTACGCCAGCCTGCAGGCCAAACTGCTGCGCGTTTTGCAGGAACGCACCGTCCGCCGGGTGGGTGGTTCCAAGGATCTGCCGGTTGATCTGCGGGTGATTGCCGCCACCAATCGCGATCTGCGGCAACGGATTCATATCGGCACCTTCCGGGAAGATCTGTTCTACCGCCTCAACGTAGTACCGCTACACCTGCCCCCCCTGCGTGAACGGGGCACTGATATCCTGCTGCTGGCCAAATATTTCCTTTCCCACTTCAGTCAGGCCTTTGGCAAATCGTTCAAAGGGATTGAACCTGCTGCAGAACAGATGCTGCTCAGCTACCCCTGGCCGGGTAACATCAGAGAACTGCGCAACATCATTGAGCGGATCTGCATCATGGCCCACGGGCCTCTGCTGCTGCCGTCCCATCTACCGCCTGAACTCCACCAGCATCCAGTCCGGCAAACCTCAAGCATCACAGACGACAATCTGCTACAAGGACTTGAAATCAGTGTGGCCAACTATGAAAAACAGCTGGTTGTATCGGCACTGGAACGGGCTGACGGAAACGTGGTCAAGGCCTCTTTAATTCTCAAGATCCCCCGGGGAACCCTGCGTTACAAGATGGAGAAATACGGGCTGTAAATGCAGGGGCAAAGGACAAGGGTCAAGATACAAGAAGCTATCACCATCGGTTCAGCCCGTTACCGGCAGGCCAACCTGGCCCTGTTTTGCGCCGGGTTTATCACCTTTGTGACCCTGTATGATATTCAGCCGCTGCTGCCTCTGTTTACCCGGGAATTCGGCATCTCCCCCGCCACCAGCAGCCTGACGCTTTCGATCAGTACCGCCACGCTGGCCATCGGCATGCTTTTTTCAGGCCTGACCTCGGATGCGATCGGCCGTAAACCGGTCATGGTGACGGCCCTGATCCTGACCTCGCTACTGGCCATAGCAACCGCTTTTTCCACCACCCTGCCTTCTCTGCTCCTGATCCGTTTTGCTCAAGGAGCAGTGCTGGCCGGTGTCCCCTCGGTTGCCATGGCCTATCTGGGTGAGGAGATGGATGCAAACGCCATCGCCTCTGCCATGGGTCTCTATATCAGCGGCAATGCCGTTGGCGGCATGTCCGGCAGGGTGGTTACCGCCATCATGGCCGATTACCTGCCCTGGCGCACGGCCATCGGTCTGACCGGCTGCATCAGCCTGGTGCTGGCGCTTTGCTTTATCAAACTGTTGCCAGCCTCAAGCCGTTTTCAGAAACGCAGCCTTGATCTGCGTACCCTGCTCCCTTCCCTGCTGCACCACCTGAAAGATCCGGGCATGCTCTGCCTGTTCGGGACGGCATTTCTCTGCATGGGCTGCTTTATCAGCCTCTACAACTATATCGGCTTCCGCCTGCTGCTGGAACCGCACTCCTTAAGCCAGTCAGTTATCAGCCTGATCTTTCTGATCTATTTCCTAGGTTCACTCAGCTCGGCCATGATGGGTCGCCTGATACAGCGCTTTGGCCGCAGGTTTGTGGTCAGGGCCACCATTGCTGCCATGGCCTGCGGGATCCTGCTGACACTGTCCCAATCACTCATCAGCATCATCACTGGAATCGCCCTGTTTACCTGCGGTTTTTTCGGGATTCACAGCATCGCCTCTGGCTGGGTCAGCCGCAGGGCAACCAGCTATCGCGCCCAGGCCTCATCGTTGTATCTGTTTTCCTACTACCTCGGTTCCAGCATTTCCGGCACACTGGGCGGTTACTTTTGGGGCAGTTATGCCTGGTCCGGTGTTGCTGCCATGATCTGCCTGTTATTGCTGGCTGCCTTTGGCTGCACAGAACAGCTTAGTCGCAGATACACCGGACATGCTGCCTGAATGGCCAAAAACCGCCACATATACATGGCGGAAATCCGCCAATCATTTCTATGAATAAAACCTCATTCCGCTGCAACGTAAACATAATAATCAAGCCAAACAGGCCCTTAGCGTATTCAGTCATCTTTTGGCATTGGCGTTGCTAGCTAAAACACAATTCTGCGATATACTTCCATTCAATCCACAAAATCTTGATGCATACCAACAACAAGGAGGCAACGCATGTTCAAGAAGATTCTGGCAGCAGTGGTTACCCTGGCTCTGGCACTCCCGCTCAGTGCACAGGCAGCACCGATCATCATCAAGTTCAGCCACGTGGTGGCCAATGACACACCCAAGGGTCAGGCCGCCAACTACTTTAAGAAACTGGCTGAAGAGCGCACCAAGGGGCGGGTTAAGGTTGAGGTCTACCCCAACAGTCAGCTCTTCAAGGACAAGGAAGAGATGGAGGCGCTGCAGATGGGTTCAGTCCAGATGCTGGCCCCTTCCCTGGCCAAGTTTGCGCCGCTGGGTCTGAAGGAGTTTGAACTGTTTGACCTGCCGTTCATCTTTGACGATTACAATGAGCTGCATAAGGTAACCCAGGGGCCGGTTGGCGCAAAACTGCTCAAGAAGCTGGAGACCAAGGGTCTGATCGGTCTGGCTTACTGGGATAACGGCTT
>JGI24728J21555_1001459_pt1 | contig 9837 bp, 10 predicted proteins | sample EPASupsiteSAE305_FD_21555 | JGI IMG/M metagenome (IMG submission 21555) | reverse complement strand
AATATCGGCGGGTAAAACCTTACTATACCCAGTTGCCACGGGGTCAAGCACCCAAATGTAGACCTTATCATTAAAAGTGAATACCGCCCGGTTCAATGGCTCGACGGGATCAGCGACTTTCATGCTTGCCGCCTGATCCTCATAACTCTCGTCGCTGAGAAAATCAGCGCTTTGACTCAGAGAGGACCAGCACAGAATCGTTGCAATCAAAAACAAAACCGATTTGAACGTTATCAAGTTAAAATTCTTACGCATGCATTCCACCAATCTTATTTGCTTACCTGCCCAAAGGCGAATTTGGAAATCAGAGATTCCAGGTCAACGGCCGATTCAGTATCGACGATGGTTTCTCCCGGTTTATACTGTGATTCATCGCCCCCGAGAGTAATTTGAATATATTTATCGCCGATAATTCCCTGAGACTTGACCGAGGCTACTGAATCGATAGGGATAACCACCTCGCGATTCACTTGCATGCCGACCACGGCCTGATTTTCCTTGTTCAATTCAAGTTGCCGCACCTTACCGACAGTAACCCCAGCTATCTGAACATCAGCACCGGCCTTAACCCCAGAGATATTATTGAATTCCGCATTGATCATGTACGTTTTGGACCCGGTCAACCAAGCAACTTCGCCGAGTTGCAGAGCCAGCCAGCCAAACGCTAGGAAACCGATGATCAAAAAAGTGCCGACAAATATTTCTACTCGGGAATTACCCATAGATTCCTCCTTTTTCTTAAGCAGCCTGCTGCCCCATAACCAGCCTGGCAAATTCGCGAATACTTGGCTTGGTCGAAAAGGGTATCTTGGACGCTTCTGTGAACACATCCAGCTCGCCTTTATTCAACAAAATAATCTGATCAGCAAGAGCAAAAATCTGCGGAATGTCATGACTGACAATCACCGCGGTATAACCAAGCCGTTGTTGGGTCATGGAAAAAAGTTCGTAGATTTCCTTGGTCATAACCGGATCAAGTCCGGTCGTGGGTTCATCAAACAAAACGATCTTCGGATCTAACTGCAGCGCCCTTGCCAAACCAACCCTTTTTTTCATGCCACCGCTTAGCTGCGCTGGAAATTTTTCTTCATGACCGGCCAGTTCAAGCTGTTCAAGGGTTGCCGCTACCTTGTTTCGAATTTCTTGGTCGCTCAATTTTGTCCTTTCCCGCAAGGGCAGGGCTATATTCTCAAAGACGGTTAGTGAATCAAAGAGAGCGGAACCTTGAAAGAGCACACCGAACAGCATCCTCACTTCCTGCAGAGCTCGATAGCCCATGGCTGCCACGTTTGTTTCACCGACCAGAACCTGCCCGGAATCCGGCCGCAGCAGACCGAGGATCAGCTTAAGGATAACGCTTTTCCCCTGACCGCTCCCCCCGGCAATAACCGTCGTTTTCCCCATGGGTACAGAAAAGCTGACCCGGTCGAGAACAAGGTGCCGATGGCTTCGCTCACCAAAGGATTTGCAGACCTCGACAAAGCGAATGGCAGGTTCGGTGGAAGCGATATTCTCGGTATTCATAGTAACACCGCTGTCAGCAGGTAATCAAAAATCAACACCGAAATCGAGGAAATGACCACAGCCTGGGTCGTCACCATACTGACACTTTCGGCGCCAAAACCGGCGCCACGGATCTTCTGGACAAAGTAGCCGCGACCGGTACAAATCCAAACGATCAGCAAGGCGAAAACAAAGGATTTGATCACACCCAAGCGGATATCGTGGTTGGTGACGCTTTGCTGCATACCAGCGAAAAAAGAACCGCCGTTGACCCCCATCAGGTTGACTCCGGCCAGATATCCTCCCATGATACCCACCACATCGAACACCGCGGTCAGCAGCGGAACGGAAATCAAGGTCGCCAGAAATTTGGGAGAGACGAGGTAGCGGAAAGGATCGATCGCCATGCACTCCAGAGCATCGATCTGTTCGGAAATCCGCATGATGCCGATTTCGGCGCACATTGCCGATCCGGCCCGGCCCGCCACCATCAGCGCGGTCAGCACCGGCCCGAGCTCCATGATCAGCGTCAGGGATACCGCTGACCCCAGCATGCCATCGGCACCGAATTTATTCAGAGAATAGTAGCCTTGTAAACCAAGCACCATACCCGAGGACAGTGCGGTAAAGAAAATGACGGTGATCGATCCCGCACCGATGAATCCGAGCTGCTTGATACATTCTTTAAAACGAAAGGGGGGTTTGAACAGGCCGATCAGGGCAAAAAACAAAAAGACACCCATCCTGCCAAGATCGGTCAGGATATAGAGGGCCTGATCACCAATTGCGCCAACGATACGGAGTACAGCTATGGGTTGTTGCTCATTTTGTTTCATGCGCGATTCAATGGCCGGTCCAGTTCTGTTGCGAGCATTGGCAACCGGTCTTTAACATACAAAAGAAGTTCATACCGTGAACCAAGGTATGAACTTCTTTTGTATGTTCTTATTTGAAATTTAACAAGTTGATGCAGGCTTCGGGGCAAAATCCTCAAGGAAATGCTCAGCCACCCCTATCGGGTCGTCTGAAGAGTACAAAACCATCGTCTGAAGAAACATGAAACTGTCATCTTCCATGTTAGTAAATTTTACCCCCACACCATCTATTTCCTTTCTCCGAATTGTGCCGCAAAAATTCAAGATCAGGCTAGACCGGCGTCCGGTTTCATGGAGTTCCAGGCGGCAATCCTCGCCTACAGGGATATTGATCTCACCTTCAACAAACAAACCTCCCAAGCTCAAGTTTCTCGCGGGAAACTGGCCATGCAGCTTATCTTGAGTGAAGAGCTTAACACTTCGGGTAAAAATCACCCTGGAATGCCTACGTTTTTCAGGATTGAATGCCGATGGCCCCGCAGTAGTCATCTCCGGTCCTTAAGGGTAAAGAAATGTTTCAATAATTTTATTGTTTAGTATCGCATCCTCGAAAAATTATGGCAAGCAGTAATTCCCTTTTTCTAACCCGGCCAAACGGTTGTTCATCCATCCATACGGACAAAGGAATTATTGTGCTGAAAAAATTCGACTGATTTTACCCAGAAAATACGCTACGACTGGAGAAGCCGATTGGCCACACCTGTTAATCTCCGCTGTTTCTTGGCTGTTGCAATAACCTTGTCAACCCCGGCTTCCAGTCAATAGTCTCGCAACAGAGGAGTAACGTAACCATTGAAGACGACAAGTTTAATCGGTTTATGAGGGATTGCTTTGTGAACCTGCCAGCACACGTTCAGCCCAGACAACATGAAATCAACCTCTGCGGAAACCAGTTGTTCCATCAGAATAAAACTAGGCCACCATCACCGTTGAACGCCAGAACGGTATTTCCGTTCTGGCGTTCTTTTCCATTGAGTGCAATGAAATTGCACGATTATAATGAAATACGTCTAATCAACCTGAAATATTAATACACTCCCAGCAGATTCAGAGCCAACACGACCAGGCCGACGCAAGCGATCCGCTTGACTACCAGCGGGCTGACCCGTTTGGCAATCTGCGGTGCGATATAACCGCCAAGAATAGCGGCCGGAAACATGGCCAGGAAAAAGATCAGGTCAAAGTTCCCGAACTGGTAGTGGCGCATCGAACTGACCGAGGTGTTGAAAAAGATGGCCAGCAGAGAGCTACCGACCACCAGATACATGGGCAAACGCAGGGCCACGGTCATCAGCGGCACCATGAATGGTCCGCCACCGAAGCCGAACATCGACGACATGATGGCGATGAGAAAACCACCGATACAACCGACCACCATGTTAACTTTAAATTCCTGACCCCAAAATTCCACTTTCATAATTGATTCCTCCTCGAATGATCTTTATTTTTTGCCCTTGGCCGATTCCTCGGCACGTTTCTTGAATTCTTTGAGAATGGACTGTTCCTTCTTGTTCTTGGCCAAATAGCCAGGCGTTGTCTGCCAGAGCATCAAAGCGGCCAGGACGAGGAGAATCCAGCCGAAGGCAAATTTGAACTGTGCCAGGGTGATCATCTCGGTCAATTTCGGTCCGATGAAACCGCCCAGAAGCATGGCGCAGCCGATACCGCAGCCGAGCTTCCAGCTGATGAAATTTATCTTGGAGTAGTTGAAGATACCGCTCCCCTGAGAGAAGAGAACCGTCGGGGTGACCGTTCCGGCCACCACAGTATGCGGCAGAGCTGGAAACAGGGCGAGAAGAAGCGGATTCATGATAAAACCGCCGCCCGCCCCCATCAATACGCCGAAAATGGCGACCGCCAGAGTCAAGAAAAAAGGATAAATCAGATTCATGCTCGTTCCCGCATTGGGAAGATACATGATCGGAAAGGCGATTTTGTTCTCAAAGGTCATAGCTTCGCTTTTGGCCGTCTTGTCGACCACTGCGACGATCTTGTACTTGCCGGGGGCAATGCCATCACGGATTTTGAGTTCTGCGGTATAGGAACCATCGGGCTTAATGTCAACCTCAGGAGCGAACACGTTGCCTATGCTTCGGAAGCGGGCCTTAACCAACTGCATGGAACGGCTCCGGGTTTGCTTCTCGTCCATAGCCGGAAGCAGGTCGCCACGACTGCCAATAACACTGGCCATGAGGGTGGACTGATAACGCTCGATATTGATCTTAGCTGGAGCGGAATAGGCAACATCCGCGCCCAAATCTTTAAGCAATTTTGAATAGCTCCACTTATTACCCAGCTTCTTTTCCTCCTCAAGGACCGGTTTCATGGTCTTGGGAACGAAAATCTTGTAATAGGCCGGCATTTCGCCGGTTAAGTAGAAAATGTAGGGCCGTTTTCCAGTGTCCTTGTCAGGATCTGCATCAAAACGGTTGGCACGCACATCGCGCTCATCTGCATAAACCTCCAGGTAAACCGGTTTTCCTGCTGGCGCCTGACCACTGACTTTGATGGTACCGCCGTTGTTGATCTCGGTTTTATCAAGAGTGATCGTCGGGGCGGCCATTGTCGCCGGTTGTCCCGCCGTCTGTGCGTTGGGCTCTGCACCGACAGCTGTATTGACACCAAAAAGCATCACCATTGCCGCAAAAAACCATGGCACGATTCCTACCCTCTTTTCCATACCCAATCTCCTGTAATTGTATTTAATTCGGTCCACCTGAAGCCATTTCCGGCATCAAGCGGTACTGTAGCCACGTTGTTGTCTTCCCCTGCCAACCTGAAGCAAGATGCATCCTCCATTTGTTTGTCCGCCCACCTCCTTTGCGCCAGTCAACGGCACTCACTCTTGGTTTTGCGTCAATGACAGTATTTTACTCTCGCCGACATAATCCCGGCTGGTGAAGCCAGTCATGGTCGCCATCTTCCGGGTCAATTCGCCGATCTGTTTCAGATTGCGGACAATCACCGCCAACTCCTCGCCCACCTCATGGGGCAGAGACTCTTCGGCAAGCAGCTGCGCTGTCCCGAGGGCGGCAAAAAGAGGGCTGTTGATCTCATGGGCCACGGTTCCAGCCAACTCGACAATTGCCTGCAGTTTACCGCTTTGGTTTTTCTCCTCTGCCAGCAGGTGCTCGCTGGTGATATCGCGAATAATCTCGATGACGTAGTCAATGTCACCACCGGCATCTCGAATCGGGGAAGCTGTGCGCTCAAGCCAACGGGACTGATCATCTGATCGAAATTCCTGAACAAAAGGAAACATCTCCTCACCCTGGAAGATCTGATCGACCGGACAGACACCATCAGCAGCGCGGCACAACTCACCGTAATGGGTACCCAATACCTCACTCTCCTTTTTGCCTGCGGCGTTAAGGTACACCTGATTGGCGAGCACCACCCGACGGTCACGGTCAAGCACCAGCAGCTGATGCTGCAGGCTGTTGATGATGTCGGCGAGAAATTCCTCGTGCTCCCTCGCCTGCTCCACCAGAAGGTTAATCCGATGGTAGTTGCGCGCATTGCGGATGGCGGTGCCGCCGACCTCGGCCAGGGTGACCGCAAACCGAACCTCGGTGTCGGTGAACACCCGGAGTGTATCGGTGAGGATGCGCATCACCCCGATCACCTCACCATTGACCTTCACTGGCACGGCCAGCAGCGAAACAATGCCCTCCGCCGCCATCTGCTGGTGATAGTCGATGCGCTGGTCGTGACTGACATCGTAGATGGCCACCGGTTCCCCGCTTAACACCAATTTGATATTCCGCTCGTTTTCCACCTCGCCACGTTGCAGGTATGCGCTGGACACACCAAAAGATGCGTTCAGTTCCAGATGCCCCGAGTTGGGATCGACCAATCGCAGGGTGCAACCCTTAGCGCTCATGGTCACCGCTGCCCGTTCAACCAGGGAACCAAGAATGGTATCCAGATCGAGAGTCGAATTGACCAAGGTAGATATCGACTGAATCTCACGGAGAAAGGTCAATTGTGCTTCCATCTTCTTGAACATCCGGCCATGGGAAATGGCGATTCCCACCTGCTCGGCCAAGGCCATGGCAAAGGAAATCTCGCCGGAGGAAAAACTACGCGCACTGCGGGTCAGCAGGCGCATGATCCCGATCAGTTCACCTTGATAGAGAATCGGCAGGGTGAGGACGCTCTTAATACCCTCACGGCTGGCAGCCTCACGAAACGGTAGAAAGGGATCTTCATCGACATGGGCGCTGTACACTGGGTAACCTGAACGGATCATGGCCAGGGTTTCCTCGGTGTCAATCACCTCCCGCGAAAGATATTCCAACGATACCCCGTGGGCGGCGCCGAGGACAAAGGAGTGGATGGAACTGTCGAGCAGTCTGATGGTGCAGGCATCAATGGTCAGTAATTCCGGCAAGCTGCGGACAATGGTGTTCATCACCTCCTGATGGTCAAACACCATGGAGGTCAGCCGGGTAACCTTCTGGAATACGTCCAAAAACTGCTGCTCACGGACCTGCATGCTGTTCACCTGCATCCCTCTCTTACCGTTTGAATGTCCCCTGTTGTCATGCCAGACAAAAACCGGTCAGGCTCCAAATTTGGCAGCCAGGACCTTTTCCACTTTTTCTTCCAGTTCACTGCGGTCGATGGGCTTGACGCAGTACTCATCCGCCCCTAGGCTGATAGCCTCACGCGCGGTTTCCACGGTCGGGTAACCAGTGAGCATGATGGCGCGGATGGCCGGATTGTCTTCCTTCAAGATGGCCAGCACTTCGATACCGCTCATTTTTTTCAGCTTGATGTCGAGGATCGCCAAATCGACAGGATGCTGGCGAGCAAAGGCGATAGCCTCATCCTCTTCGGTAAAGGTATGGACGACATGTCCCTTTTTTTTCAAAATTTTACCGACAAGCACAGTTGCGTCGAGGACATCGTCCAAGGTGAGAATTTCAGCCATTTATTCCTCCATACTTCCTGTAAGCAATCGATTATTCCTTGATAGTGACCGGTTCCGTTGCCACCGGCAGCACCAGCCGGAACAACGACCCTTGAAGCTCGTAGGTATTGCCCGTGCCGGAAACAGGGCTCTCTATTTTGATGGTTCCATTGTGCTCCTGTATAATTCCGTAGGAAACGGAGAGCCCCAAGCCAGTCCCTTTACCCACCGGCTTGGTCGTGAAAAAAAATCAAAAATTCGAGCCTTGATATGTTTCACGGGAGTACAATTCTTATATCCAGTCCTAGCACAACAAGTGCCAAAATGATCAGAACAACACAGAAAAAATTATATCCAATTAAAATATTAGGATATTTTTATGCACCTCACCTAAAACAGGAAAGGTGTTTCGGCCATGAAACTGCCCCAAGTGCAGTAAAAATGTTGCGGGAGAAACAAATAGGATGCGCCGGTGAATCCGACAGGATGGTGTAGCGAAAAAAGAGCGGCTCGCCGCTGACGGGAAAAAAGCCGGAGAACTAGCGGCTGTCGCCGTTCACCCCGGTGAGGCCTTGTTCAATCCTGGTTTGAATGATCTCAAGCAGACCGGGATTTTCCAGGTAGGGGCAGGGTTTGTCGTAGGGAAAATCCCGGCATTGCCTGGGCCGGGCTTCATGGATGGTGCAGCGCTTGCACATGCGGTCATTCGCCAAGAGGAGGCAGGAGCCATCCGCCCTGGTTTTGAAGGTGTTTTTATTCTCCAGGAAACGTCTGCGAACCTCGCCATCGCTGATGCCGAAATGCCGGGCCAGGCGGTTGATGTCCGCCGCGTCAAGGTAGAGCGTGGCGCCAGGAAGCCGGTAACAGCAATACCCGGGGCAGTAGTTGCAGTAAGACTTATTGCGGGCCAGGACGTAGCTTGCACCTGTATTCGGCATCAGCGGAAATTCCTCGATTCAATGTCGTAACGCCGCAGCAGGCGCTGAAAAGCCTGCCGCTCCATGCCGCAGGCACGGGCCGCCGCAGTGACGTTGCCGCCCGTCGCCTTGAGAGCTTGGGCGAGATAGACGGCGTTGAATCGGTGCAGCAGGAGATTTTTTGCTTCCCGGTAGGGCAGTTGACTGCATGCTGTCATATTGATCGCATCGGCAACCATGTCATCGTTCGGCAGCGCCGAAAGACCTTCCGGAACATCCCAGAGGTCATCGGCCTCAATGACTGCATGTTCGCACAGGAGAACCGCCCGGTTGATCGTGTTCTGCAATTCGCGGATATTGCCCGGCCATGGATGCTGCATCAATGACTGCAGGGCCTCGGCGCTGAATTCCAAGTTTTCGCGTCCGTGTTCCCGGCTGTAGCGTTCCAGGAAATCCTGGGCCAACAGCGGGATATCTCCGGCCATGGCGGCCAGGTTCGGCATGGTGACTGGCATGACATTGAGCCGGTAGAAGAGATCCTCGCGAAATTCGCCCCGCCGAATCTTGGCCTCCAGATCCTGATTGGTGGAGGCGATCACGCGGACATCGACGCTGAAGGTCCGGTTCTGCCCCAGGGGCTGCACCTCTTTCTCCTGCAGAACCCGCAGCAACTTGGTCTGCACACTCACCGGAATATCGGCGATCTCGTCGAGAAGGATGGTAGACCCATCGGCCTCGATGAAGAGCCCGGTCTTGTCCCGGTCCGCGCCGGTAAAAGCTCCCTTGCGGTAGCCGAACAGTTCGCTTTCCAGGATGTGCTCTGGCAGGGCCGGACAGTTGACCGTGATCATGGGTCGGCTAGCGCGTGGCGACATGGCATGAAGGGCTTTGGCCGCCAACTCCTTGCCGGTGCCCGATTCGCCGCGAATGAGCACGGTGACGCTGCTTTGAGCAACCCGCCGCAACAGCTCCACCGTCTGCAGCAACCGCCGCGAGCGGCCGATGAATCCGTAGAGATTATCCTGGCCGGAGAGCCGGTCATGCAGCTGCACATTCTCCCGCAAGAGTCGGGTTCGTTCAATCGCCCGACCGACGGTGCGGAGAATCCGTTCGTTGTCAAAGGGCTTCTCGACAAAATCATAAGCCCCGTCCTTCAAAGCCTGAACCGCCATCTCGATGGTGCCGTGACCGGTCATGAGAATGGTGGTAACCGCCGGATCGATGGTACCCATCCGCTGGAGAAAAGCCAGACCGTCCATACCGGGCATCTTGATATCGGTGAGCACGGCATCGGGCGGTTCAACCTGGACCTTTTCCAGGGCCTTCTCGGCTGAAGCAGCGGTCTCGACAATGTAACCGCCTTTCTTGGCCAGCATCTTGGCCAGAAAATTGAGCATATCGGGCTCATCGTCGACAACCAATATCCTGGCTTGAGTCGTTTCGCTCATACCCTTCCCTACCCGTTCTGGCCGGCCATCGCCTGAAAATAGAGCTGAACGAACTTGCCAGAGATAGTGTCGGGCGAAGAAAAATGCAGATCGGCCGCGGGCGGCGTTCTGCCGGTGAGCAATTGATAGGCCTGTTTTGACAGACCGGCAATCTCCCGCAAGATGTCATGCGCCCGTTG
>JGI24728J21555_1001436_pt1 | contig 9942 bp, 12 predicted proteins | sample EPASupsiteSAE305_FD_21555 | JGI IMG/M metagenome (IMG submission 21555) | reverse complement strand
CTCTAAGCTTTAATTCCAACTGAAAAAACCCGTCATTCTTTAAATTAATAGTGACGGGTTTCTGAGAGCTGAACAGGCATCACAGCCCATCCGAAAATTGGATTCTCGCGACAAATCTCATCACCAAAATCTCTCCTGTCGTCACCTTTGGAGAGCTGTAGGTCCTGCGAGCCCTTAAAAGGATATCGGCAACAAGCCAGTGATCAGCAATACAACCGCACCGGTCGATGTTGTGCATGATTCCAGACAATTCAGCCACCGTCAACCGCTCCAACCTCGCAGCCTTCCGCATGGCTCGGAGTTCGCGCCTGTTTGCCAATGCGTCCTTGGTAAATTTTCCACGAGTGTACCTGCCGTGATCCTTCCCGGCTAAACTCATCCCTCCATGGAACCTGCATCGACCGTTCGGCATGGGTGGCTGTCTGCACTCGCCACCCGTTCTAGTTTTCGCACCACAAATCAACATCCCCTTGGGGTAATTACAACTCTGCATACTCACCCTCCCCCCGGTCCCCGGATCGCTCCACGGTTCCTACAATGGCTTGTCCGCCTTCGTTGACGGTGACATGACGGACGGTTACCTTCTGCTCGCCGCCGGTTCGGTATCGCTTCAACGCTTCCATCTGTGTTGTAAAGGTCCGTGCCAGTTTATTAAGGGTACGCATGCTCGGGCAAAGTGCGGGCAATGGCAAGGCGTCAGTGTCAAAATTTTCAAACTATTCCTGTCTCATGGAATAAAAAAAAACCCTGCCAACCCCAAAGAAGACTTCAGGAATGAACAGGGCTTAATTACGGCTCTAAAGTTGGCCGGCAAAGATACCGGTATATCAAGCGGTACCCATCAAAATTTAAAAGCTGATGACACCGGCGGAGATGTCGGCGGCGGCAGCTTCACCAGAGGTTACGCCGACCAGAATCACGGCACTGCCGGTTGTTACATCAGTGTTGGCGTTGGCATCCCATATGAGTAGCGAGTCAGGACCAGCTGCAGCTGCTGTGAATAACCCTGTTTGAGAGCTGTAGCTGCCAGAAATGATGCTGGCCTGATTGTCCAACACGACACCCGTACCATCGTTGGTATTGGTGCTGAAGGCGGCGATCGTTGCATTGCCGAGGTTAACAATATCGCCTGTGGTGATATCGGTAATTACCTCGGCAGCACCATCGACACCTGCTTTATAGCCAACAGTGTTGCCAGCAGCAACCGTCATAGAAGTATTGGTGACAAACGCAACTCCGGTTGAGTTAGCCGCAGAGACAATTGCATCGTCGTTCACAGCCCCCGCAAACATCGAGGTTAATGTGAAGCCACCATCTTCCTCGTTAACGTCGGTCAAGGTAATCGTGCCATCTAGGGATGTAACATCGACAGTGGCATCGACGTTGACCAGAGCGGCCAAGCCAGAGGCAACAGTAGCCACTGTGTCACCGGCAACAGTCGTGTAGGAATAAGTTGTGGCGGTACCACCAAAAGGGGTTACGGTCGCCGAATAGATATCCCCTTCCGCTGGCGTTCCTTCGATTGTGAGTGTGCTAACTTGCAGGTATTCTACGGTGGGGGCGTCAGCTTCGGTTGTTGCCAGGGAAGTGAATGTACCGCCAACGAGGGAAGACGATAATGCCACGGTGCCATTGGTGGAAAATGTGACTACTCCACTGCTGGGACTAAGAACGGTCAGGCCGTCAACGGTATCTGCTCCGCTGAATGCGGCTACAACATCATTGGCGATGGCATCAAGGTTAGCCGCGTTGGTCAGGGCTACCAATTTTACCCCCGGAACATTATTCAAGATGTAGTTTACTGTAATCGTTTCGTTACCATCAAAGATATCATCTGCCGTGAAGGTAATCTGTTCAGCATCAGTGGAGACAGTGGGGGTGTCGACAACCATCGTCGAAGTGGCGTTGTAATTAACGGTGTCATTACCTGTACCGGTCGTAATTTTATCAACGCCAGCATTACCGACTAATACGTCATTTCCCGCACCACCATTCAGGGTGTCGTTACCATTTCCACCCATAATGAAATTATCTAGGCTGTTCCCGTTGCCGACGAAATTGCGCATTCCAACGTATTCGAGGTTTTCTAGGTTACTCCCCAATGTGTATCTCGCCAGAGAAGTCCAAACGGTATCTATACCTTGGTCAGCACTCTCAATGATTTTATCAGGGACGGAATCCACCACGTAAATATCATTCCCTTCGCCACCGATCATGATATCGCCACCGAGTCCGCCATCTAACAAATCGTCGCCCAACCCGCCTGACAAAGTATCAACACCGTTGCCGCCATAAAGCGTGTCAGCACCATCGTTACCGTTCAGGATATCGTTACCATTGTCACCATAAAGAATATCATCACCCAGTCCGCCATCGAGCACATCCTTGGCATTGCCGCCATAGAGCGTATCGTTGCCGTCATCCCCATACAACGTGTCGATCCCGTTTCCACCACTTAGCGTATCGTTGCCGCCCAAGCCATATACCGTATCGTTGCCGACGGTTCCGTTAAAGATGTCATCATTTTCTGTTGGGGTAAAACCCTGAGGGAGGGGGGGGGTGTTTCCATTCCCGTTTCCATTTCCATTTCCACCTTTGGCCATGCTGAACCTCCTGTAAATTTATGTTTATCGTTCCTGCTTAAGATTAATCTCCCGTCTTCAGGCGGGAAGCTTTAAGAGTCCCTGGTAAACTATTTAATTACCAAAAGGTAATATGTGTAATTAAAAAGGTGATTATTGTAATTACGATTCCGAAACAATCGCCAGTCTCAGCTGCAACTTTACTTTAAAAAAATTATCAAGTGTCCGGAAAATCGATTAACTTATCGGCCATGCGAACAAAGCACATAGAAAAATCAAAGGGTTTCATTACTGGGTGAACAGCGCTCTATCGCAATCCATGCTTTTTCAAGCAAGATACGAACCAGAACACCATCGACTCACCTGTTCCGCCCAAGTCCGTTTGCAGCTTCCAGCATGGCCGCCGCTGCCGTCTCCATAGCGGTTCGCACCGAGTCAAGGTCAATTCGGGCGTAGATACTGGTGGTGGATGCGCTCTTGTGGTTCAGGCTCTTGCCAATGATTGGGAGGCTGGCGCCGGTCTTGGCCTGCCAACTCCCCATGGTGCGCCGCAGGTCATGGATGCGTGCGCCTTTGGCTACTTACTAATCTGGCGTTACGCTGGTATCATATAACTTTAAGAGGTTTTTCGCCTGCCGCAAGAGTGCAGGCAATCGTTTCCGCAATCTTCAATTGCCTCCTTGGTGCGCTGCCCGTGCTTGTAACGGCCATGCGCCTTGCCTGAAAGGCTTTTGCCACCGCGCAGCTTGCAACGTCCGTTTTGCATAGCAGGTTGCTTGCATGAGTCTCCTGAGCGCGTTCTTGCACCACAGAAAGCCCTTGGTATAGGGTAAAGGTCGTTTCTCCCACACTTCACCCCTCCCCCCGATCCCCGGATCGCTCCACGGTTCCTACAATGGCTTGGCCGCCTTCATTGACGGTGACATGATGGACGGTTACCTTCTGCTCGCCACCGGTTCGGTATCGCTTCAACGCTTCCATCTGGGCAACGAACGTCCTGCCCAGTCGGTTAACCGCTCGTTCCGCCGCCTCCATTTGGGGGAGATATTCGGCCCTATTCATTCTTCCGGTTTGCTCAATCATCGCACAGTGGATAGCAGACATCTGTGTTGCCAGAAGAGTTTCAATCTCATCCTTGGGCTTAACCCCGGCGATAACTGCAAGCGCAAAATTGATAGCGTCCTCGCTAGGCTTTTGCCCTTTAGAGACTGCAGTGCTGATCTGGTTCAATATGCCGGATGTGAAATCCATGGAAGTTGTGGCCAGAGCGTGTCCGAGGAGACTTCCCCCCAGTGCGGGGTTGGCGTGATCCATGGAAATCACACCACGCCCTTCCCTGTCTTCAGTCACTTTTATTTTCGGGGCGGGCAATCTTGCGCCCCTCGCTGCCAGTATTGCCTCTATCGCTTCAAGCTCTTGAGGCGTTTTTTCGTATGCCACTACCACCTGATTCTCTTCGGTTTCTGTTTTTTTTCTTGCCATCGTTATCGCGCCTCGTTTTGACATTTCTTGATTTTTGACATGGGCTCATTGGCATGCTTCAATACCGGTGCTTATTTCGCATTTTTCGTTCTAGTTTTAATTTCTGATCCCTCCTGTGCAGTGTAAGGTCGCCTATTGTGTTTTTTGAAAAAAGAGAAAAAAGCGCCAATAAATAGCAAGCGCTAATAAGGGCCATGCTGCCTGTTCGAGATGGCACTCACATCACTCTGTTGCGACAGTTTGTAAGCAGGGTTTTTTCCGAGTCTGTAAGGGTGCAGGTTGCAATCAACCGATGGGCACTGTGCAACAGCGGAAGGGGTTCCGCTGCATACCAGGCACTCCTGGCGAAGAACTTTCAGCGGCACCCTTTTCTCCCCATGACGATATGGGAAGAGAGTGCAGGGTTTGCTTGTGACAAGAAGTCGCTGGCCGCCGCAGTTATCCACCTCGTGAACACTGCCAACGCACTCAACGCAGTGTCGCCGCGCCGCCAAGGTCGGGGTTACGTTAACGCCTCTGCTGTTTTTCATATCGCACCTCTGTAACGGACCAATAAAATCGACATACCATGGCAATCATTAAGTACATGCATGGCTGCATGAGAAAGGGGGGTTGGGAACTTTGAACACTGTTTCGCCCGCAATCCCTTGCCCGCTCTGCCTTTCAACTTGAAATACCCTGTTTTCAAGTATTGCATTGCCGCATGAGAAGAAGAGCCATTGTGCAGGCCTGCTATAGCACAGCTGCATGTAAGGTTCTCATGCATGGATGCGACCCTTTTCTAATTTTGCAACCGGGCAAAACATCCGACTGCCAGGAATGCAGAACCCTTTCGCATAGCTCATTCCCGCCTTGGTGTAAACAGGGGGATCGCCTACATGCCAAACCCGCCACTCATGCGCCAACCGGTACACGCTCATGTCGCCTTTGCCACGGCCTCCAATCAGGAGCGGTTCCAGAAAGCCGCGATGCATCAGGCTGTTGATCGCCCTTGCTATTGAGCTTGGATTTGGTGGCGGCATTCCCTTCCCGCTGAAGAAATCGAGCACGGCCACATAGGGAATTTTCATGTCGCTGCCGTTGAGGGGGTTCCAGTAATCACGGGGAGTCCGCTTTTTCAATTTTCCGTAAGGGTATTGCCGTCTTGAAAGAATCCAGAGAAGGAGATCAGTCTCGATCTTTGATAAAGAACGAAAAGCGTCTGATTGGATGAGTTCATAGACAAGCCAGTAGGCTCTCGGGTTTGCGTTCCAATCAAGATCAGGGCGAGTCTTCTTGTTGACCCGATGTTTCTCTTCAATGGGATCATTCATCGACATCCGCCTTGCCGACCAAAACATATCTGGCGACTACAGAAACTGTCCCTTCCGAGGTGGCTTCATGGCAGCGGTGGGTCTCTATCCTGTACCCCTGATTTCTAAGGTCACAAATCCGCCCGGCGGGGTGCATGATATGGAGAGTTTCTCTGGCAACCGGAGTGCTGAGAGGTGAGAGCTTGAGCCATTCGAGAATCTTCAAGCATTGAGCGGCTTTCGCTTTATTATTCAGCCTTGAGGGGGTATTATTATTTCTAATGTAGTTCTCCCTTTTAGCCCTTTGAACGGTTGCGCCCGTTCTGGGGCTTTCTTTTTTGGTCATCGCGGCTCCCTCCCCAGGCTATCGGCCAGTTCAAGAATATCTCGCACCCGCCATGCCGTGCATCGCTCCGACAGTTTTACGGGTTGGGGATAGCGGCCATCTTTTACCCCTTGCCACCACGTTGAGGATGATACGGGAATGATTGGCGCTATCCCCTTTTTCTGGTCGCCAATGATCTGCTTCAGTCTGAAAAAGCCTGCTCCCTGTGCATGTCCTGTCATATTATTGTCCGCGTGGCAATGTCCGCCGGTAATCGGCTAACGTTGACGAGATAATATATTGAAAATACTATATTTTCAAACTGATAGAGGGGGGGCAAAAAGATGGTAAACACAAGGCAGGAAGGGGGCAAAAAGGGATAAAAATAGGGGTAATTTTAAACTTTATTTCTATTTCTGACGGTAGCGCTTTCAATCCTCCATTTGTCAATTTCAGCCGTGGTGGTTGTGGGTAAATTCGTTGGGGTGTGGCGCAGCCATCCACCCATTTTTGCATACTTCTTGGCTGTTTTCTCTGATACGCCCCCAAGGTGTTCTTGAATCCTCTTCCACCCCGTTAAAATTTCGCTCCCCGTTGGATGCTCAAGAGTTTGGGCAGTTGGTAAAGAGTGCTTGGGCGGCTGCCCGCTCAAAGCAGAGCAAGAATCGAGCTTATGTCCTTCGCCAAATCTAGTTTCACCCTCTACAAAACATGACGGGGGGGCGGTCCAGCGTTCATTCCACCTTTCATTAGGTGGGATATTTACGCATTTTGCTTCTGCTTCTGCTTCGAGGTAAAGCACCCAAGCCCTCGCCAATGGAATGTCCGTTAACCAATTACAACGAATTTCTTGTTCTCCGCACCATGTTATCCATTCATCAGGAATTACTTTGCTGACATGAGGAAATTGATAACTGAACAATTCAAACAGTTCTTCAGCTTTTTTAAAAAACGAGCAATTATGAGGCGTAATCTTTGTATTTCCACGATACCAAAGACCAGTTGCCCAGTCCTTCGGGATTTCGGTCGCACCCACTTTGGGCTGTAGCCCGCAAGTGAGCATTGCAGCCATGGCCGGTGTCCATGACCCAAGTTTGAGGTATTTGGTAAGAGTAGTTTCCTCTTCGCCGTTACGCAGTTCTTTAATTCTGTTGAAATTGATTAGAGAAGGTCCTTCTAAAGTACCGCGCAACCTTGCAGGCTTGTTGATCATCAGATTCCACTTCGGGTCTTCTGCGTCCCCATTTGATATTGGTATTTCAGGAGGAGTTACCTCGAAATTGTGAGGAATAGAATTTCTGTCAAGAAATCCAATGAGCTCATTAATTTCAAAATAAATATCATGCCCCTCAGGCTTCGATCCATCACTCCTCCAGTTGTCGTTTTCTGTTGAATCGGCAAGGATTTCAGCAACCTGCTTTCTAATGACCTCTTGGTTATCTGCAAGCCTAATAATTTGGCCTTGAGTATCGTGCACAAACCATAAGGGTAGCCCGCCCCTATTCTTTGCAAATTCAGAGTGAAGTATCTGGTTTAGCTTTTGCGCAGCTCGGCCTATTCCCTCATAAGAGGAAAAAAAGGTGAATAAATCATCAAAATAATAATTCCCCCTTACAGCGTGCGCCTTTCTCCCTCGTTCCTTAGTTTTTTTTTCTTTTGCTACTGCCCCCCTTTTTTCGTCGACGGGGGAGTTATTTGACACCCGTATTCCCAAAATCGCGTCATAAAGATTAATATATCCGTTCACTTTTGCACCCTCACAAGACACCCTGATGGTGAATTGCCAGGAAGGCCGCTAGGGTATGCGGCTTTTCGGGAGCTACCCTATCCCGGCAAAACTGGTATTTTTTACATTGCCGCTCGGATCGGGATAATCTCTGCCCCGGTTTTGAGATTGTCTAGGTAGTCAGCCCAGGCTTGCATCATCCGTTTGCGCTCTTCGACGAAATCCGCCCGATTATATGCCGCACCCAATGGTCCTTTGACTGCATGACCTAGTTGTCGTTCTATAGGTTCCTCATCGAATCCAAGTTCCTGTCGTATCAATGTCCTTGCTGTTGCTCTGAGACCGTGAACATGCAATTCTTCAGGGCTGTACCCCATGCGCCGCAGGGCATTCGTCAAGGTAGCATCGCTCATTGGCCGGGTGGAAGAACGTAGGCCGGGGAATAGGTATTTCCCTTGGCCAGAAAGGGCGTGAATCTCACCAAGGATCAAAAGAACTTGCTTGGCAAGGGGAACAAGATGATAAGCTGTTGGGCTGGCCTCTTTGTCCCGTTTCTTCCCTTTCATTCTGCTGATCGGAATCCGCCACTCTGCTTTTTCAAAGTCAATTTCTGACCATTCAGCAAGTCGTATTTCTCCACTCCTTAAAAAGACATGAATGGCAATCTGCAAAGCGTATTTTGTCAGCGGTGATCCGTGGTATCTATCGAAGGCCCGCATCAACTCGCCTACCTGTTCAGGATCAGTGATCGACGACATGTGCTTGACTGTCGCTGGTGGGATCGCCCCTTTGAGATCTGCCGCTGGGTTTCGCCCTGCTCGCCCGGTTGCAATAGCGTACATGAAAACCTGTCCTGCATTAGTCGATGCCCGGTGTGCACTCTCGATATGACCGCGCATCTCTATCTTGCGAAGCACATGGAGCAGTTCAGGGGCCGTAATCTCTCCAACAGGGCGATTACCTATCCAGGGGTATATGTCTCGCTGTAATCGTCCGGAGACGTTTTTAAGGTGGCTCTCGGTCCACATGTGCTTAAACTTCCTTATCCACTCCTCGGCAACAGCTTGGAAAGTGTTCTCGATGCAGTTCGTCCCTTTGAGAATCTTTTTTACAAGGCCAGGGTCTCTACCTTCCGCAAGGTGCTCTCTCGCTTTCAGGGCGGCTTTTCGCGCCTCCGGTGCAGACACTTCCGGGTAGACGCCAAAGGCTAATGTTTTCTGCTTACCAGAGTAACGGTAGGCCATGCGCCAATACTTCGCACCGCTAGGCTTGATCTCCAAATATAAACCGGCACCATCGGACAGTCTTTTTGTGGTTGCCCCTGGTTTTGCATTCCTCAAGGCCAAGTCGGTCAGCTTGTTGGTAGTGCCGCCCATGTTGGTACTCCCGTGATAAATGAGATTCACCAATCAGTGACAACTCCTTGAAATGAGACCAGTTGCCGTTTCTGTTGGTATCAGCTTGGTATCAATCAAGAGCAACCGATACCAACGCCAACATAATACCAACAAAAAACATTGGATTCAACCACATTCCCCCGTACACTACTGGACAACAAAAAACCCGCAATCCTTGGAGGAAAGCGGGCTAGATGTACTTCTTGATACGTTACTGGATGGTGTTTTGGTGGAGGCGCCGGGAATTTGTACCGCAGGGCTGTTTCCCTGGTTATGTTACTGTTTTTATTGTCAAATTTATTTCGACAAACTCATCGAATGTACCACCTGGGCGGCATACGATGAACCACTAATGGACTATATCAATATGTTATTAAAGAACATTATGGTTACGGTGATTATTTTGGTTAAAAATGAGAATTGAACCCTGGTTCTTATTGTGAAGCAAGAAATGCGTCTATAAATTGTAACACTCGTATAAACCTGTAAAAATTTTAAGCTCAAGAAAGAGATTACGACAATAAATCACGTAAAGTTCTAGACGTGACAGTCTTTGAAAGTAAATATAATCATCGACGACCTTAAGAGATAAAAAGTGCGCCGGGTTTTTTCGACAATTGTTGTTTCTCCGTCGGTAGGTCGGTTGGGAACAACATTGACGCATGGCACCAGAGCCTGATAATCGTCGGCAATGTAGACCTAGGGCAGGGGTTGAAAGAGGGGCATCGCCGCCCTGTCCGGATCCTTCAGATCCTGCGCCAGAACGGCCACGCCGACTGCCCCTTTGTAGAGAGAACTTTGATAGAAGTTCTCGGACGAGCAACTAGCTGCCCGATGCGCCATCTCTTCGGCCTGCAGCAGCCAAGCCGTTTCGCGTGTGATTTGGTAAGCACATAGACATGAATAACCGATGCCGGCTAAGCCGCAGCACAAGGTTCCCAGCGTCGTGGTTGTCGATGCCGCGCTGCGCGCTGCCGCGACGGCTAGTTCCACATAGCGCTCCTCGCCGAAGCGCTCATGAGCCAGTGCATAGACCATGGAATGCCCGGCCGTCCCATTGCACCATCCGTCGACATAGGTGCGCTCGGCGGTGTTGTTGTGAACAGGCCAACGAACCCCGCCGTTGTGCGGCTCCGCC
>JGI24728J21555_1001429_pt1 | contig 9971 bp, 9 predicted proteins | sample EPASupsiteSAE305_FD_21555 | JGI IMG/M metagenome (IMG submission 21555) | reverse complement strand
GTTCGTTTAGTTATGTTGTCGAGGAACTTCCGGTCGTGCGAGATTAATACGATGGCTCCTGGAAATTGCTGTAAGTAGTCTTCCAACCATTGAATAGACTCAATATCTAAGTGGTTGGTAGGCTCGTCGAGCAGTAAAAGGTCTGGCTTTCTAAGAAGAACTTTTGCTAGCTCAATACGCATATTCCAGCCCTGACTGAATGTAGAGGTCGGTCTGCTTAGCTCCTCTCTTTTAAAGCCTAATCCGAGAAGAGTGCGCTCTGTCTCTCCATAAATATTTTCGCTTTCGTAGATTCCTGCTTTGTAATGAAGATCATTCAGCTCTTCAATTAATTTGTGATATGAGTCCGATTCGTAGTCCTCTCTCTCTGCCAACTCTTGATTGATTTTTTCAATTCTGGCGTTCATAGCAAATACATGGGCAAATGCAGTTAAGGCTTCGTCTAGCACAGACTTGTCTTTTGCATGCTCCATTTGCTGCGGCAGATAACCAACATTCAACAATGAAGGTCTGACAACCTGACCTGCTGATGGTTTATTTAACCCAACAATGATTTTAAGAAGTGTAGATTTCCCCGAACCATTCTTACCGACAAGTCCTATTCTATCTTTTTCACTGATGTGGAAGTTTATATCATTGATGAGCGTAAAACCTCCAAAAACGACTGACAAATTATTTATCGATATCACGGCAAACTAGAATACTAAATTCGTAAAGCATGTAGAGCGGCATTCCGACTACAAAAAGTGTAAATGCATCGCCGCTTGGTGTAATGATCGCGGCAATGATGATCAGAATGACAAAAGCATGTTTTCGGTACTTCTTTAGAAGTGATTTTGTTATTATACCTAGCCTGGACAAAATCGCAGCCAAGGCTGGCATTTCAAACACTACTCCCATAATGAGAATCAACCATGTAAACATCGAAATATATGATTGTAATGAGATTTGATTCACCACCCAGTCACTTACTTGATATGTTCCTAAAAATCTGACAGTCAATGGAAACACAAAATAATATCCAGTTAGTACTCCTAAAAAGAAGAGTACTGAGGCAAATGCAAACGCTCTTGTTACAGCTTTTTTCTCTGAAGCGTAGAGGCCTGGTTTTACAAAAAGCCAGAACTGATATAGAATATAGGGAACTGAAAGAATTACAGCCAATGTCAAAGAGACGCTTACATGCGTGAAGAATTGTGCCGATAATTCAATATTTATCAGGTTTAGACGGAACGGCTCTGGTGCCATCTCAGGAACATGGAAGAAATTTGCTGCGGCTGCAAACCATTTATAAAGAGCAAAATCTGAGTTTATCGGGGCAAAGATAATCTTGTCGAATACAAATGATTTGTTTAAGAATATGATTACAAGGAGTACAAACACAACAATAGCCGACCTGAAGAGTACTCTTCTCAGCTCGTCTAAATGTTCCCAAAATGTCATCTCTCCCGACATGCCCTTTTCTCTTTTAGTCTTTATTTCTGTTCTTTATTTTCTGGAGTGGAGTCTTTTGAATCTTTTACATCGTCTTCGATTCCTTTCATCCCATCTTTAAAACTCTTTACACCTTTGCCGATTCCTTTCATAAGTTCAGGAATTTTCTTACCTCCAAATAGTAGAAGGACTAAGAATGCGATAATAATGATCTCTGGTGCGCCAAGACTGCCAAAAAGTAGAAAATTATTCATATTATTTCTGTTTTATTGTTCGTTAAAAAAAGGTTGAAACTTAGTTACGATACTTTGAGGAGCTCTTGTAGGGCGTCTGGTATCGGAGTGGATAAATCCTAAGGTAACATTTCCATAGCAAACTACCTCGTCTGCTGTGTTGTATATCGTTGTGTCTATTTTGATTTTTGCTTTTGGCATTTCAGAAATTGTACTTACCAATCTTAGTCTGTCGCCATTTTTAGCCGGTATCTTATAGACGCAGTTTACAGAAACAACAGGCATCATTATTCCAGCAGCTTCAATTGCTGTAATTGGAATCCCAAGCTTTATGAGGGCATCATTCCGTCCACATTCGAAATATCGAATATAGTTGGAGTGATGAACTATCCCCATAAGATCAGTCTCATAATACCTTACATCAAGAAATGTCTCTGAAGTAAACATTGTTCTTTATTTTAAAAGGTCCTCTTTTAGTTGGTTTAGCTTTGCAATCTTTGTCTCAGCGTCGCTTTTCTTCTTGTTCTCCATATCTACCACCGCTTTTGGAGCGCTGCTGACAAACTTTTCATTAGAGAGCTTTTTCATTACCGAAGTTAAAAATCCCTCTAAATGTTTTAGCTCTGCATCAATTTTTGCAATCTCTTCCTCTTTGTTAACTAGGTTTCCTAGTGGTACAAAAAATTCTGTTGTTCCCACCATAAAAGATGATCCTGACATCTCTTCGCTTTTAGCAGAATAGTCCGAAACTTCGGAGATATTCGCAATTTTCTTGTAAATGGATGCCATCGCAAGGTCATTATCTCCTTTAATATATAGAGCGAGTGGCTCTTTTGGAGATATATTTTTTGACTGTCTGATGCTTCTTATAGTTACAATTGCGCTCTTTGCCTCTTCGAAACTCTTAACGAACTCCTCTGAATAAACGGCTGCATTTGGTTGTTGCTGCATCATCAAGCTCTCTCCCTCTTTACGTTCTTCGATGTTATGCCACAACTCTTCTGTAATAAATGGCATAAAAGGATGAATGAGTTTTAATAGTTTATCAAAGAAGACAAGAGTCTCTTCATATGTTTTTCTATCTATCATTCCAGCTCCTGGCTTGATTATCTCTAAGTACCATGCGCAGAAATCATCCCAGAATAGCTTATAAATATGCATTAGAGCGTCTGAAAGTCTGAATTTATCAAAATGGTCGTCAATTATCTCTATAGATTGTGAGAGTAATGAATCGAACCATTTAACAGCAATTGCAGAGTGTTCTGGCTGAGAGACATTTTCGTCAACAGACCATCCTCTAACCAAGCGGTATGCATTCCATATCTTGTTAGAGAAGTTTCTTCCTTGCTCTACCTGACTCTCATCAAAGAGAATGTCGTTTCCTGCACTGCTGCATAATAACATTCCTAGTCTTACTCCGTCTGCTCCAAATTGTTCAATTAACTTCAGAGGATCAGGCGAGTTTCCTAAAGATTTCGACATCTTTCTACCAAGTTTGTCTCGAACAGTTCCAGTAAGATAGACATTACGGAACGGAAGGTCTCCGCAGAATTCATGGCCTGCCATAACCATTCTTGCAACCCAGAAGAATAGAATTTCTGGAGCTGTTACAAGGTCGTTTGTTGGGTAATAGTAGGCAAGGTCTCTATTTGGAGCCTTTTCTGGAAATCCTGGTTTAGAGGCATCAAACACCGATATAGGCCACAACCAAGAAGAGAACCATGTATCTAAAACATCTTCGTCTTGTCTCAATTGATCCATTGTAATCGATGGATTTATCTTTTTAGCCTCCTCTAATGCTGCTTGTGCATTTGGTGCAACAACAAAATCGCCATCAGGCAGGTAGTAAGCTGGTATTCTTTGACCCCACCATAACTGACGAGAGATACACCAATCTCTTACATTCTCCATCCAATGCTTATAAGTATTCTTATATTTATCTGGAATCAGCTTGATTTTGTCGCTTTCAACATATGCTAATGCATCTTTTGCTGGCTCAGACATCTTTAAGAACCATTGAAGAGAGAGTCTTGGTTCTATTACTGCGTTAGTCCTTTCAGAATAACCTACCTGAGATGTGTAGTTCTCCTCTTTTTCGAAGTTTCCAGCCTCCTGAAGCATCTTGACGATCTTCTTTCTTGCAACAAATCTATCTTCTCCAACAAGAATTACAGCTTTCTCATTAAGCTTTGCGTAGCTATCGAGAATATCAATCACTGGAAGTTTATGTCTTAATCCAATCTCATAGTCATTAATGTCATGAGCTGGAGTGATTTTCAAGCAACCTGTTCCAAAATCAACCGATACATAATCATCTTCGATAATCGGAATCTCTTTGTTTATAAGAGGAATAAGAACTTTTTTGCCTCTTAAATGTGCATATCTTTCGTCCGAAGGATTAATGCAGACTGCTACGTCTGCCATTATTGTCTCAGGCCTAGTTGTAGCTACAATGATGTAATCGTCGGTGGCTTTTCCGTTTTCGGAAATAAAGTATCTTAAATAATAAAATTTTGATGCAGTCTCCTTATGGATTACCTCTTCGTCGCTTACTGCAGTCTGTCCCTCAGGGTCCCAGTTTACCATCCTTACACCGCGGTATATCCATCCCTTTTTGTAGAAATGCACAAATGTATTAATTACACCCTCGCTTAAATCTGGATCCATCGTAAACTTTGTTCTCTCCCAATCGCAAGAGGCACCAAGTTTCTTTAGCTGCTCTAAAATAATTCCTCCGTGCTTCTCTTTCCACTCCCAGGCATGTACTAAAAATTCGTCTCTAGTGAGCGAACTTTTTTCTATACCTTCTGCCTTTAATTTCGCAACAACCTTAGCTTCAGTTGCTATAGAGGCATGGTCTGTTCCCGGAACCCAGCAAGCATTCTTTCCTTTCATCCTTGCCCTTCTGACTAATACATCTTGAATTGTGTTGTTCAACATGTGCCCCATGTGTAATACACCAGTCACATTTGGTGGCGGAATTACAATTGTATAGGCTTCTCTATTGTCGGGTTCTGAATGAAAGAATCTGTTTTTCAACCAGTAAGAATACCATTTGTCCTCAGTTTGCGAGGGGTCGTACTTTGCGGGAATTTCCATATATTTCTTTGTGATATAACAATTATAAACTGCAAAGTTAATTAATTTGAAAAGTTGACAAAATTCGCTTTACAGAAAAAATCTTATATTTGCAGAGTGTAATTATAACTCAAAACGTATGACACCTGAAAATGAACTAAATATAGAACTTAGCAGCGAAGTGGCTCAAGGTTCTTATTCCAACATGGCAATTATCACTCATTCTAGCAGTGAATTTATTCTTGACTTCATCAAGATGATGCCAGGAGTACCTAAACCACAGGTTACCAATAGAATAATCATGACTGCTGAGCATGCAAAAAGATTGATGTTGGCGCTTGAGGATAATATTGCAAAGTTTGAAAATCAATATGGCGAAATAGGACTCCACTCAGAAAAAAACATCATTCCGATGGGGTTCGGAAATAATTCAGCAGAAGCATAATTTACTTAATAACAATATGACAAAAGCTTTTAAAATTGTTGTTCTGGCTAAACAAGTGCCAGATACCCGAAATGTGGGGAAGAATGCAATGAAGGAAGACGGAACGGTAAACCGTGCGGCCCTTCCGGCTATTTTTAATCCTGAGGATATGAATGCTCTTGAGCAAGCTTTGAGAATCAAAGATAAATTCCCTGGATCCGAGGTTAAATTACTGACAATGGGCCCATCCAGAGCTGCAGACATTATCAGAGAAGGCCTCTTCAGAGGTGCCGATGGTGGTGTTCTTCTAACTGACAGAAAATTTGCCGGAGCAGACACTCTTGCCACTTCATATGCTCTTTCGATGGCAATTAGAAAAATGCAACCAGATATTATTATTGCTGGTCGTCAAGCTATCGATGGAGATACTGCTCAAGTAGGACCACAAGTTGCAGAAAAACTTGATTACCCTCAAGTTACCTATGCCGAAGAGATTGTAGGATTCGAAAATGGCAAACTTATTATTAAAAGAAGACTCGAGAGAGGTGTTGAAGTTGTTAGCACTCCAGTACCAGTTGTGATAACTGTACACGCTACAGCTCCTGATTGCAGACCTAGAAACGCAAAACAACTTCTTAAATACAAATATGCTAGAACTTTGACTGAAGAGCAAGATAATGAGCACAACTCTTATTTGCCAATTCTTAGTCTAGATTACTTAAGAATTCCTGAATGGGGTGTGAATGACGTTGGAGGAGATGAGACAAGCTATGGACTTTCTGGCTCTCCTACAAAAGTTAAAAAGATTGAAAACATCGTATTTCAAGCTAAAGAGTCTAAAAGACTTTCTGCATCAGAAGAGGATATCGACTCACTAATTAAAGAACTAATTTCATCACATACAATCGGTTAATAAAATCTGACAACAAATGAACAATATTATAGTATTTATCGAGACAGACAACGGTAAGTTATGTGATGTCAGTCTTGAACTAATGACTAAAGGGCGTCAACTTGCATCTGCATTGAAATGCGATCTTGAGGCTCTTCTAATTGGTCACGAAGTATCATCTCTAAAAGAGGAACTTTACCAGTATGGTGCTAAAAAAGTACATATTGCAGAAGATCCAAAACTTGAGTATTTCCGCACCCTTCCATATGCAGCAATAACAATTAATTTGTTCAAACAAGAACAACCTCAAATTGCGCTTTTTGGTGCTACAAGTATCGGTAGAGACCTTGCTCCTCGCGTTTCAAGCGCCTTGAAAAGTGGTCTAACTGCAGACTGTACTAGTTTAGAGATTGGAAATCATACCGACACCAAGTCTGGCAGAGAGTATAAAGATCTTCTTTACCAGATCAGACCTGCTTTTGGAGGTAATATCATTGCAACAATTATCAATCCCGACTGCAGACCTCAAATGGCAACAGTCAGAGAGGGTGTTATGAAAAAAGAGGCTCTTTCTCATTATTCTGCCGGAGAGACGAATGAAATTGATGTAAACTCTATTCTTAGCGACACTGACTTGGTTGTAGAGATTATTGAAAGACATATCGAAGAGAAGAAAATTGATATTAAAGGTGCTCCAATTATTGTTGCTGGTGGATTCGGAGTTGGTTCAAGAGAGAATTTTAAACTTGTTTTCGATCTAGCAAAGGTACTTGGTGCCGAAGTTGGTGCTTCCAGAGCTGCAGTTGATGCAGGCTTTGCAGATCATGCAAGACAAATCGGACAAACAGGCGTTACTGTACGTCCTAAGCTTTTCATCTCTGTTGGTATCTCTGGTCAAATCCAACATACTGCAGGTATGGATCAAGCTGCCATGATTATCTCAATCAACAACGACCCTAATGCGCCAATTCATCAACTTGCTGATTATGCAATTATTGGCGACCTTAATGAAATAGTACCTAAGATGATCAAATCGTACAAAAAAAACAGTAAATAAGATGGCTAATTTTTATAAAGACAATCAAGATATAAGATTTCAGCTTAAGAATCCTTTGATGAAAAAGATTGTAAAGTTGAAAGAGCAAGATTTCAAGGATTCTGGTAAATTTGACTATGCTCCTTGTACTATTGACGACGCTATTGACTCATATGATAAGGTTCTTGAAATTCTTGGAGAGATCTGTGGTGACGTAATTGCTCCTAATGCAGAATCTGTTGACCATGATGGACCTCATCATGCTAATGGACGTGTTAAATACGCTCCTGGAACTCAGCAAAACCAAGATGTTCTTACACAAGCAGGTCTTTACGGTATGTCTCTGCCAAGAGAGTACGGTGGATTGAATTTTTCAATGGTTCCTTATGTAATGGCAGCAGAACTTGTTGCTAGAGCTGATGCTGGTTTTGCCAACATTTGGGGTCTTCAGGACTGCGCTGAGACTATTCACGAATTTGCATCTAAAGAGATTAAACATGAATTTCTTCCTAGAATTCCGGATGGAGATACATGCTCAATGGACTTAACTGAACCTGATGCTGGATCGGATCTTCAAGCAGTTATGCTTAAAGCAACTTGGAGTGAAGAGAAGGGAATGTGGCTTTTGAATGGAGTAAAACGATTTATTACAAATGGTGACGCTCAGATAAAGCTTGTTCTTGCTCGTTCCGAAGAGGGAACTACAGATGGTCGTGGATTGTCTTATTTTGTTTACGACAGCAACTGGGGTGGAGTTCAAGTCAGAAGAATCGAGAATAAACTAGGTATCAAAGGCTCTCCTACTTGTGAGCTTGTTTTCACAAATGCACCTGCGAAATTAGTTGGTGAAAGAAAGATGGGCTTGATTAAATATGTGATGTCTTTGATGAATGGTGCCAGACTTGGTGTAGGTGCTCAATCAGTTGGTATTTCTGAGGCCGCTTACAGAGAGGCATTGAAATATGCACATGAAAGAGCTCAGTTTGGCAAACCTATTATTCAGTTCCCTGCTGTATATGAAATGCTGGCTGTTATCAAGGCTAAACTTCAAGCTTCTAGAGCACTATTATACGAAACTACTCGATTTGTTGATGTTTATAAATCATACAACTTTATTGCAGAGGAGAGAAAACTTACTCCAGAAGAGAGAACAGAGGCTAAACAGTTCCAAAAGCTTGCCGACATGTTTACTCCAATGCTTAAGTTAATGTCTTCGGAATATAGCAACCAAAATGCTTATGATTCTCTTCAGATTCATGGTGGTTCTGGTTTTATGAAAGAGTATCCAATTGAAAGAATCTACAGAGATGCTCGTATCACAACAATTTACGAAGGAACTTCTCAACTTCAAGTAGTTGCAGCTCAAAGATATGTAACAACTGGCGGATATTTGAATCAAATCAGAGAGTATGAAAAGGTTCCTGTTAGAGCAGAATTTGAACCTCTTAAAAAGATCTTGATTCGTATGACTGAACAGTATGAACAAGCTGTTGCAATGGTTGCTGGTCAAGAAAACGAGTATATCGATTTCCACGCCAGAAGACTTGTTGAAATGGCGTCACATATCGTAATGTCCTATCTACTTTTAATCGATGCGCAGACAGACGAATCATTCGAAAAATCTGCAGAAATTTACATTGGAAAATCTGCAGCATGGAACGACGAGAGATATTCATACATCAAAGATTTTACAGCATCTGATTTAGCTACTTTCGCTTCAATTAAAGAAGAGACAGTACCAGAAGCCTAAATCTCTTATTAAGAGTATTATAATATTTAAAAAGGGTGACTAAAAAGATTTTAGTTACCCTTTATCATTATCACCAATCTTCCTTCCTATCTTCCTATATTCCTATATTCCTATATTCCTCACTTTTTCACTTTCTCTCTTTTTCTCTTTATCTTTATCTTTCTCTTTTTCTCTTTCGCTCTTTCTCTCTTTTCTAGTCTCACTGCTAACTAAAAGAATATCAATATGTTTTGCATTTTTGTCAGACTATGGGTAGTCTGCCAGACTTTTTCAATACCATCTCACATTTAGCCATTTAAGTTTTTGATACGAACTTAAAAATTTTGATCTTAAAAAATTAGCACTTCATAATCAATGCGTTCTAAATTAGTCTGGCAGACACCCCCTGGTCTACATGTTTTTAAAAAACGCTCAGATAATCAACAATATAGCTCAGATAAGATTGTAGACAAAAAATTGTAATGACTTGTTCAGAAGATACATATATCTTATTTGGTTTTATTAAGACATAACTTTTCGATTCTAATGGTGCTTCGCAAGTTATGAGCTCAGCTACGCTTCGCGAAAATGGTGCTTCGCAAGTTATCAGCTCAGCTGCGCTTCGCGAAGATGGTGCTTCGCATTATTATATGCTCAGCAATGCTTCGCCCTGTCCGAAACATGACATGTATTTGTATTCGAGATATCTTAGTTTGAAGTTATGTTTTTACTTAGAGGCTAAGTATCACATAGACAGTGCGTTTTGCGATTTCCCGCAGATCCACCCAATCTGCCAGAATAATTCTTAAATGCTTGAAATAGTGAACTTTAGTTTTATTTAAAGATTACAAAACATTGAACTAAAAAAGCTATAATGTTTATTAATAGATAGTTATACTTTATTCTGGCAGATTGGGGGGATCTGCAGGAAATTGTATAACATCCTCTATATCAAGCACGAAAGCATTATAGTCTTTTCTGTTTCATATTATCCCTTTAAATAAATTAATAGTTCTTTTTCAATGCACAATTCCAATTATCTTATAATTCTTATATACAGTTCTTTTGCACAATACTCATTCAAAATCCTCATTCACAGTTCTTTTGCACAATACTCATTCAAAATCCTCATTCACAGTTCTTTT
>JGI24728J21555_1001426_pt1 | contig 9975 bp, 8 predicted proteins | sample EPASupsiteSAE305_FD_21555 | JGI IMG/M metagenome (IMG submission 21555) | reverse complement strand
TACCCGCCGGAAGGTACATTATCCAGGGAAATGTAGTGAACGATTACACCGATGTAAATTCGTTCCGGATGCCGGCCTACCACCGGCTCGATCTGTCGGCAACCCGCCAGTTGAAAAAGAAAGAACATTGGGAATCGGACCTGGTTCTCTCGGTGTACAATGTCTATAACCGGGCCAACCCCTATTTTATCTATTTTAGGGTAAAAGGTGATATCGACCACTATTATTTGAGCGTCAATCCCCGCCAAATTTCACTCTTCCCAATTTTACCTGCCATTACATTAAACTTTAAATTCTACTAAAATGACAATGAAATACCTTAACCTTCTTGCCTTCAGCATCATCCTTCTGAGTTCCTGTGTGGAACCCAATTTTGAAGTTGAAGATTATCAAAGTCAGATTGTAATTGACGGCTGGATTGAACAAGGAAAGTACCCGCAGATTTTACTCACCCTGAGTGCCCCATATTTTTCAGAAATTGATTCCGTAAGTTTGCGCAACTATTCGTTAACCCGGGCAAAGGTTTCGGTATCGAACGGCGAAACAACCGAGGTGTTAACCCTCAAACCTAACGATGCCTACTTTCCGCCTTACATGTACGTGGGGACCAGCTTAAAAGGCGAGGTAGGCAAAAGCTACACCTTAACCGTTGAATATGCCGGTGTAAAAGCCATTGCAACCACCACCATTCCTGAACCTGTAAGTATCGACAGCCTGTGGTTTGCTTTGGATCAGGGAAAAGATTCTTTAGGATATATTTGGATCCAGTTCACCGATAAACCCTCCCGGAAAAACTATTACCGGACCTTGACCCAGATAAGAAATACCGACAGCAAGTACATCCCCAACTATTTCCCCAATTGGAACGACGACTATTTCGATGGGCAAAAAGTGGAGATATCCCTTTTTAAAGGGAATAAAACCTCAACCAATAAAACCGACCAAGTCTATTACCAGGTTGGGGATACCATTTCGTTGAAGTTTACAGCCATTGATAAAGCCTCATACGATTTTTGGAACTCTTTCCAGAAAGAGATATTAAACTCCGGGAACCCTTTTGCATCCACCAACGCGCGGGTACAAACAAATGTAACCAATGGCCTGGGAATTTGGTGCGGCTACGGTTCCAGCTATTATCAGGTAATAGCCCGGTAGATGGCTGATATTAGTCTTCCATGATAGCTTTAAGGGTTTCCATGCTACCGTCAGCAAAAGTACATCTTAAAAAATACATTTCTTTGAAAGATATTGCCTCCCGGATGGTTAAGGTGGCGCAAGTAAGAAGCCATTATGAAGGAGTTTTGGTAGTTCGAAAAGATGGCTACACCAAATATTAAAAGGAAAATATATTAGGGAAAATACTGAAATATTTTGATAGTTCAGATTCAATGCAATTGAAATATAGCTTTTATATGTAATTCGTGCAATAATCATCAATACACTAAGAAATTTTTGTATTTAAAACAGAAAATGGTAATATTCTACTAAATTTGTAGTAGTAATACTACAAATATTTAGAATATAATATTATGATTCAACAATATACAAAGCAATTTGAATTACCCCTAATATATAATCAACCACTTCTTGAAACTGAAAATTTTAAAGTTGTTCCAAGTTTGGGATCCTTAGTAGAAGGATGGGTATTAATTGTTCCTAAAAAACATTACCTATCTTTTGGTTATTTGGAAAATTATTTATTTGATGAATTAGATTATTTACATAATAAAGTAATCTTTACTTTACAACAACTATACAATAAGGAAGTAGTTGCTTTTGAAAATGGAACACTTAATTTAGGTTCATTCATTGGGTGTGGTGTTGATTATGCACATATTCATTATGTTCCTATAGATTTAGATATAAGGCACTTAATAAATGATCTTTATAAAGAAACCATTGAATGGGAAAAACTGAGTACCTTAATTGACTTGAAAAAAAAGATAAAGAATTCAACACCTTATTTGTTTTTTGAAGATAATAATAGGGATAAGTTTATTTGCGATATATATCAACCGCAGAGCCAACTTATTAGAAAATTAATAGCCAAACATATTGGCAAAGCAGAACAATATGATTGGAAAAGGTATCATTTTGAAGAAAATATAAATAGAACTATAGAAAAATTTGAAACATATATGGCTGAAAATGAGAATGTATTACAAATTTGTTATGGGTTTTAATTAGATAATATCTATGTATGGAAAACAATCCCCAAGCAAATCAAAATACTTCATTTAATTCAGACCTCACAGATGGTAGGGAAAAGGGAAATTGGAAGACGAGATATAATGATGAGGTTGCACAAAAATCAATTTATTGGGAAAGAAATTATTTAATTATTTTATTTGTTAGTGTATTAGCAATTTCAGTTTTTCTTGGATTATTATTTAAAGGTTGCTTTTTACCGGTTAAGTGTGAACTATCGCAATTTAAGATTTACTGCTTTGCTTTTCTTGGAGGAATGTTAGGAGGTACCGTTTTTTCAATGAAATGGTTATATCATAGTGTAGCCAAATACACTTGGAATATTGATAGGAGATTATGGAGATTGCTCACTCCATTATTATCATCCGTTATTGCACTAATCATTGTTATGTTGTTCAACTCCGATATACTTAATTCGAGGAATTCATATATTTCCGTTTACAAATCATTTGCTGTAGGCTTTCTTGCAGGGTATTTTTCAGACAGCGCTATTGGTAAGTTAACAGAGATTGCTCAAGTACTTTTTGGAAGCTCGAGTGCAAAAGGAAAATGATAATAATAAATGGAAATAGAAAAATATGTTATTAAATCAATTGAAAGAGAACTATTGCCCAATTTTGAAGATAGAATTGGACAAAAAGCTAAAGGATTATTTGACTGTGAAGCAGAATTAGTTCCTAAATTTATTGTGGTATCTTCAACCTTATTTAGCAAATGGTATAAAAAAGAAGAAGACGTTAATCCAATACTTTCAGATTTTCAAAAGTTAGCGGTCGATTACTTTTCAAATAAAGACCTAATTATACGCTCCTCAGCAAAAAGGGAGTCCTCTTATGAAAGGGGATACTATGAAAGTAGTATAGGAAAAATCAAGCAATCTGAGATTTGTAAAGAAATTATAGGTATCTGGGAAACGAACATTCCGTTTATTAGTTCTATCCAAGATAATGACTTTTCTATTGTTGTTCAAGAGTATATTGAACCAATATATTTAGGACATCTTTCAAATGAAAGAAGACTTAATAAGTCAAGTAAATCTTGGTATTATGAGGTCTTAAAGCCTGATGGTAAATATATTGAAGGAAATTATATACAATTAAAAAATAATTCTAAAACAAAAGGTTTAATAACGCCAATCTGCCCCAGTAAAGATTCTTTAATTGCGTTTTTTAAAAGCTTTGCCATCAATAATTCAAAAGACAGACTCCATTTTGAATGGGTATGGGATGGAAAAAGAATCTGGATTGTTCAGAAGGACAAGGAATATACCACAGATATAAAAAATGAACCAGGTAGTGATTGGAGTGGAAAATTAACTAAGATTATTGATACCTCGGATTATTCTTTGCAGTGTTTAAATACTGTAGATTCTACTTTAAATTCTTGGGAAAAAATAGAATGCATTACAACTTTTAGTAAATGTAAGTTACCTTTCGGACAGGTATATATCCTTGAAGGAGAAGAATTATTTCAAAAAATACTTGATAATCGGATCACTGGATCATTAATTAGTGATCTTAATTGGTTAATAAGTAACCCTATTGTAATTCGAATGGATATTAAGGGTGAGAAAGGAAATAAAACCCTTCTACCAAGAACTGAAACAATTCAAAAAATAGATGATATAAAGGATTTCATTATAAATAATTTAAAAAAATTCAAGTACGAAGGTATTTCACTTAATAATATCTGTTTTTTATTACATCGCTTCATCATTTCAAAATCATGTGCTTTTGCTTTTTCAAAACCAAATATTCCAAGAGCAAGAATTGATTCAACGTGGGGTATAATTGATGGATTATATTTTCATCCTCATGATTCATTTGAAGTGCAAAACGGTGGAAAGTTTGAATCTAAAAAACGAATTCGATGTAAAACGGAATACTTAGATATTGATAATAATGGGAAATGGGTTTCGCGAACTAGTGGAGTAAACATTGACTGGGAAGATTCACTTACATCCACGGAGTTAGAGGAAATTTTGCGTTTTAATGAAAAAATTGCAGGATATCTAAAAAAGGATGTGACTGTAATGTACTTTGTTGGAATATTTAACGAAACAGGATATCCATCTATTCTACCATGGTATTATTCCACAGTAGAAATACCTGATAGTAGTGAAAAATTTACTGACACCATTTTTTCAGAAAAAAGAATTCTAATTGAGAAACACGGGGATTTTAATATCCTAGAGAAACAGTTTGAAAGTCTAATTATGAATAATCGAGTATTAATTAAGCTCAAACTTCTACCGGAATTATCAAGAGATAGAGATTTTATTGAGAAGATTGGTAGGTTCTCTGCAAAAAAAAGAGTTCCAGTTGTGCTCGAAGGAAGTATATTGTCACACCCTTATTACATATTAAGAAAGCAACAAGCAATTGTTCAAGTTATAAATCCATTTGAACCGACTTATCCTAAAAAATCATTTTATAAATTAGTTAGAGATAAAATCCCCGTTCATATTGAATCGAAAGGTGAAACAGCGAAAGTAGTTGCAATTACTCCTGAACAAACATTAGAACTTATTAAACAAAAAATAGTTGAAGAAGCTTATGAGTTTTTTTGGGAGGAAGAAGGTGACCATTTAATGGAGGAACTCGCTGATATTTATGAATTAATTCGAGGAGCAGCAAAAATATTTTCTATCGATATTAATGAAATAAGTTCAATAGCAGATAAAAAGAAGGAGATAAAAGGGGGGTTTGACGAAGGAGTTTTTCTGATTGAAACTCAAGAGAAAGCCTTAATTGAGATCATTGATGGTATAAAAAACTCAAAGCTTGAAATAGAAGGAAATGGCATTAAAAGTATCATTACTAAACAAATTCCAAGACATAAAGGGAGCTCATATTCAAATGGAATAATAAATATTTCATACATTCCGCCTTTTTTAGATTCAATAACAAAAAAGAGGATAGAAACAGTTGAATCGAATCCTAAAGATTTGAAATTTACTATAGAGTATACTAAAAACAAAATAATAATAAACCCTGTTAAAAAGGATAAAACTTATGATCCTTTACAACTTGAATTTGATTTTAATTTAGGACTCAATGAAAAAGATAACTTCGGAAAGTAAATTTATCATTAAATTATTTTATGTTAAATCTATTTTGGTAATTCCCTTGCTTTTATTTAATGTTTATTTGTTCATAATAGGATTAAATTTGTATCCAAAAACAAAAAAATCCTTGATAATTCATGTTTATCAAGGGGTTTTTGCACCCAGAGCCATAATCGAACCGACACGTTCATTTCTGGGCACCGGATTTTAAGTCCTGCGCGTCTACCTATCTCTAGCAATTGCGGATGCAAGAAATATAAGCGCAAATTTTATTTTGCAATAAAAAACCTAAAATTTTTCACCAAAAATAGTAAAGCAGAATGAAACACCTAATATATAAAATCCCATCTTCCAATACTCAATACTTTGATTATCTTTGCAGCCAAATTTATTGATTGATTGATAGATGGAGAATATTCGGAATTTTTGTATTATAGCCCATATAGATCACGGGAAAAGCACCCTGGCCGACCGCCTGTTACAAGTTACCAACACCGTTAGTGAACGCGATGCGCAGGCCCAGGTTTTGGACGATATGGATCTGGAACGTGAACGTGGCATCACCATTAAAAGCCACGCCATCCAAATGGACTATGAATGGAAGGGTCAAAAATATGTACTCAATCTGATTGATACTCCGGGACACGTCGATTTTTCGTACGAGGTTTCCCGTTCCATTGCCGCCTGCGAAGGTGCCCTGTTGATTGTAGATGCATCGCAGGGAATTCAGGCACAAACCATCTCAAACCTCTACTTAGCCATTGATCACAATCTGGAAATTATTCCGGTACTCAATAAAATGGACTTGCCCATGGCCATGCCCGAAGAGGTTAAAGACCAGATTGTTGACCTCATAGGTTGCGACCGTTCCGATATTATTGAAGCCAGTGGAAAAACCGGGCTGGGGGTGTATGATATCCTTGAAGCCATCATCAATAGAGTTCCCGCACCTAAAGGCGATAAAGAAGCACCGCTCCAGGCCTTGATTTTTGATTCCGTTTTTAACTCGTTCCGTGGAATTATAGCCTATTTTAAAATAGTAAACGGTTCCATCCGTAAAGGTGACCTGGTAAAATTTGTAAATACAGGTAAAGAATACAATGCCGACGAAGTAGGCGTTCTCCGTCTAACGCAGGAACCACGCGAGATGCTGGGTACCGGCGATGTGGGATACATCATTTCAGGTATCAAAACCTCCAAAGAGGTAAAAGTGGGCGACACCATTACCCATGTTAAACGCCCGTGCGATAAAGGCATCTCAGGTTTTGAAGACGTAAAACCCATGGTTTTTGCCGGAGTATATCCTGTAGATGCCGATGATTATGAAGATTTGCGGGCTTCGTTGGAAAAACTTCAACTAAATGATGCTTCACTGACCTTTGAACCGGAATCATCATTAGCCCTCGGTTTTGGATTCCGTTGCGGATTCCTTGGCCTTCTGCACATGGAAATTGTTCAGGAACGTCTGGACCGTGAATTCGACATGGACGTGATTACTACCGTACCCAACGTTTCGTTCACCTGCTTTACCAAAAAAGGTGAAAAGATTGAAGTCCACAACCCTTCTGGTTTACCAAAAGAAAATTACATTGATTATATTGAGGAGCCTTACATCAAAGCCCAGATTATCACCACGGCCGAGTTTATTGGACCCATCATGAAACTCTGCCTCGATAAACGGGGCGAACTGGAAAGTCAGGTTTATACCACAGGTAATCGGGTTGAAGTAACTTTTGAAATGCCTTTGTCGGAAATTGTCTTCGACTTTTACGACAAGCTCAAGAGCATCTCGAAGGGATATGCCTCGTTCGATTATTATCGTACCGGTTATAAAAGGGCCAAATTGATTAAGTTAGATATCCTTTTAAATGGTGAAAGTGTGGATGCGCTTTCAGCCTTAATCCACGTAGATCATGCCTATGATTTTGGACGGAAAATCTGCGAAAAGCTGAAAGAACTGATTCCAAGGCAACAGTTCGACATAGCCATTCAGGCTGCCATTGGTGCTAAAATCATTGCCCGCGAAACCATCAAAGCTGTCCGTAAAGATGTGACCGCCAAATGTTATGGTGGTGATATTACCCGGAAACGGAAACTCCTCGAAAAACAAAAGAAAGGGAAGAAACGGATGCGCCAGATTGGTAATGTGGAGGTTCCTCAAAAGGCCTTTTTGGCCGTTCTTAAACTCGATTAGGAAATCCTTTAATATAGCTAAAAACCCTGTAGGTATGGCTTACATGGGTTTTTGTTTTGACATGTTTTGAGTTAAAATTGAGCCCTTAAAAAAGCCTGATTTTTTTTAAAAAACATTTGGATGAAAAGGTTTTTTCACTACTTTTGCATCGCTCTTAAGCAAACGGGGTGCCATAGCTCAGTTGGTAGAGCAATGGACTGAAAATCCATGTGTCCTTGGTTCGATTCCGAGTGGCACCACCCAAAAAAGCCTGATATTTTACATCAGGCTTTTTGTTTTTATCGCCGCATCAATTCTGCTTTCTTGATTGCCTCATACGCATTCACCACACCCCCGGTAACTGATAGTGTTTGGAATGAAACTTTTTTACGTTTTGGGTTTTTCAAGTCGGGCAACAATACCTTTTTATCAACTACATAGGCTGATGAAAGTATCAGTTCTTTTAATTGGCCGGAAGTAAGTTCAGGATAATACGACCATATCAAAGCTGCCACACCTGATACCACAGGGCATGAAAAGCTGGTCCCGCTGGATAAATCATATTTGTTTTCGGGGAAAATGGAAATAACATCAACCCCGGGAGCAAATAAATCCACGGTAGATTGTCCGTAATTCGAAAAAACACCGGTAAGTTTTTTTCCTTCCTTCTGGGCATTGGCTCCCACGGTAATCCAATTTTTTGCCTGCCATTGGTTTGTGAACTTTTTTGTTGGGTAATGTTCTACCTCGTCGCAATTGTCGGCATCGTTTCCTGCGGCATGTACCAGTAAAACCCCTTTGGAATCGGCATAAGCAATGGCCTCGTCCACCATCTTTTTCAACGGCGAAAACCCTTTTCCAAAACTCATATTTATAATATTTGCTCCATTATCGGCCGCATAGCGAATGGCCAGAGCTACATCTTTATCGTATTCGTCACCATCGGGAACCACCCGCAAAACCATTATTTCCACGTTTTCGGCAATTCCGTTAATTCCCAGGCCATTGTTGCGGTTGGCGGCAATAATTCCAGCCACAAAACTACCATGATCAGCACGGGGCCCTTTTACATCGCTGTTTCCATAAGAAACTTCCAAAGAATCATAAGGATTGTCTCCAATAACCTTCCGGGAATTCAGTTCGGCATTCAGATGGTATATTAGAAATTTATCAACATGTTCATTCATCTCATCGAGCATGTCGAAAGTAAAACCCTTTTTAAATAAAAAGAGCATATATTTTTTTGCCGATGTCTCTTGATCATTAATTGGTAGTACCTGTTTCACCTGATCTTTAGTAGGCCGATCCGTTTTTGTACTTCTTTTTAATAACTCAACGGTTTTGTCCACTCGTTCCTGAAATTTTTTAATGTTTTCCTGCTGCCCGGTATATTTCTTTACCTCAGCCTCAAAACGGGACTGGCATTTTTGATACAATTTGTAATCTTCCATTAAAGAACCGGTAAGCAGTTCCGGGTTGGTCACCGTATCAAAAACAGGGCTAAGCCAATTGATGATCCTTACAAACTCATAGTTTTCGTTTTCAACATTTTCGCCTTGGGCATTTCCCAAAAAATTCCATCCATGAATATCATCCGTGTAACCATTATTATCGTCATCCAATTGATTGTCTGGAATTTCATCGGAATTGTTCCAGATTTTCCCCTCCAAATCCTGGTGGTAAATATCAACGCCACCATCAATGACCGCTACAACAACTTTCCTCCGGGGTGATTTTCCTGCCAATAACTCTTGGTAGGCCCTATCCACACTGGCACCTAGCACTTTGTCTTTGGTCGGATCCATGTTGTACCAGTTCAGGTTGACCGTGTTTAAAGAATCTACCGTAGTAACACCTTTGTTTTTATCTTTGTCGGAAGCAATGGATGGGAGGCTCAGGAGCATACAAACCCCCATTAAAATGAAAATTCCTTGTTTCATGATTCAGCTACTTATTAATGAATAACGTTTTTTAAAATTCGTTTAATGCTTTTTAAACAACAAGTTGGCAATTATGGAAAGTAAAATGTACCAGATAATGATGAGTGGTATGGCAGCAAGCTGAAAAACCACAAGCAAAACAAAATTCCCGGACATAAAAACCCACTGTATTTTATTAGAGCTCCAGGTCAGGTTCTTAAACTTTAACGAGAACATGGGCAATTCAGAAACCAGTAAAAAACTCATCACTGCAGAAAGGATAATAATAAAGAATGGATTTTCGATGATATATGCGACTGAACTGTTGGGGTAGGATTTTGAAACAAAAGGCAAGGAAGCCCAAACCATTGCATTGGCTGGCGTGGCCAGTCCGATAAACGATTCTGTCTGACGGGTGTCAATGTTGAATTTTGCCAAACGGAGAGCCGAAAAAACGTTAAGGATAAAAGGGCTGAATATTATCAATAACTGAACAAAACTGGCTTCGTTTAGTGCAAGTTGAGGAATTACAGCATTTCGTACCATTACATGCGCAATGGATGCAGGAGCCAATCCAAAACTGATGACATCGGCTAGTGAATCAAGCT
>JGI24728J21555_1001423_pt1 | contig 10004 bp, 8 predicted proteins | sample EPASupsiteSAE305_FD_21555 | JGI IMG/M metagenome (IMG submission 21555) | reverse complement strand
GAACTGCTGCAGATTGCTGATCTTTCCACAGTCTGGGTCAACGCCGATATCTATGAATATGAACTGCCTTGGGTCAAAGTCGGCCAAGCTGTACAGGTGGAACTGCCCTTGGCCAGCGGCAGGGTGATTGACGGCACGATCGCCTATCTCTATCCTACCCTGGAGAACGAAACCCGGACCGTCAAGGCCCGTATCGAGGTGGCCAATCCCGGATTGGAACTGAAGCCGGCCATGTACGCCAATGTCAGCATTACTACCGGGATGGCGGAGGAGACCCTCGCCATTCCCATGACCGCCCTGCTGCATTCCGGGAAGGGTCAAACGGTTTTTGTCGCCTTGGGCGAAGGCCGATTTGCGCCGCGGAACGTGAAAAGCGGCGTGCGTGACGAGAGCGGTGCCATCCAGATTCTCTCCGGCCTCAGCGAGGGCGAGAGCGTGGTGGTTTCCGCCCAGTTCATGCTCGATTCGGAAAGCAGGCTGCGCGAGGCTCTGGACAAGATGCTGAGCCCGAAAACGGAGGGGGAGACTCCTTCCCCTCCGGGGCCCGGTCCTGCGACAATGCCGGACGATCCCGGAAAAGTGCCTTCCGGGAACAAGCCCGATGCCAAGGCTTTGGACGATCTGTTCAAATGAGCAGGTCAGCCAGAGCCAACCCTGGGAGTCGCTATGCTTGAAGCCATCATCGCCTGGTCGATCCGCAACAAGTTTCTGGTGATCCTGTCGACGCTCTTTGTCGTGATCGCCGGCGTCTATTCTCTCCGGCAAACGCCGGTGGATGCCATCCCCGATTTGTCGGATGTCCAGGTGATCGTCTTCACCGAATACCCCGGTCAGGCACCCCAGGTGGTGGAAGATCAGGTGACCTATCCCCTGACCACTAAGATGCTGTCGGTGCCGGGTGCCAAGGTGGTGCGCGGCTACTCGTTTTTTGGTTCTTCTTTTGTTTATATCATCTTTGAGGATGGTACCGATATCTACTGGGCCCGTTCCCGGGTGCTCGAATATCTGAGTACCACCTCGGCTACCCTGCCTCAGGGGGTGACCCCAACCCTTGGCCCTGATGCTACCGGCGTCGGCTGGATTTTTCAGTATACGCTGGAGAGCAACCGGCACAATCTCCAGGAACTGCGCTCTATCCAGGACTGGTACCTGCGCTACGAGTTGACCTCAATCGAAGGGGTCTCGGAAGTGGCGAGCCTCGGTGGCTTTGTCAAGCAGTACCAGGTGGCGGTCGATCCCAACAAACTGGCGGCCTACAAAATCCCGATCACCGAGGTGATGATGGCCATCCAGCGGGCCAACCTCGATGTCGGCGGTGGCTCCATCGAAATGGGCGAGACCGAGTTTGTGGTCCGCAGCCAGGGCTATATCCGCAGCCTGGCTGATCTCGGCGATATCGTGGTCATGGCGACCGGCGAGGGCACGCCGGTGCTGGTCAAGGATCTGGCCGAGGTGCGGCTGGGGCCTGAGATGCGGCGCGGAGTGGCCGAGTCGGACGGGCAGGGCGAGACGGTCGGCGGCATCATCGTCATGCGCTTTGGCGAGAATGCGCTGGCGACTATCGAGCGGGTCAAGGCCAAGCTGGAAACCTTGAAAGCCGGCCTGCCGGAAGGAGTGACGATCAAAACCGTTTATGACCGTTCCGGACTGATCGAGCGGGCCGTGGCCACCCTTAAGGAGAAGCTGCTGGAGGAATCCATCGTTGTTGCCGTGGTGACCCTGCTGTTCCTCGCGCATCTGCCCAGTGCCCTGGTGGCCATCTGCACCCTGCCGGTGGCCATTCTCCTGGCCTTCGTGATCATGCATGCCCAGGGGATCAACGCCAATATCATGAGCCTGGGCGGCATTGCCATTGCTATCGGCGCCATGATCGACGCCGCGATCATCATGATCGAGAACGCCCACAAGCATCTGGAGCGCGATCGCGGCCGTAAACCCCATTGGCAGATTATCCTTGATGCCGCCAGCGAAGTGGGGCCAACCCTGTTTTACTCGCTGCTGGTGATCACCGTTTCCTTTGCCCCGGTGTTCACCCTCACCGAGCAGAGCGGCCGTCTGTTTAAGCCGCTGGCCTTCACCAAGACCTATGCCATGGGCGCGGCGGCGCTGCTGTCGATCACCCTGGTGCCGGTGCTCATGGGCTGGTTCATCCGCGGCAAAATCAAGGCCGAGTCGGCCAACCCGCTTAACCGCATCCTGATCCGCCTCTACCATCCGGTGGTCGACTGGGTGCTCAAATGGCGAAAACTGACCCTACTGCTGGCGCTCGCGGCCATGCTTTCGATTGCCTGGCCCTTGTTGAAGATGGGATCGGAATTCATGCCGCCGCTCTACGAGGGTGATCTCCTCTACATGCCCACCACCTTTCCCGGCCTCTCGGTGACCAAGGCCAAGGAGATCCTGCAGCAGACCGACCGCATCATCCGTCAATTTCCCGAGGTGGCCCATGTTTTCGGCAAGGTCGGAAGGGCCGAGACCGCCACCGATCCGGCGCCGATGATGATGCTTGAAACCACGATCATGCTTAAGCCGGAAAATGAATGGCGGCAGATACCGGCCATGCGCTTCTATTCCACCTGGCCGGGCGGGCTGGAATGGCTGAAAAGCCCCCTGCGTCGTCTTTGGCCGGAAGAAAAAACCATGAGCGTTGAGCAGCTGATCGAACGGCTCAACAACGCCATCCAGTTTCCCGGCCTGACCAACGCCTGGACCATGCCAATCAAAACCCGGATCGATATGTTGTCCACCGGGATTAAAACCCCGGTCGGGATCAAGGTCATGGGCAACGATCTGGCAACGCTCTCCCGGATTGGCGTCGAGATCGAGGGAGTCGTCCGGACCCTGCCGGGAACGCTGAGCGCTATTGCCGAGCGGGCCGTGGGAGGCAACTATCTCGACATCCGCATCGACCGGGCCAAGGCCGCCCGCTACGGCATCAATGTCGGCGCTATTCAGGAGGTCATCCAGACGGCGGTGGGCGGCATGGCGGTTGCCGAAACGGTCGAGGGGCTGGAACGCTATTCGGTCAATGTCCGCTATGACCGCGATTTTCGTTCCGATCCCGACGCCCTGTTGCGGGTACTAGTACCTGGTCCGGGTAACCGCCAGATTCCGCTCGCCCAGTTGGCGACCCTCTCCATCACTCATGGCCCGGATGCGATCAAGAGCGAGAACGGCCGCCGCACCGCCTGGGTCTACGTCGATATCCAGGGGGTGGATATCGGCACCTATGTCGCCGACGCCCGCAAGGCAGTGGAAGGCCACATCAAGCTGCCGCCAGGCTACAACATCGTTTGGAGCGGCCAGTTCGAGTACATGGAAAAGGCGAAGGCCAGGCTCATGGTCATCATCCCGCTGACTATCCTGATCATTTTCGTCATTATTTACCTGAGCACCAAGAGCCTGATCAAGACCGGCATCGTCTTTCTCGCCGTTCCTTTTTCCTTGGTGGGTGCCTTTTGGCTGCTCTATCTGCTCGATTATCATACCTCAATCGCCGTCTGGGTGGGGATCATCGCTCTGGCAGGGCTGGACGCGGAAACCGGGGTGGTCATGCTGCTCTACCTCGATCTGGCCCATAAGCAATGGGACGATCAGGGGCGGATGCGCACCCGCGGCGATCTGGTTCAGGCCATCCATCATGGCGCGGTCAAACGCATCCGGCCCAAGGTGATGACCATCGCGGTGATCATCGCCGGTCTGTTGCCCATCATGTGGAGCCACGGGGCCGGGGCGGATGTGATGAAGCGCATCGCCGCACCGATGGTCGGCGGTGTGGTCACCTCGGGCCTGATGGAACTGCTCGTTTACCCAGTTATTTTTTATCTCTGGCGCGCCCGGCGGCTTGATTCCAGCTTGGTCGCCAGTTCAGAGGCACCTCTTCATGAAGATGCCATCGTTATCAACCCGCCTCAGCTTGAGGAATTACCTAAGGAGAATCCAGCATGAAACGCACAGTTCTTTTTTTCACCGTCCTTTCCTTTTTAACCCTGCCTGCGTTGACCATCGGCCAGACCCAAAGCGATCACAGCCAGCACATGATGCCCCCGCAGGGTGAGCATGGCACCATGCCGATGATGAATAAGCAGACGATCATGCTGGGCGAGCAAACAGTCGAAGGCGTCAAGGGGATGGCCCATCTCAACGATGTCGGCGCTGTGATGGCCCAGGTGGGTAAAAAGGAGAATTACCACTTTATGGTTATGTTCAGTGACGCCAAGACCGGGGCGGCGATTGAACAGGGCACGGTGGCCGTGAAAATCACCGATCCGAAGACCGGCCAGACCGGAGAGGCGATCCCGCTGATGGGTATGGGCGGCCATTTCGGGGTTGATGTCTCCTTGCTGGCCAAGGGTGAGTACCAGTTTCAGGTCGGCAGCAAACTGGCAGATGGCAGCAAGCGCCAGTTCACTTTTCATTATACGTTGAAGTAGGCACTTCTTGCCTGAACTCAGGTGATGGCGGCAAACTTCCATTATCCATCTCTTCATGCCAAGTTTGGCAATGACTTCCTCACAAGCTATTTATCGGCTACATTAGGAGGGTGGAGATGCAGAATGTTGCCATGTCCACAAAGGGAAAAATTATTGTTCTAGTTCTGCTTACAGGAACAATTACTTTTCTTCATTTTTTAGTTCCGACTGATCAACACACCTTTCACATAATACACATCGTTCTGCGAAAACTCTATTTTCTCCCTCCAGTGATAGCGGCGGCTTGGTTCGGATTTAGAGGGGCTATATTTGTTACGCTGACGATCAGCATCTTTTTTTCTTTCCATGCGATTCTGGATTGGCCGGAAAACTATATGGAACAGGCTAACCAAGGTGGCGAACTCATAAGCTTCTGGGTCGCTGGGCTTGTGGCCGGACGGCTCTTTGAGCGTGAGCGATCTCTCTTGAAAGATCTTGTACGGGCTCATGAAGAAACACTTCTCGGGCTTGTGTCGGCGCTCGACATGAAGGACACGGCACCCACCTTCACTCACAGCGAGTCAGGCAGAATACGCTTCTCTTGGCCGAGAGGTTCGGTCTCGATGAGGCCAAGAAAAGAGCTGTCGGTTTTGGTGCGCTCTTGCATGATGTGGGGAAGATTGCGGTGCCCGACGCCATTCTCCTGAAATCGGAATCACTGACGGACGAAGAACAGAAAATAATGCGCAATCATCCGGCAGTTGGCTACGGGATTGTGAACAAAATCGAATTTCTAAGCGAGGCTGCGGAAATTGTCTATGCCCATCATGAGCGTTTTGACGGCAGTGGATACCCCCGTGGGCTCAAGGGAGAAGAAATCCCCCTTGGTGCGAGACTCTTTGCTGTGGTTGACGTATATGATGCTCTCACCTCGACAAGATCTTACCACGCCCCCATGAGTCATGAGGAAGCTCTTGTTGAGATCAAGAAAGAAAGCGGCCGTCACTTTGATCCTAATGTGGTCAAAGTTTTTCTGACCACTGCTTGCGGTTATAAGCCGGAACCCCAGATAATTCCGTCACCTTAACTCCAATCCAGCCACAAGCGCATCCAGGTCGATCATCTTGCCGTCACTTTGGAAGGTCTAGGCCCGTTAAGCAGGATGTGCCGCCGTGCCGTCGGCGATATCTGGGTGATCAGTGCCAGCGCCTTGGCGTTGGTCGAGCGTAGCTGATGGTAGGACTCTATGCGGTTCTGCGAGCGGTGCACGTTGCTCTCCATTTTCTAAGCTCAACCCTGTTTCAGCACTAGACGTAATTACGCACGAAATTCACGCTGCTCGACGTGCTCATCAACACAAGACAAAGGAGCGAGATTATCGGGCTGGCTCAAAAGCTCGCGCTTACTGCGATGACCTGAGGACGTTAGTAACTACTGTCCTCATGAACGGAGATGTTCCGCATCTAGGGGTTGAAGCCAGTTCTGGGGCTTGGTAGTAGAGAAACCAAGATTTTGAGGTTTGGCCAAAACACTCAATCTTTATCGAAGTGTCGGAATTTTCGGCGGTTCCGGCTTAGAACCCCAGAATAGGAGGTGCTGGAGATTGCCTGGATTTTATTTTATCCTGACAAATAGAACTGGTTGGCAACAAACCAACTGTTTATATTGCTAATTTTGTGATTGGTCATGCGCAAAGATAATTCCAGTCAGCAACATAAACAAAATTTTTCAAAAAGTGGTTTGGTAAGAGAAGCTATGTGCCATTGAAGCTCCTGAAAAAAAACCGATCACGTTGCGCGTGGGCACGTGCTCAACAATAAAAGGCCTTGGAATAAAATCAAACAACCTTTCATGTTGGCATGCTCTTTGTTTCCATTGTTAGAAAAAAAGCAATCGCCATGTCATTCCGATTGAACAGACACAGACGCTTTTGAAGCAAGAGGTCCGCCATGCAATGTATCAGGAAAAAACTTTCCCATCGATTTTTTGCTTTTATGATCCTGCTTACGCTCACCCCTATTGGGATCACCGGTTATGTGACCTATCTTCTTGCGCAGCGAGCCTTGACCACCACAGGAGCCCAACATCTGATGACCATTGCCGAGGATCACGCCAAGCATGTGGATGCATGGGTCCACGAACGCCTTGACGATATCAGCCTGCTGGCCAAATTACCCTCTATTCGGGACGCGTGCAAAGATGCCTGCTGGCTTCAGGACATAAAACAATCGTCGACCAACTATCTCGACCTCCTGAACGGTGCCGTTGCCACCACCCAGGCACGTTCACCTGCCTATACGAGTGTTTTCATTATTTCGCCCGCACGGGAGATCCTCGCCGTTTCAACCAGTAAAGGTGCCCGCTTAACTCCAGATTTCAAGCGCGAATCGGTGTTGGATCGCCTGCAAAACGATCAGGACGCTGCCTCAGGGCAGATCTACCCCGATGGCCAAGAGAACTGGGCCATGGATATCGCTGTTCGTGTTCGTTCGGAGCAAGGAGAAACGGTTGCCTTTATTGTCGCCATCTTAAACCTCTCGCTGACGATTGATCCCGTGATGAATGATCTCATCGGACTTGGTCAGACGGGCGAAGCGTATCTGGTTAATAAAAACGGTCAAATGATTTCGCAGTCGAGATTTTTGAACCGTTCAGAAGTTTTTTCAAAAAACATTGAAACATACGGTGTCCAGCAGGCTCTGCTCGGTAAAACGGGTACCGCTGTTTACAACAACTATACGGGAAAGCACGTCATGGGTGCATTTCTCTGGCTCCCACAGTATGAATGGGGCATGCTGGCTGAAATGACCCTGGAAGAGACTTTGGGGCCGCTGCAATGGATTAAGACGGTCATCCTGGCCACCAGTGCGCTGGTTATGGTGATCTGTCTCTTCATGGCCTATGCCACCAGTCGACAAGTTGTCAGCCCCATCGTCGCAATGGCGAATGCCTCCAGACGCATGGCCGAAGGAGAGCTTGAACAACGCGTGGCATGTTCCAGCGATGATGAAATTGGAGTCTTGGCGTCGAATTTCAACAATATGGCGCAACAACTCTCATTGTCCGTTTCCACATTACAAAACAAGGAAGAATCCTTGCAAAAAGCTTACGATGAACTCAAGACCACTCAGGTACGATTAATACAATTTGAAAAAATGGCCGCGATCGGTGAATTGGTCGCCAGTGTCGCGCACGAAATGCGCAATCCGCTCACCTCAATTAAACTGAACATCCAGATCATTGGTCGGTCACTGCTCCGGACTTCGTCCTTGTACGAACATTACGAGATAGCGCTTGATCAAGTATCGCAATTGGATAGAATGTTCTGTGATCTCTTGAATTACAGTCGCCCCTTGTCGTTGCAGACCGCCTCTGTTTCTCTTGTCGAGCTGGCTGAGAAATCCTTGGCAACGATACAGGAAGCCTTATCCTCTCGTGATATCCACGTGCATCAGGAGAACGCGGACGATGTCCCCAAGGTGCAGGCCGACCCTGCCAAAATCGAACAGGTTTTGACTAATATTTTCAAGAATGCGGTGGAAGCAAGTGGTGAGGGTGGGTCCATCGAAATCGTTTTTGGCAGGTCGTGTGGCGAAGGCAAAACCTTTGCGACGGTTTCCATCACGGATCATGGTTCAGGCATTCCCTCTCGACATCTGCAGACCATTTTCCAGCCGTTCTTTACCACCAAGCAAAAAGGCACAGGGCTTGGATTAAGTATTGTGAAAAAGATCGTGGAAGCCCACAGCGGCACACTTCAGGTGACGAGCATCGAAGGCAAAGGCACGACGTTTCTGTTGGCATTCTCCACGGATCAGGGGGCTCTTTGAAGAAAGTATTGGTTGTTGACGACGACCCCTCCTTGGCCCGCACCCTCGAACTGTACTTTAAGGGTAAGGGCTACAGTGTCGAAGTGGCCAATTCCGGACTCGGCGGCTTGCAGCTTTGGCAAACCACAGAACCGGATATGGTCCTCATGGATGTCCAGCTGCCCGATCTTGATGGCCCGGAAGTGCTAGCCAAGGCCAAAGAGGAGAAGCTCAACGGTGACGCCATCATGATCACAGCCTTTCATGATACCGATGCCACCCTCAAGGCGATCCGTCTCGGGGCGGTCGATTATCTCTACAAACCCATCGACCTAGATGCGCTCGATCTGTTGCTGGAAAAAATCCTGGTCCAGCGGAAGCGGCAGGAGCGTCTGACCAGGTTGTGCCACGTCATCTCGGAATCGTACAAGCCGGATCAGCTGATCGGTCGCAGTGCTGCCATGCTAGGGGTGATCAAGGCTATTGCCCAAGTGGCGCAGAGCCAAACGAATGTTTTGATTGCAGGAGAAACAGGGACCGGCAAAGAATTGGTCGCCCGGACCATCCACCACACCTCGTGTCCGGAAGAGCCATTTATTGCTATCAACTGTGCGGCTATTGTGGGCACCCTGCTGGAGAGCGAATTATTTGGTCATGAGAAAGGGGCCTTTACTGGTGCGGTACAACGGAAGATCGGCAAACTTGAATATGCTGGTCATGGGACAGTGTTTCTCGACGAGATCGGTGAGTTACCCCTGGAATTCCAAGCCAAGTTATTACGTGTTTTACAGGAGCGGGAAATTCAGCGGGTCGGCGGGGTGCAGACGGTTCCCTTTCTGGCCCGAGTCGTTGCTGCGACCAATCGGGATTTAAACGAGATGGTTCAGCACAAGACGTTCCGTGAAGACCTCTATTTTCGCCTGAAGGTCTTTACCATCCAAATCCCGCCGCTCCGCGAGCGAAAGGAAGACATCATTCCTCTGACAGAGTGTTTTTTGAATCGTTTAAATCAAGAGATGCATAAGCATGTGCTTCGCATTCCCAATGCCCATCTCGCTGAATTCCAGGAATACGATTGGCCGGGCAATATTCGGGAACTGCAGAATGTTCTCCATCGAGGCTTGGTGATGTCGACCCGCGATACCCTCGAACTCGACGAAAACTGGAAAATTGACAAACATGCCGCGCACAAACGAGAGGAACTCCAGGAAAATGTGGCCGATTCGTTGGTCAGCCTTGAGGAACTGGAGCGTAATCACATCAATAAAGTGCTGCGATTCACCCGGTGGAATTTGGGCGAAACCTGTGCAATACTTGGAATAAGCCGGCCTACGTTACGAAAAAAAATACATGATTATCAATTAGAGCAAAATGATTGAATGCAGAAACTCTTGGAGCCAGGATGCTCCTGGCTCCAAGAGTGGAGATTAATGGTGACCTGATTCGCTATAATGTGTTTTTTTCACCGTAACGTTCTGTTTTTTCGCCGCAACATGCTGTTTATTCGCTGTAACATGCTGTTTATTCGCGATTGCATAACTCTTTTTTGTCGACATTGTATGCGATGCCGCGAAAGCACTGGTTGCGATAAACGATGCCAAGACCAACATGCCAGTTACTGCCGTCAACTTTTTGATCATACATACTCCTTTGTTGAAAACAATCTAATGTGAGCTTGCACCATGCAAGCTTCTTGGTATGAGCAATCTATATGCCAAATCCATTGCTCAGCAAAGTGACCAGCCAAACACGATAATGTTCGCTCTCGAATAGCTTCGCCAGT
>JGI24728J21555_1001418_pt1 | contig 10031 bp, 8 predicted proteins | sample EPASupsiteSAE305_FD_21555 | JGI IMG/M metagenome (IMG submission 21555) | reverse complement strand
TGTGAACTTTTAGATACTCCATCAAGTCCATTTTAAAATCATTTAAAGTCAAATCCGTGATGGAAATGCTACCACTGACATCTTCAAGGTCTATCACTTTGCTTTGAAGCTCTTTGAGCTGTTTGGCTCTGTAACTCAAATCACTTACCTCTATGTTTGAGGTATCTATGATATTTTCTTCTCCTGTTGCACTTACATCAAGAAGCACCATGCGACCACTTACACGGCTCTCTAAGTTTATATATTCATCAAGCTCCATGTTTGCCCAAAAGTTTACAAGCTGAATAGTCTCATTTTTGCTTCCAAGTCTGTCAATTCGTCCAAACCTTTGAATGATTCGCACTGGATTCCAGTGAATGTCATAGTTTACAAGGTAATCACAATCTTGTAGGTTTTGTCCTTCGCTGATACAATCTGTTGCGATTAAAATATCTATCTCTTTTGTGGCATGTGGTCTCTGCTCTTTGAAATTGGCGAGAAATGCGTGAGCAGTGAATTGAGGTCTTTGTTTTTTGTGGGCATAGTTGTTTGGTTGTTTCCACTTCCAGTGATAAGGCAGCTCTCTAATCCAAACTCATTTTTTGCCCATAAAGCGATATTTTTGTAGAGATACTCAGCGGTATCTGCAAAAGCGGTAAATATAACAACTTTTTTATTATTTGGATTGAGTGGATTATTTATTTTTTTAGTGATGTTCTCTTTGAGAGTTTGGAGTTTTTCATCTCTTTGTGCATCGACTTGTAGAGAACTTCCTAAAAGCTCTTCAAGTTTTTGCAAATCATTTTGTAAATCTTGCTTCCATCTGATTTTATCCACATCTTGAATCAATACTTTGATGTTATTGCCAACAAGTTGCGAAGCAAACTCATCGCTCTCAATATCAACATCTATAATGCTTTGCTCTTCATAGGTGCCATTTTCGTTTTCCAACATGTCAACAATTTTTTGATTGTTTTGCATCAATTTTATGAGTGTTAGAGAGAAAGAGTTGATAGAGCTTTCCATCCGTTTAAAGAGGTTTACACGCATCAAATGAATCAAAGAGTTTTCTCTATCTATCTGTCTAAATACTTGCCCATTGCCCAAGTCAATGTCGTATTTATGAGAATACTCTTCTTGTTTGTGTGGATAAACATATTTGAGTGGCGAATAAGCAGATAATGTAAGTCTTCTTATGGTTTTATTTATCTCCAAAAGTGGTGGAAATGCGTTTAATATATCAATATCTGGTTTAAGATTTGTCGGGATATTTCTGTTTGGAAACTTGCCTATACTTGTTGTGTCGTAATACTTCTCAATGTGTTTTCTGCTTCGTGCTATGGTTATTAAGTCAAGTAATTTAAAATAATCAAAATTGAGACTATCGAGTAGCTTTTTTGTTGTTCGCTCATCTTCACTTAGTTTGAGCCAACTGTTAAATTTATTTTGAGATTTTCTGAGTGTTTGATCAATAGATTTTATGCCAACATCTTTAAAGGCTTCATCATTCGCTTCGGTGATAAATGCAACTTGATTTTTGAGATCTGTCAAACGGTTATTTACTGGAGTAGCCGAGAGCATCAAAACTTTTGTCTTAACGCCTTTTTTTAGAACATCATCTAAAAGTGTGGAGTATCTTGATTTACTCTTCTTTTTATTCGTGCTTGTATTTCTAAAATTGTGCGATTCGTCTATCACTATGAGGTCGTAGTTTGACCAGTTGAGTGTTGCTAAATTTATCTCTCCACTGTAACCACTTGCTCTTGTTAAATCTGTGTGATTGAGAACATCATAGTTGAGTCTATCTTCTGAGAGAATGTTTCTTTTGTCATTGATTGTGTAAATCGTCCAATTTTCTTTTAGCTTTTTTGGAGCAAGAACCAAAACTCTATCGTTTCTTAGTTCATAATATTTTATGACGGCAAGAGCCTCAAATGTTTTACCAAGTCCAACGCTATCTGCTATGATACAGCCATTGTATTTTTCAAGCTTCTCTATTGCACCAAGAACGCCATCTCTTTGAAAGTTGTAAAGCTTACTCCAAACAACACTGTCTTTAAATCCAGTTTTTGTTTTTATAATCTTCTCTTCATCAAGTTCGCCAATAAAATCTTTAAAAATATTGTAAAGCGTCATGAAATATAAAAATTGTGGGGATTTGTCTTTGTAGATTTCTTCTAAATTTGAGAGTAATTTCTCTTTTATATCTGCAAGAAGCGTGTTGTTATGCCATATTTCATCAAAGGTTTTTAAAAAAGAATCGGTACTTTCATGATCAAACATAGCGGTGTTCATGTTAAATGATTTTGAGGTGGTATAGCCAAGCCCAGTTGATGAAAAATTTGAACTTCCCTGAATAGCTATGTCACTTCCATCTTCGTTTTTAATGTGATAAAAGTTAAAAGGGATTGTGTTTGCAGATGCTGTTTCTTTGATTTGTGCATGGTGTTCTAAAAACTGAGCAAACTCTTTGGCAATTTTTGTCTGGTTAAGACTATTTTTTTAATTTTATCTCCTCTTGTTCCGAAGATAAAAGATTGATGTCATTTTTGAAATTTTGTGAACTACAAATAATTCTTATGTTTTTAATCTTACGAAGTTCTTTTTTGAGTTCTTCATAAGCATGAATCGTAAAATGGTTTGTAACAATAGACACATTAGAATTTGTCTTTATATGAGACTTTAATACATCGCCGAGTTTGTTATTTCTTTTGTTGTCTATTAACATAAAACCATATTTATTTAAGATTATTGATTTTATTATAAAAACGATAAAAGAGTATTGAAAGAGATATGAAATAATTTTGTAGTTAGTTTGACAAAAGTAATTTCATACCTACCCTTCTATAAGTTTCTAGCATACAAAATAGAAATAAACAACTTAGCGTTACTTTATTCTTTTACTCTATTTTATATCATTTACCTCTTCTAAGAGTTCATAAAACCCCTCAACACTTCTTCCGCCGATTGTGGTGTAGATAACCTTGCCATTGCCATCTAAAAAATAGTGTCTTGGAACGGGTTTTACTTCAAGCCCTGCAGGTATGTCGTCTATATCTCTTGAGAGGTACAAAAGAACATAACTTTTTTTTAGTCTTTTTATAACCTCATCCTTTATCAAAACCTCTTCTTTAAACTTATCGCAATATTTACAATACTCCGAACCTAAAAAAAGGTAGATATCTTTTTTCTCTTTTTTTGCCTCTTTGAGTGCAGCTTCATAATCGCTTGACCAATTTAGCGCACTTAAAGTGGAAATGAAAACAGCTACCAAAATAAAATATCTCATCATGATTCTTCGCTCCAATTCTCTATAAGATTTTTAAAAACTTCATAAAGCTGCGTAACCTCTTTTATAGAAGTTCTCTCGTTAACTGCATGAATAGTATCGTTTATTACGCCAAACTCAATAACTGCAATACCAAGCGGTGCTAAATGCCTAGCATCCGAAGTTCCCCCTATTGTCGAGTGTTTTGGTTTTATGCCTGTTACATGTGTGACGGCTCTATCCATTTTACGAACAAGTTTTGTATTTGTGTCTGTTCTAAAAGGGTATGCGCCTTGAGTCAATTTTAGCTCATACTCTAAGCCGTGAAGATTTTTTGCGACAAAAGCCTCAACATCTTTTTGAGAAGTGAGCGTTGTATTTCGTACATTGAACATCATTTTAAGTTCATTTGGAGTTACATTTGTAACCTGCATTCCTGCTCTAATATCTGTTACGACAAATTTGCTCGGAGCAAAAAACTCATCTCCGTTATCTAGATCTACTCCAGCCATGCCTGCTAATCTCGGAGCTATCAAATCTACGGGATTTACCCCTTTTTCAGGATATGCCGCATGACCTTGCTTCCCTTTTATTGTGATGTAACCGTTGATAGAGCCACGACGACCTACTTTGATGGCATCACCGAAAACGCTCTCACATGTAGGCTCTGCAACAACGGCAGCATCCGGAAGCAAAGAGTGCTCTTTGAGATATTTTACGGCTTCAATCGTTCCATAAGTTCCCTCGCCCTCTTCATCGGAGGTTAAAAGCAGCGAGAGCGTACCTTTAAAATCTTTAACTTCTTTTAGAGCCTGAGTAAATGCGGCAACTCCGCTTTTCATGTCTTGTGTACCGCGACCGTAGATATAGCCATCCTTTTCTACGGCTTCATAAGGGTTTGTATCCCAACCGCTCCCTGCCGGAACAACATCTACATGTCCTGCAAAACATAGATGTTCTCCCTCGCCGAATTTTTTATAAATAAAGAGATTTTTTACACCCTCTACATCTATGCGAACAGCTTTAAAATCACTCAGATAGTTCTCTATAAAATCCAAAAGTCCGCCATCATCTGGCGTTTCACTCTTGGACTCTATCATAAATTTAAAAAGTTTGATTACATCCATAAATAATCCCTCAAACTATAACATGAGAGACAAATTTACTCATATTGTTCATGATTTCGCCGCCTTTTCTAAAGCCCAGACCGCATGCCTCATAAGCGAAGAAAACACCTGCTTGATACTTTGCTCCATCTGCATCTTTTGGAAGGTCTGCGTACTCTTGATACACTTTTTTATGATTGCCGTACTCTCCGCCCTGCTCACTTAAAACAGATCCGTCCGCGCCTACTATCTTGACATTTGCTCCCTCTCTGCCAAATACGCTCTTCTCTACATGCTTTATCCCTTTTAACGGCTCAAACGATGCCTTTAGAAGATAAGGCGAATCCGGAAAAAGGTCATAAAGAATCTTTAACATTCCTTTTGACTGAAACAAAAGTGTATATGCAGGGTTTAAGATGATTGCGGCTTGATTTTGCATAATAGTCGTCAAAGTCGTTGCAAGTTCAGGCTCATTGATGGCTATATCTTCCCACGGATAGAGTTTAAACCAATACTCATACTGATTTTCATCTCTGTCATATATACCCTCTTCGTCAAATTTTACATTTTGCAGATACTCAAACCCCGTGTTAAAGCCCGCATCAGTTGCCATTTGTCGCAAAAGTTTTGTCGTAGCTTCTTCTTCGTCGTTGCCATGAATGGATGAGAAGAGTATCTTCCATCCGTCATATTTCTCATCAAATAATTCAGTGTCGTCAAAAAGGGTAATCAATCTTCTAAAATTTTCTCTGATTGCATCATAGACATTATTGAACTGTTTATCTTCATCCATGCCGTTTTCTTTTAAAAGTGCCCACTGAAGCAGAGCCGTCTCAAAAAGAGCTGTCGGAGTATCTGCGTTAAATTCTAAAAGCTTTATGTGCTTGCCATCTATTCCGCCTGATAAATCAAATCTGCCGTAAATGTGCCAATGAACATCACTCTCCCAGCTTTTTTTAATCGCATCCACGAGATTAAAAGGAATTCCGAGTTCGAAAAAAAGCTCATTATCTATAACATATTGTGCAGCTTCGGCATACATGTCATAAATCTCATTAACAGCTTGATAATAGACTTCAGCTTCATCTTGAGTGATTTTTACCAAAGTGTCGCTAACATATCCGCTATTATCACTGTCTGTATGCCATGTAAATCCAAGCTCTTCAAGTTTTTCATTTTTAAGAGGTTTTATATTTTGCAACTGTACCAATTCTCAACCTCCGTATGCTGAAGTGCCAGATGATGAAGGTGCTGCACTAGGTGCGCCTCCAAAATGACTCTTTTTAGCTGTTGATGATGTGCTACTACTTGGTGTACTTGAACGATTATATGCACTCTGTGAAGCTGTAGCAGATCTTGAGGCAAAGTTTTTATTATTCATCAAAGCGTTACCTATCATATTTCCCAAAAGTGAACCTGCAGCAACGGCAAGTATAGTTCCGGCAAGTCCCATACCTGCGCTTCCTTCACCGCTTTTTAGTGTCTCAGATGTTCCCTCTTGAACTTTTTGGTACTCTTGTTCTGCGAGTTTTTTCATCTCTTCTTCGTTCATAAACCGCTCGACCATGTTGCCGTTAGCATCTTTTTCACGGATTATAGCTCTGCTTGGTCCATCAGTCGGCATATTTTCAACTACAACATATTTGCCATCACCCTGTTTTTCTATAATTAAAAATTTGTTTTGTTGTTTTTGCTGACTCTGCTCTTCTTTCTGCTGGGTTGATTCACAACCACTCAAAACACTCATCATGGCAATACCGGCACTACCGAGTGCAACGCCGCTGACTAGGCTGTATATATGTTTCTTATATGTTTTTTTTATCATCTTAATTTTCTCCTTTTTACTCTATTTATTTTTATAAGTGCCGACGAATCTTTCTCTCTCAATCCATCCATATTTTCTACTATTATATCAGCTTTTGATTCACAAAAATCTCTGCAAAACTTCTCACCGCTTCTGTTTGCGGATGTAGAATAAAACCAAGAATTATCTCGAAAGATTTGAGAGTTTAAAGTAAAAGACGCAACTCTAAATGAAAAATCATTGATTATAAATGTAGTTTTTTTGGATCTTCGGACTAAATTTTTTCTGCTATTTACTACTCTTTTGCCGTCTTGTATAAAACTTTTGAAATTTTTATAAACTTTGATAAACGGTTTTGAAGAAGGACGGGATTTAATTTCATAAAGTTTTTGTGCATTTTGAGACAAAAAACCGACAGTAGTGTCGGTTTGAGTTAAGATTACGCTCATTTCTAAGCTAGGAAATCTTGTAGAGCTTTTGCATTTGACCATGAATCGTTTTTCATCTCATCAAGGGCAAGGATAAGTGCTCTTGCGGCACTTAGCGTTGTAAAATAAGGAATATTGCGTTTTAAAACTTCTTGACGGATAACTACGGCATCTTTTTTTGAAGTGTTGTTATCGGATGTATTAATCGCCATATTTATAACATCATTTTTCATGCTGTCTTCGATATTCGGACGACCTTCGGAGATTTTCAAAACTACTTCACAAGGGATACCCGCCTCTTCTATAACGGCTTGCGTGCCTTTTGTCGCAACAAGTTTAAAACCGTGTTTATGAAGTCCGCTTGCTATCTCTGGAGCATGTTTTTTGTCTGTATCTACAAAAGAGAGGAAACATGTTCCCTCTGTTACGATTCTGTTTCCTGCTGCTATTTGTGCTTTTGCAAAGCTAATTCCGAAATTTGAGCTGATTCCCATAACTTCGCCTGTTGATTTCATTTCAGGTCCTAAAACCAAATCCGCACCATAAAGTTTATGGAATGGAAAAACCGCTTCTTTAACAGAGATATGACCTTTTAGACGAGGCTTTAGAAGCCCGTTTTGCTCTTCTACGATATTATATTTGTCATAATATTTAAGCGCGTCTCTTAGAGTCTCTCCGACCATAACACGTGTTGCAACTTTTGCCAGCGGCATACCTGTCGCTTTACTGACAAACGGAACGGTTCTGCTAGCTCTTGGATTTACTTCGATTAGGTAAATCTCATCTTGATAAATCGCATACTGAACATTCATAAGCCCGATAACGCCAAGACCGAGTGCGATTATTTTCGTCTGCTGTTCAACTTTGTCAATCATCTCTTTTGAGAGATTTACCGGAGGAAGCGAACATGCACTATCGCCTGAGTGGATTCCCGCCTCTTCGATATGCTGCATAACTGAACCTATGTAAACATCTTTGCCGTCACAAATAGCATCAACATCAAGCTCAATTGCCTGATCTAAAAACTTATCTATCAAAACAGGAGCGTTATTTGAGATGGAGACTGCCAAATCTATGTACTGTTTTAGCTCATTTTCACTGTAAACGATTCTCATTCCACGCCCACCAAGAACAAACGACGGGCGAACAAGAACAGGATAACCAAGTCTCTGCGCTATAACAAATGACTCCTCTTTTGTACGAGCAAGACCGTTTGCAGGCTGCTTCAATCCATGCTTATTTACAAAGTTAGAGAACTGCTCTCTATCTTCTGCCAAATCGATTACATGAGATGGTGTACCTGCGATTTTTGCTCCTATTTTTGTAAGAGAATCTGCAAGTTTAAGAGGGGTTTGACCGCCAAAGTGAACGATAACTCCATCGGGATTTTCATTCTCTATAACTTCTCTTACATGCTCAAAATCAATTGGTTCAAAGTAGAGAACATCTGAAGTATCATAGTCTGTTGAAACCGTTTCAGGATTACAGTTGTACATGATAGTCTCGATGCCCATCTCTTTAAGTGCAAATGCAGCGTGAACACAACAATAGTCAAACTCGATACCTTGCCCGATACGGTTTGGTCCGCCGCCAAGAATAAGAACTTTTTTCTTGTCACTTACTCTGTTTTTGACGTTTGGAAGTCTTGTAATGTTTGTAGTTGAGTAAAGGTAAGGTGTAAGTGCTTCAAACTCTGCCGCACATGTATCGACTTCGTTATATTCGAGATTTACGCCAAGAGATTTTTTAGCTTTGTAAACATCCTCTTCGCTTACTTCTTTGTTTGAGTTTTTAGTTATAAGTTGAGAGATTCTTTTATCTGAAAACCCGTCAACTTTTACGCTTCTCATAAACTCTTCATCAGTTAAAATCTTATCCGTAATAATGCTCTCTGTTTGTATCATCTCTTCAAGCTGATATAAAAACCATGGGTCAATTTGACATGTATCAAACATCTCTTCTACACTCATACCACGGCGAAAACCCTCTGCAACATAGAGAACTCTATCAGCATTTGGACGACGAATCTCATGTTTTACAAAATCAAAATCCGAAGTTATTTCATCAAATCCGCACAGTCCAGTTTCAAGTGAACAGAGTGCTTTTTGGATGGACTCTTTAAATGTTCGCCCGATTGCCATAACTTCGCCGACTGATTTCATACTTGTGCTAAGCGTATTTTCTGCTTCAGGAAATTTTTCAAATGTAAAACGAGGGATTTTTGTAACAACATAGTCGATTACCGGTTCAAAAGATGCGGGAGTTCCCGTAATGTCGTTTGTAATTTCATCAAGAGTAAAACCGACGGCTAAAAGAGTTGCAACTTTTGCAATAGGGTATCCCGTTGCTTTAGAAGCCAGAGCAGATGAGCGTGACACACGAGGATTCATCTCAATAACTATCATTCTTCCAGTGCGCGGATCAATCGAGAACTGAACGTTACTTCCGCCTGTGTCAACACCGACTTCTCTTAAGATATCAAAAGAAGCGTTACGCATGCGTTGATACTCTTTGTCAGTTAATGTCAGAGCCGGAGCAACGGTTATAGAGTCGCCCGTATGAACACCCATCGGGTCAAAGTTCTCGATAGAACAGACGATAATGCAGTTATCAGCTTTGTCACGGATAACTTCCATCTCATACTCTTTCCAACCAAGAAGCGACTCTTCTATTAGAATTTCTGTAACAGGAGATTCATCAAGTCCACGTTTAGCCAGTAGTTTAAACTCATCCATATTGTAAGCAACACCGCTTCCGCCGCCTGCAAGTGTAAATGATGCACGAATAATTATCGGGAAACCTATTGTCTCAGCAGCTTTAAGAGCGTCATCCATATTGTATGCATACATCGAAAACGGAAGATCCATTCCGATTTTAATCATCGCCTCTTTAAAAGCAGAACGGTCTTCGCCTTTATGGATAGCTTCAGGAGATGCGCCTAAAAATTCGACACCCTCAAGCATGCCTTTTTCATACATTTTAGTTGCAACATTGAGTGCAGTTTGTCCACCCATTGTAGGAAGAATCGCATCAACTTTTTCATCTCTTATAATTTTAGCGATTACATCTTCTCTGATAGGCTCAATATATGTTCTGTCGGCAAACTCAGGGTCTGTCATAATAGTTGCTGGATTAGAGTTAATAAGAACTACACGGTATCCTAGCTCTTTTAGCGTTTTAACGGCTTGCGTCCCAGAATAGTCAAATTCACAAGCTTGACCGATGATGATTGGACCTGAACCAATAAGTAAGATAGTATGAATGTCGGTGCGTTTTGGCATTTTTTACCTTTTGTTTTTGTACATAAAAAAATTTGTTTATTATAGGTAAAAAGCACTTAAGGTTTGATGAGATTTGGAGCTTTATCTTGTTTTTTTTATCATATAAAAGTAGTTGGGATTATTTGCTTTATAGTATGGCTCAACTACCGCACTTTGGTATCCTTG
>JGI24728J21555_1001414_pt1 | contig 10060 bp, 10 predicted proteins | sample EPASupsiteSAE305_FD_21555 | JGI IMG/M metagenome (IMG submission 21555) | reverse complement strand
CTTTGAATGCCTGAAAGAGCGCCATAAAAAACGGGGTCGACCCCAGGTACGCGTAAGCCAGAAAGGGGTCCTTGAAGTAGATCTCGAAGAGCGTGGCGTGCGCGTTCCTGCCTTCGACGTGCGGTTCCCAAAGCAGGAAGGCGGCCGCCCCCACGCCGATCAGCAGAATGACCGCCTGGATAAATATCGCCGTGCTCTTTTTCATATGGAATTGGTTTCAGGCCTTTATCTTCAGGCCGCCAACTAACCCTGGGTAGATTGTATAGATTCCGCCGTGGCCGGTCAATGTATGAAAAAACGCCCCGCGTTCAAGCGGGGCGATCCTTCGGGCTACTGGGAGAATTTTAAATTTTGGGGTGAGTTTAGGGCCTCAATCATGACCTATTTCGCCCAAAACCCCGAAGAAACGCTCTGAGTTCCTCCTGGATCTGCGGTAGGCGGATCTTATCCGCGAGATGTCGTCGCAGGCGTGGCCACGCAGCGCGGCCCCGCACTGCTCCTTGCCGCGAGAAGGCGGTTCGCAGGGCTGCGGCACTACGCGCCTTGCACCTGCTCCCAAGGAGTCCCGCACTTATGAACACCTCCTGTGCGCGGCCGGCCGGTACCCAACTGGGCCTTACAGGGCCGCTCCTGACCGCCTTCGGCGGCCGTACAACGCAGAAAATTATTCCCCGCGCGCATCAACTCTTTGCTGTTATTAGATTTCTTCCTCGCCTTCTGGAATTTTACCAATTTTAAAGCCAATGAGATAACTTTAGTATGTAGACCCATAGTTAGCGAATTATTACACTACTCGATATGAAACCTCAGATTCTCTTAAGATTTGGCAAAAAGGTTAAAGAAGAGCGAATAAAGCGAGCTCTTTCCCAAGAAAAACTCGCAGAGCGCGCTGGCGTTCATAGAACCTATATAGGCATGATAGAGCGTGCAGAAAAGAACATCACTCTGTGCAATATCGAGAAGATAGCAAAAGCCTTAGGCATAGGCGTTAAAGATTTATGCGCTAACCTTTAATATTTATCCCCCGTTATGACTACACATAAATTTGAATTGTGGGCAGACAGTTTCCATGAAGGACACTGGGCTTGCACCCAATTAGCAAAAGTTGCAGCCCCGCTTGGGTGGAAGCACTCCCACAAGTACAACCAAGGGTTTATCCCCGTACATTCCTACCAACAAGAAAAAGCCACAATTGAAATTACTGTTTATGGCTCGTACAAATCATGGGAAGAGTTGCCCTCACAGATTGAGGACCTCCTCGCTTGGGGGAAACCGGACTTTGTGCTTTTTGACTCCGTCACCAAAAAGATTATTTTTGCTGTAGAAGAAACCGCGGCTGTCCCGACAGGCAACCAAGCACTCCAGCGCTGTGAAAGACTTTATGGAAGCGCAAGAAGCAAAATCCCGTTTTGGTATTTATTAAGTGAATATGGCGTGCACAAAGACAAAGGCATACGCCGAGACTCAATTTGGCCTACTGTAATGGCTTTAAAGCTGACTCATCAGCATAGAACGCCTTGCGTTGTTCTACACTATTCTGATTTAGAAAATCCTGAGAGTTATACCTCTGGAACTGGCTTGGCATCCCTGTTTGGAATACTCTTTCAGATAATCGCAAATGTCTCTTCTTCTAAAGAACCTTTTGCCAATCTCGAAGACTCTTTTCAGACACAATACCAGGCCATGCTGAGCTTTGTCACGTCACAGTGGGGGAACATAATCAACTTCCTTCCTGGAGCAGACCATCTTTCCTCAAAAAGCATAAGTAAGACTTTTGCGAGCATGGCAACAAATCCTACAGCTTACATCCCCTGGCCCAACAATTTTCTTATCTGGCCAAAGATATCGGGCTTGCCAAAAGAGATAAAGGAGCAGCAACATGGCAAGTCATTAATAAAGCATGATCCGTTGTGTGAGCAATTTGAGAAGGCCTTAACAGACGGGAAAGCTTATTCCCTTTCAGATAATGCTGGGTCAAAACCACAACCAGAAAAATCTTTGTTGGAATGGATAACAAGCCAAAGCAAGCTTTTCAAAAAAGCGGAGACTCTGTCCCCTAAAGCCGAATTCACAATAAAACTCTCCGACTTTCCTACAAGCACTGGCACAAATAGACACGTAACAACTGCAAAAAACATTGTGTATTTGTATGACAAATGGGGGGATGTCAGAAACTCCATAGAAAAGATTTATCCCAGACTGAGAGGCAAACTTGACAGGACAAAGGACAACTCACCTGCATTGGTATATTTAAGCAACAGTGTTAAGCCAGGCAGAATTTTCGGGGATCCTTTTACCGGGCAGATTTCTGCTTATGCCACCGCTTTTGGGAAGTTTGACTCAGAACCGAGGATAGTCCTTGCTTACTTCCCGCATCAAGTACACTCCCAAGCAATAGTTTCTCCTGGTGAGTCAAAAAACAAAGGGATAACCATAATGTCCGAGCTAACTGATTATCTTCTTTTTTCTGGTGGAGTCGCAGTTCAACTTAATACCGGAGCAGTACTATGACACTCAAGTATTCTTTCCGGCTTACCGAAGAAATAGCGCGATGGGCCTTTGAAGTTCACATCGCCACGGCCACGGATTGGAAGATAGTGTTTACGAATCCTACGGCAGGCCCCTGGAAACGCCTTATGGCACCAGATTCAAATGGGACTATCGGCGAAGTACACCGCTTTGAACGAGAAGAGGATCGTCCAGATTTAGTTTTAGTAAATGATGCACTCCAGGTTCTCCTGATAATTGAAGCAAAGGATACCCTTGAGAAGTTAGTTTCTATGGAACAGATTAAGAAGTCGAGTGATGTGGCAATCTCATTAGCACACACTCTTTCAAAGAAAGAAAAGAACCCCTATTGGGCAAAACGGGCTCAATACACGACCATGGTAGGATTATTGTGGGGCGCTACAGAGAAGACTAACGAAACATCTCGAAAGGAATTATTTTCAAAATACAGAGATTCTTTAAAACCAGAACTCCACAATACGATGTCGCCAGTGCTGTTAGGAATTGAATCAAATAAGGATCAAGGAACGATTGTTTGTACCGGGCTAGTTTCTAAAAGTGCAGATGTTTATCGTGGATTAAGCCCTGAAAAGCTTCTCGCTTCGTTAAAACTATAAACACTTTTATATAAGCAGCGGCTGTTCATATTTTTCTTCGGTCTTAACAGCATAGCAGCGCTGTCCTTTAAATACCAGCAGAGGGGCCAGAATTGGGCGAAGTTCTCCAGTATCAGGAATCCCCAACTCCCTAGTTTTCACTGCGATACCACTGTGGATATCCGCCCAATCGCACGGGCCCTTTTTCAGCAATTCTGTAGCAACTTCAAGAGCAATTTGTCGGATTTCCGGCACAACTCTGCCACCCATATCCTTTAGCACCAGATAATCGTCATCAACCTCAAAAAGGGCCCCGATCAAAGGGTCCAATTCCGAGATCAGATCGTAGGAGATATTGCCCTCGAGCCAGGCAATAGATGCCACACGATAAGCCAGATTTTTAGGAATACGCCCGGAACGGGATTTAGCGCAAGCCTCTAAGGCTTTTATGACTGGAACCATTGACCGTCCATATTGCTGGTTTTTCTTTGCAGGCACGAAAACAGAGTACAAATCACTTATATAGCTGGAATTAACAGCAAACTGCGCTTTTGCAGATACCACTGGCGGGACCTGGAATGAAACATGTTCACACCAAAACCTATTCAGTTGGATAGACGCCAATAGTGATTGCCAAGCTCTAGTATCGTTATTGTTAAACGTAACGAGCAGTTTTCCGGTTTTCTTTAAATTTGCCTTTAGCGCCTTCGAAATAGACGATAACCCCGTTTTATAGGCTTCCCATGCCTGCGATTTTGACATGCGATCACTGACACTCACATCCAGACTCAGTTCGGGAAGTTTTTTCAAAAAACAATTCCAAATAAAACTAAACTCCAGGAACGGAACACTATCGCCGTATGGCGGATCCCAGAAGACCAAATCTGCTTTTATGGCAGACTTCGTGAGGGTTTCAATTCCAGAAACAGCATCCACATTTTCAACAGATGCAGTGGCCTTTAGCGGCTTTTGATGTAGCTCAGCAATCCCTCTGACAAACTTAGAGAACCTCGCCTTGAAATGAATTAAAGGATTAGTTTCCATATGCATCGGAGGGACCCAAAAGCCAGGCACACTCCATGCGGGACCACCCGTAGTCATATTATTGCGATATGGAATTAATCTAGAGCATTGAACAACGCTCGCACTCAGCATCATTAGCGCTGCCCGTTTAACCCTTGAGTCTTTTAACGCGTGTATCTTATCCGCCAATGCGCACAACAACGAAAAGTTCCTATGTGTAAACAAATCAGAAAGATGTAACCCTGCAAAAGACAAAATCCGTCTATTCTCAATAAAAGACTGGTTATATTCTTTTATGTTCCTATAGAAATTCTTATTTGAAAGAATTGTTTGAGACGCAAGAACTGAGGCAAGGTCGCAGAGTTTAGTTTCTCCGTCATATGCTAAACCAACAACACGTGTTTTTTTTAATGACTCAAGATTAAAATTCACCCGACTCTTACATTTCGGACACCTGTAAATCCTTCCCTCTTTTAGCGCAATACTAAAATACACGTCGTGTCCACAGGAGCATTCAGAAACCGTTTCGTGGACTGCGTATCTAATTTTATTTGAAGATGTACCGTAAGCCTTATCAATAAGCGGCTCAAGTCCCTCAAGAATCGAGGTCATCGTCGTTGTGAACTCCGATAATTCCGGAGGTTGTAATGTAACGGAAGAGATTAATGCAGCAGCAGGATTCACATCAAAGCCGTAGGAAGTTATCCCCAGAAGTGCGGCCTCTCTTAAAGAAACCCCACTGCCACAACAGGGGTCAATCATAACACCACCGGGGGGAGTTAATGCTGAAAAGAAATGAGATAAAACATTATGTGGTTTTCTTGTCCAATACTTGTGCAGAAGATATCCCGCAGGATGTGTTTTTGCCTCTACAGGGGTGATTATGTTTTTCATAATATCACCTTTTCCTAAAAATCAGTATATAGTCACACAAAGACACTCCCAATTTATTTCCAATCCGACGTTGACTAGCAACCCAAGTAGCCTCTGTAAACTTCGGCGGTCTTAATGCAATCTTTTCTATTTTCAGATCTGTAGAGGCAAGTTTATCTATAAGCATTTTTACTACTGGGATATGCGCACCTCGCAGCACCGTATCTCCAATCATCAGAGCCAATACGCCAGAAGCCTTTAAGTCTTTAGCCGCATTTACGATGGCACCGGCCATATCCTCAACATAATATCTGACATTTGCCGGATTCCCGACCTTAAAGTACTCCCTGACTTCGCTCTTTCTGACTTCCGCATATTCGTGCCCAAGCCATACAAGTTCAAGGGAGTTTATACTGCTGTACTTATACGCATTAAAATAGGGCGGATGAAGAATTACCAATGAAGCTTTGCGATAAGCCCTTTTCTCTACCTTCTCACGCAAATCTCGCCAAGAGATTTCGACCTTGTATTTTGGATTAGGCAATGCCGATACTTTTTCGATAGCCTTTTCAGCACGAGACACAAAAATGGGAAGCGTTTCTTCAACAGCAGTCACAACATCCAAGAATAACCGTCCTTGCTGAGTGGTAGCTTTAGAAACACGCCGCACAACAGACGCAAATATTACCGCAAAGAAATCGCGGATATCTTTATCAGACTCTTCCTGAATGCTGCTCCTGAGCTTTTTTAGGGAATTAATAGTTTTAGGTAGGAACCAATGATCCAGATTGCGTAACCCTACCGGGTGGAAAACACTCTGGGTCTTGGCAGTGGAGGAATATCGCTTTTGTATTCTCGCAAGTGCAGATTTCAACTTCGCGCTGCTGATGGGTGTTGTCTTTACCTTTGCCAAAAGCAGGCTTAATGGACTAACATCAGATAAATAAGCTTTTCTCTGAAGCAAAATGGCCTCTACCCCTGTTGTACCACTTCCGCACATGGGGTCAATAACAGTATCGCCCGGCACCGTGTATGTTGACATCAGATATGTAGCGATGGGCGGGGGGAATTTTCCGAAGAACCTGAAAACTCCATGTGTAGCATATGCCAAATCTTTATTTGAGCCCAAAACCGTCCATGCTTCCCAGGGAGCGAGATCGGACATCTCCGAGTTCCGCATCTGATTTTTTTCAAGGGCGGAAAATGAGTCTTCTTTACGAATAGACAACAATTGGGTCTCCGGCTGAGACTTAGCTACATTTTTTTTAGGTGTTCTTTTGAGTAAAGTAGGCATAAATTTGCTTTGCAATGTAATTATAGTGAACTTGCAATGTAATGTGCAAGAATTAAGCTGCAACATCTGCTATCACTGATACTATAGCAGACCACCCCGACAACGGTGTGTCGGGTTGCAAATCATTATTATTTCAACTTGCGAACGATGTCAAAGCAAGCAAGCCAATCGATATAACAGATAGCTCTCCTGATTTCATGATTTATTCCCGAATCACTATTGGCGTAATGCTTGTTAAACCATTTGAGTAGAGTTTCTTTAACAAAAGCCTCATCTATTTCAGATTTCTCCAATGTCCTAATAATAGCGAGTAAATCCTTTAAATTTTTTACGTCTGGATTTGCAGGGATTTGATGTTTTAGAAACGCCTGACGACACCTTATCTTGCGTTGGCCTGAGGCATTCCTAGGACATGGCATTGGGAGCTTTAGCCCAGAATCGTCATTTAACCTCTCAAGCAATTTGTTTTTTGCCGGTTGCGTTGAAGGTTCGCCCTGCACGATAGTTTTTGCTTTATCTATGGATACTCTTCCTTGCTTTAGCAAGTAATAAAAGGGAAGGAAGGCTGTGCTCTCATAGCAAATCTGAGAGAAATAGCTATTAACATCAGAAATTCGCTCAGACTTCAGAAATCCCAGGATAATATCAGGTGTTCGGATGCCTTTAGTTTTAACAATCTGCGGCTTACCGCCATGACCAGCACTAGTGGTGATGCTGACAGGTTTTGCATTCCCAATAACTTTCAAAGTAGGTTTTCCATGAGTTTCGTTAAACTCACCCTCCCGAATAAAGGATATTTGCGAAAGCAGATTTTCATCAATGAAGAAGTGGCCTTCGCTATTGGACACTTTGCCACTTTTTAAATCAAATATGGCCGCATCACTAATCCCGACACGCGAAATCTCCTTTAAATGCGCAAACCATTTTAATTCTTCTTTTCTTCTTTGGTCTTCTATTAATTCTTTCAGCTCAGAATATCTAATTGTTTGCGTGCGCCCACTATACCGATAATAAATTTCACCTTCTCGTAGTGATTTACCATCGTCGGTAGCCTTCCGACAAATCACCGGTTTGTTTTGCGATTCAGAAATATGCAAAAGCCCAAACAGTTTGCCATTTAATTCGTAGAAATGCCGGTCCCACGATATTTCCGGATCGAAATGCTCATTTAGTTGTTGAGTAAATCGTGCTGGATCCATATCACGAAAGCTGTTATCTTTCAATCCAACCAGGACATGCGGCTGATTCTGAACACCATATACGATATATCCACCTTTGGCATTAGCAAATGCAGCTGCAGAGCGGAGATATTTGCCTAGACTTTTAAAACCAAAACTCTCCTTAAACTCAAGCCAGGCACTCTCCCTTGAGACCAACCTATCCGGATACTTCGCAGAAATAGTAAATATGCGATTAAGAATATCTTGACTGAAGTAGTCTTTCTGGATTAAGAGATTAGTATTCTGGGGCATATACTATTCCACCTCGATAGAAAACTCATTAAGTTTTTGGGATGTAAACCCCTTACTGCCCCAGTATAAGCACACGCACACCATTAATAGATTGGTTTTGTTCATTCTTTAACTTCCTTGATTGATGACTCTGGCTTAACACCCGAATTGCTCGCGCTTTGTCTTTTCAGGTCCTCAATACGCATATCAAATGGGATATTCAGTTTTGCAAAATCGGCATGTACACCTTTTTCTCCAGCCTCACGTAACACTTTGATAAGCTCATCGCTCTCATATGAATGTTCACTGTACGCGACATTGCGCTCATAAAACATGAAGACTAGCGGCAACATAATAAGAAGAAGCAATCCGGAAATAATTACCTGCGACATATTAAGTAATCGGGCCGCTCCGCTCTGAGCAACTAATCCAAAATCAGAGGTTCCAAGAATACTCATACTATACCCAAGAAAATCGATATAAGTTCCGTGCCCGGACAAGACCATAAAAGAATCCACCTTAATTGAGTACAAATAGTGATAAAGACCCGCGAAAGACAAGAAGAAATACACTGCAATAAACAAGAACCTCAGGGACACAAACAACACCGCCACACGGATCATCACCTCTCGCACGTTATACTTAACGATCTGAATCAACATTTTCTGCACAGGAGCTAAAAGAGATTCGTCTATGTGAGAAATAACACTCTGTCGTTCCTTAGTCTTTTCTTTAGTTAGAAAGTCTTTCCGGAGGCCAGTAACGAATTCCTCAATCTTATTCCAAATGATATCCAATTTTGCGCTGTATGCCCCAATAGATTGGGGGAGGACAAGAAAAACAAAAGACTTCCAAAGATTTCGAATAAAACCGCAAACAGCCAAAGCGACGAACAGCAAATCCAGGACAAGCAGCCATCCTTCTGATTTAATGAATATCCGAAATAGAAGCACTACCAGAATCCCCAACAACAAGGACACATTAGAAAGAAACTCCCTCCAGGATTTAACCCAAGACTCAGGAATTTGCTTCTCCCATTCCTTAATCCCCATTTCAATTAAGACAGGGGTCGCTACTGGCAGCACCAGCACAAAAAGCACCGTACCAAGAATGTCTTTAATCTTTTTGTAAATATTTAGCATCACGAGTTCTATTTAGTTTCAACTGCGGAAATAGAATACAGATCCGCAATGCGCTTTACAAAGATTTCTTTACTCGATTTATCATTCAAATCCGCGAGATAAATCTCGTCACCGTTTTTATAAAGGAGTCGCAGGGTTTGAGCTTCCTTGCCAAGAAGTTTAACCACGGGGAGGGAACTGCGCTGCGGATGTGCGTCGGCAGTCGCCATCATTTTGCCGACACTTTGGGGAAGAAGATAAAATGCAAATACAAAAACAGTATACACCAGATACCAATTCATCCGAGGCGCAAGTTTTGGATGTGCATTAAAAACAAAAGTCAGAACAAATGCCATCGTTGTAATTATCACAAACCCAATCACCTGCAGGAAATCAACAAAGATTTGATATTTAGTTAAACCTTTCATACCCAACAGAATGTCTGCTGGCAGAATAATCACAAATAAAACGATTGATGTAATCTTAAACGCATTAAAAGTCCTGCTCAATTGAATTTCCGACTTTCCATTCTCTTCCATTTCGATATAATCATTTATATAAGCCTTTACCAAAATCACCAGTATTATAACGGTAACCCAACAGAATTTCATAAGCTGAAACGGGGACAACTCGGACGCAATCCAACCGGCGCCGAAATATCCAAAATATGCGCGAGCTTGAAACCAACCAAGAACACTTGCCAACGTCCCAATTGCCAACAGGATAGAGACAAATCCAGGTAAAGATTCAAACACACGGATAACCCCGGAGAGTATTGTCTTATCATTTGAAGGAAGATCCATCATTTTCTCCATGCTATCTAGTTTCACTAATATGGAATGCGGCTGACTCTAAGCAATTGCCGGTTATTCAGTGAATAATGTTTCTGAATCTATTTCTCCCTAACCGTACAAACACAATATACCAAATAAGCACTTTTACCCTTTTGCATATATAAAACTATAGCAGTCCAGCCCGACAACGGCGTGTCGCGTTCAAAAAGGCTGTTTTTTCCTATCCCGGGTGGGTCATTCAGCCGTATCATGAATGGGTGGGGACAATCATAAGATCCCCGGGCCAGGGCGGCGGCGACGGCCCACGGGCGGCCAGGCGCTACCGCCATGGCCCGTACCTTATTTTCTGCCTCGGCCTCTGCCGGTGGCGGCGATAATTAACAGAAAAGACCGCCGCGGC
>JGI24728J21555_1001413_pt1 | contig 10062 bp, 6 predicted proteins | sample EPASupsiteSAE305_FD_21555 | JGI IMG/M metagenome (IMG submission 21555) | reverse complement strand
CTTCTAATCCTGGTGTTGGCTGATTACCTTCCTCCGAAGTTTCTTTTATTTCATCCGGATCTAAGCTAACACCTTGACCATCCAAATACCCCACTAAGTATTTACTTGGTTTATTTCTCACAACATTACCTGTTGTTGATTTCTTATAAATTTGATTATATTTTGCCTCGTTATCCTCATTTACATAGAATTCTGTAACTTCAGCTATTTCACGTACAAAATGTTTTGTTTGTTTATCTTGAAAACCTCTTATATATACACCAACTTGGATATATCTATAAATTGATTTCAAGAATTGTTCAATATCTTGATTGGTTTCAAGCAAACTATACATACGGTTTGGAATAGATGCTGCTTTATCAGCATGTATTGTTGATAAAATATAGTGTCCTGAAGATATAGAGTTACGAACTGCTTGAACAGCTTCAGCACTACGAACTTCGGAAAGTAATATCCATTTTGGATTTTGTCTCATACAAGTAACAAGTACATCTGAATAAGACGCAATATTATTTGTCTTCATAGCAACAATATCCCTTTGAGGAAATATCCTATCCAAGTGAAGTTCAAGAGTATCCTCTATTGTAATCAACTTTTCATTAGTAAATGTTTGGGCAGCTAGGTACTTAACAAATTCTGTCTTACCTGAGCCTGTTTCTCCACAAACAATAATATTACAATGACCATGAACACACTTGATTAAAAATTCAAGTATGTCCAAGTCAACATATTTTTCTTTTAATAATTTATCTTTTTCCAGTCTTATTTTAGCTGGAGTTTTACGTATAACGCATGCGATTCCATTTTTTGCAATTGAATCATGCACAAAGTTCATACGCAATTCAGCACTTTCTGAATCCAAAAATGGATGTGCCATGTTAAATGTTTTTCCCATTACATTAGAACATTGAAACGCAAGTTTTTCCATAAATGCATTATTTACATCTGGATCATCAATTCTGAAAATACCTTTTGATAACGTCTTTAACCAAACTTGTCCACCATTACTGTATGAAATATCGGTAATATCATCATCTTTTAAATATTTATCAATTGCGCCAAAATCTATTTGGGAGAACATATTTTCTTCCATGACTAATCACCCCTTATTCTTCTGTTTTTGTATCACTAGTATCTTTTGTTGTATCAGTGTCTTCAGTAGTTGTACCTTCTTGTCCTTCAAGAACAATAGTTTTTGAATTAACATATTCTTTTAAGTATTCTGTACTTACGCGAGTTTCTCCTTCGCTAGCAAGTGTACCACCATGTGGAACTGGTATTAATTCAACACCACTTAGATAGCTTGCTTTTCTAAGTAATACATGTATTTCATCTGACAATCCAAAGATTAAATATGCAGGAGTTCTTTCTTCTGAACTATCCTCAAATACATCATTACCTTGTGCATCTTTTACTGCTACTACAGTAACATCAGCAAGTAATTTTCCAAACATAATCTTATTATCTGTATCAGCAGCTTTCATATATATGTCTATTTTACTTCCTGGATAAATTGAATTTCCATATGTTGTCTCTAAAGTAACAGGAAACATATAAGGAATTTGATCATCAGCTATATCAAAGAAAGCTGAATCTGGTAATTCACTTTTAGTAATTAATGCTTCTTTATAAAACATACTTCCTGTAGGGATAACAGTATTTACATTAGAATACATACCAATAATCATATTACTACTTGTGTATACATTCTCCACTACAGCAATATTTGGCACCTCTATAGTCGTAATCATAGCCGCAGTAATTTGCGTTCTAGGTTGTATTGTTTCTGAAGCTACTGGAACTTCTGTAGGTGTTACAGCACTAGTTACTTGAGAACTATATCCCCAATATAATAATGCTAATACAGCAATTACACCAATAATTGTAACTGTATTTTTGTTCTTAAAAAATCTTTTTAGTTTGTTAACAAAATCGTTCATAAACCTCTTCCTTTCTTCTATTAATATGGTGTTTCTATAATGGCATCCAAAGTGTTACTTATAGTATAGTCTATAAGTTCTTCAGACTTTTTACCACCTCCAGAAACAAGTGTTCCTGTTTCGAGAGTACTAACTTTAATACTAACCTTAGGTGGTAGCTCATTAACGTCATAAATTTTTACTTTATACGTTCTTGATAGAGATGCATTTTGTGAAAATCTTCTTAAAAAATTCTCTACAAATTTTTCTCTATCTATACGTATGGTTTCATTTTCTCTATATGCAGTTACATCAAGAGCATCAAACATAGCTCCTTTTACTGACTCATCAAGTAAAGTCATTAATTGTTCATCAGTATTTGTAAGAGTTTGAAATAAGAAAATAAACCCTATTGCTATCATACCAAGTACTACTATAAAATATGCCCAAAACGACTCTTTCATTTCTTATTCCTCCTTACCATGCTTCTGTGTTTCCACAATTACTATAGTTGCCAGAATTCTTAATTCCGCATCCAGTTACTAGGCCATTTAGATAATCCCTTAGAAATGTACTTTTACATTTAGAAGCATTACCTTCATCACTAATTTGGCTGCAAACCAAAGTGAAATCAGAATAACCTAAACTAGTACCATTTGTGGCTCCATAATAATATCCGACAGCACTTTCCTGCTGCGTATTATACTTTTTAATTTTTCGCATTACAGCTGGTGTTAAATCAATTTCATACATTGGATCAATTTTATAAACTTCATAATAGCTTACTCCTCGATTGTTGTATATAAATGAATTAATATAATAATTTGAATTAGATTCCCAGTTTTCACCAGAATCTCTTAAATTATTTTCTGTAGCATTTTGTCCTGGAAATGGATAATATAAAGAAACTTTTCTATATATTAAATCCGTTCCACCGTTATCGTCGGAACAAGCAGTATCACTAGTTCCTTGAACACAAATAATACTTGGTTCTTTATTTACAGTATACTTACATGAATACTGAACATCTTTGCTATAATTTGTTGTTGGATTGTTTGTAAAATTTGTACTTCCAACTATATATCTATTAAACTTATTATTTGGTCCAAATGAATTATATAATACATGGATTGGATAATCACCAGGTTTTGTAGAATAGTGAATTGGTAAATTACTAAAACCAAGATATCTATAATTAACAGTTGCACTATTTAAAGATTCGCCGCTTGCCTTATCAACATAATAATAAACACCAGATGGCAAAGTATAAGTAATAGTTTTTACTGTTTTTTGTTCCAACCAGACATTTGTTGGATAGCTTGCACTTGAGTATTCTCCAGTACAATTGCTTCCTCTTCCACCATAACATTCATAATGTTGTAAAGTAGAACTGTGTCCATTTGTAAGTGAATTATTTAAGGCATCGCTTACATTAATAGAATTATTAATTAATTTTGATGCATTATTGGTACCTATAGACCAATTCTTTTCAATTATTCCAACTTTTCCTCCAGTATTAGCATTTCCCCCACTATAATAATCAGTTGAAGAAACGATTGAAACACTCTTTTTTAAATTGTAACTTGAAACATAATTTTTTTCATCATATTTATATGTTACAGCATCTCCTAAACTTGATGATGGATTAAATTCTGTATATGTTCTTGCAAAATTATTACATTGTTTTAAATAGGATAATAATTTATTTCTTTTATTCAATGCACTCTTATATTGTGCATATTTTCCAGATATATCATAATTGTTTGGATCACTGTTGCCACAACAGTCTGTCCATGTACTAGGTTTAATTCTAACATTTGAACTACTCATATTGGAAATTGTTCCAAATGTTGAGTACCAAGTAGATGTTAAATAATAGTCTGAATCATATGTATATCGTGTGCAATCTTCTCGCGAATCGCCACAACAAGAAGTATCAGCATCAGGACCAGTAGGACAAGATCCGCAGCAGCCACTACAGCAAGCACTTGTATCTGAAGTACTTTCTGTTGTCGCATGTAGATGTTCCTCAATTAATTCTTTTTGATATGCATCCCACGCTACTACTACTGCTTTATCTGCAGCATCCCAATCTTTTTGAAACTGTGTAACATTAATTACACCAGTAGTTGATCCTCTAGTGCTCGTTACTCTACAAGTTGAAGTTCCTTTATAAGTAATTGGACCATTTATTTGAGTTCCTGAATAACCACCTAGTATATACCAACTACCAGCATCAACTTTAGTCCCTGCTTTCGGAAAATTATACTCTAAGGTTTCAGTACAATATACAGCGCAGTATGGATTGTCACCAAACTCTTCTAAATAATAGTGACTTTGATCTGTTAACTTTGTTGAAGATTCACTTTTAAATATACAATCCCAACTTGCAACATCTTTGACAACTCCACTATTACTTACTGAACAAGATGTAGAAATCATACTTTTAGCTTCATCAACACTTGTTGAACTATTTATATAATAGTCGCAAGATGAAGTAGTTGTATCAGGGCAACAATTGGTATCTCCTGGATATTTACTGCATAGTTCCTCTTGTGATAACCCTTTAGCTTTATCGCTGGCACAAGTATCCCCAGACTTTTTACATACAGCTGACAATAAATTATTAAGAGAAAACATGCCAACTCCATAACCATATACTCTTGAACCACTTGTTCCATAGGCATTAACATAGTTTGTACAACCATTTACACCTGTAACATTTCCCATTGTTGATGGTGTTGTTACATAACTTGCAAAGGTACATCTTGTATTCCTACCAAACGATTTTCTTGATGGGTCAACTTCATCTAAATATTTAATAATCTCAGTGATGCTTCCTAAAACATAAGTTGATGATCCAACTTTTTTTATTGACATCATTGGCTGCACTTCAATAAATATCTCTGAATCAACACACGCAGCCTTCAATATGTTAAGATTTAAACCAAATAGTTTTAAAAAATTATCTAATGTTTGTTCGTTAATAGTAGCGCCTGCACCAATAAGCCTATAAACTTCATCCTTGTAATTAGAAGATGTTATAGGATTAGCAAATGCAAAGCCATCAGCATTTGTATCACTACCAGTTATTCGGCTAATATGACTAAATGCCTGTGCTACAGCAGTTTTCTTATTTACTGCACTTGCAGCGCCATAAACAGTTCCACTTAACTGGTCCACATCTCTTAAACTCACACTAGCACTACCACTTGAAGTTGCAAGATTGTTGCCATTTTGATCAACAATTGAAACAATTGCTCCATATGGATAGGATTGTGAATAGACATAAGAACAGCTAGGGCAAGATCCACCTGGACTACCAGGGTCTTGATCAATACTTGGATCAACTGTTACACCAGCTTGCACTACAATTGGAAAAAACAATAGCAAACCAATAATTAAAACTACCAACTTCTTCATATTTCACCTACTTAACTTTTAAATCAAAACTGTCTTTTCTTTTTAAATAAACTATTCCTAATAGTGATACCAATACAATACCACCAAAAATAGGAATATCATATTTTGTTAAAAATTCCATTATTTCAATGAAAATTTGGTATTTGTCTTCTGGTTTTTCTTCTTCTGCTGGAGTTTCATCTACTTCTAAACTTTTAATATAATCTTTTACGTTTTTAGTAAATTCCTCTTCTGTCAAATTAAAATTAACCCATTTTTGACAATACTTATATTCTGGAACTTTTTTGCACAATGTATTGGTGTAATACTTGTTATAGCTTGGTGTTGTGACATAAAATTCATAAACTAATGTACCTTTACACCAATCGCCTGCATTTCCAAATGCTACAAAGTGATACGAAGTTCCCTCTAATAAACCACTAATTATAACTTGATTGTTACTGTCTCCATAATATACAGTCCCTACTTTGTTATAATAATCATCTACTTTCATTATATATATATCACTAATTACATTACTTATAGTTACTGTGAAATTAACATCACCATAACCTGTAGCTGGTAGATTTTCTACATAATCATACTTTGTAGTTATATTGCTTGCAATTTTTTTTAATCTTGCTGTATTGGTTACCGAACAATCTTCAGCTTTTACAATGTTGGGTATGAAAACGAGTATAATAAAAATCAAAACATATTTTAATTGTTTCATTTACACACCCTCCATTATTAAATTATACCATATTTATTCATTTTCTTATATATTTTTTTGTCTATTTTATTGTATATTTATATTGCGTATTTCTAATGTTAATTAGTAAATAAATTTCATCTGCTTTTAGTACGTTTTCATTTATTTCTAAATAATAATCGTTGTTTGTTGCAACTCTATAGGCAGTTACTTTTGAAAAACCATTGTTGGAAGTATATGTTTTACCATCCACTTTGTAAACAAGTATACCAAAATAATTTATTAAACTGTAAGGACTATAAATATTATTAATAACAATATTTTCATCAATAGTCATAGTTGCGTTTATTTTTAATAAAATCTTGTTATAATTAGCATTTACTAATGGTTTTAAATACTCAACCGACGGATAACATTCTTTACTATTAATACAATATTTATATTTTAAAACATATTCTTTTGCCATGTCAAATGAATTTATAGTTAATGATGATGTTCCTAGTGTATCCTTGTTTAATGATATTGCTTCTCCTAGCTTAGCATCTACTACATCATCTTTTTCATCTAAATTAATTGGAGTTAAATTAACTCTAATATATTTTGGATTCAACTTATTCTCTTTTATCTCTATATCATTAATATACATAAACTGCATAGATTCTTCAATGTCTTTGCTTGGAATCTCATATACCAAAAGTATTTTTTCGAATTCTGTGCTTATTTCTTCGTTATAGTAAGTTTTTCCCAAATCAAATATAGCTGATTTATACTCTACCTTTGTAGGAAAATAAGTATTATTATTAACAACCATTTCTGCTTTTGCAGTATTAAAAAGCTGGTTTCTTGACGGAGCCTTTATGTAAACTTCAACTACCAAGAGAGCCGTATCTTTGGATGTCATTTTTACACCACGATAATTTTCCTGTGTTACGTATGATTTTGTAACCCCCATATTAAATGTTCCAGCTAGGAAGGTGTCACCTTCATTATAGACAACGTTGTAAACATTCAAATTCATATAAGAAAGAAAAATAATTGTTGATATAGCTAATAAAATGAATATATCTATTATAAACTTATTTTCTATATATATATATTTTGCAAATCGTTTATTCTTATTAAGAATCCTCTTAATTACATTTGTTTCAACATTAACACTAACTTCAAATTCTTCATTGTCCTCTTCCTGAACATCGAGTTCCATCAGATCTTTTCCAAAGTCAAACTTCTTTATATCAAGTCCAACTGCTCTAATAAATGAAAGAATCATGGATATAACTTGAATAGCTAATAATATTAATGCGATATCATGAATAAGTTTGACTTCTTTTAATTCGCTGATATTTGTTTCAATATAGTTTAATTGATTATACAAATAACTATATATTACTACTGTAGCTCCATAGAAACCTATGTTTAATACGTAAAACAATTTTGGTTTCTTTTTTCTAATCATTACAACCAATAAAACAATTAAAAGAGTCATTATAATTCCTGGAAATAGGAACATTTGTGTGTTAAACAGTTCGCCAGTTATATCTTTTTCAGTTGCAAGCATATCTGTTTGCATAAATACTCTAATATAGTCGTATATAAGATAACTTCTGTACACCAAATAAATCATACAAACAGTAATGATTGTATGAATTAATTTAAAATTTTTAATTAATATGGCATACGGTTTACGTAGTATCATTATATCTCCCCTTATTATATATTTATTATACCTTATTTTTGGGCAAAAAAAAAGATTTATTAACTAAATCTTATAATGTTACAATTAGTATTAGATATCAAACTATATATCAAGAGATTTATTATTTCAAAATATTGTTTAAAAATAAAATAGTATTAATAGATGCATTATTATAATAAAATAAGCAGAAGATTCTGCTTATTTTTAAAGATAAGATGTTAATTCATTGCTTATATTATTTTTCCTTAATTTATTCATATTGGTTTATCTTGATAATTTAGCCAATCAATGATTGTTACTATACTATGTAATATTTAAATAACTATTAAAAAAATATCGTGCAATTATTTAATAATTTTCTAGCATCAACATATAATAAAATATCGCAATTTATTATAGTAAAAATAAATTAGTAATTGGCCTTATTTCATATAATTTTCCTTAGTTTTGTGCTGAACCATTCATGTAACCTTCAAAACTTAACCAATATGCATTAGAGATTACTAAAATTATTATTACTATTATTGTTATCACTAATATTATTAATGAAATACCATTTTTCTCATATGTTCTTTGACATTTGTCTTAAAGTTTGTATACAAATTTCTTATTATATAGTTTACTATATAAAAAAATGAACGCCAATCTTTAACAATTTTTTTCAACATTTTAAATATAATATGTAGTTTTTTAATATATCACAATAATTCTAAAATACATACAAAAATATGGTAAATTATTATTTACCATATTTTTTGTATTTTAACATAGAATATTAATTAATTTTATTGAGCCAAGCCTATTTCATATAACCTAGGATTATATCCTGTTGCTAGTTCAGACTTTATATATTTGGTTCCCGCTGGTACTGTATATACTCCGTTAGTAATTGCAGAACCTGAAGCACTTATAGAACTTATAACATTTCTATTTTCATCTAAAAATCTTAAGTATGATGTCTTTTGCAAAGTTGAATAGTTACCGCCTGCCCATACTACACTTATATTTTTTCCAATCATGCTACTATCTATAGACATATACTGATTTGTTGTTGCAGTGTACGTTGTATTATTTTCATCGAATACTACTTTAGGAATTGAATCAGTTGAATTAGCTGTAAGGCTAGATATTATTCTAGATTCATTTCCATATATGTCAATTCCTTTTGCATATATAGTATCCCCTTGTTTAACATTTATTGCATTACCCGTATAATTTAACCAATCTCCTGTTGTACCTATTCTATATAATTTTTGAACACTAGTAGCAAAATAATCTATAGTTACTGCTTGATATGGATCTCTAATTATTTTTGACGGATCTGAAAATAACGTTGGATATTCATTGACCGCAGCAAATTTTGGTTCATTACTTGTTCTTATTTCATATAATCTAGGATTATATCCTGTTGCTAGTTCAGACTTTATATATTTAGTTCCCGCCGGTACTGTATATACTCCGTTAGTAATTGTAGAACCTGAAGCACTTACAGAACTTATAACATTGCTATTTTCGTCTAAAAATCTTAAGTATGATGTTTTTTGCAAAGTTGAATAGTTACCGCCTGCCCATACCACGTTAATTGTTTTTCCTTGCATTGTACTATCTACTAACATATATTGGTTAGTTAGCGCTGTATAAGTAGATTCGTTATCGTCAAAAACTTCTTTAACCATAGCATCTGTTACACTTGCTGTATAACTAGATATTGTTCTAGTTTCATTACCATATTGATCTATTCCTTTTGCATATATAGTCTGTCCTTGATTTACCTTTATTGGCTGATCTTGATAAATCTTCCATTCCCCAGTTGTTGAACCTATTTGATACAATCTTTGTACTGTAGTTTCAAAGTAATTTATCGTTACCATCTGATATGGATCTCTTATTGTTTTTGTTATATCTGCTGTTAATGTTGCATAACCTAGATTCATTTCCATCAAAAACTTCTTTAACCATAGCATCTGAAACACTTGCTGTATAACTAGATATTGTTCTAGTTTCATTACCATATTGATCTATTCCTTTTGCATATATGGTTTGACCTTGATTTACCCAAACAGGCTTATCTTGATAATTCAACCATTCTCCTGTTGTTCCTATTCTATACAATCTTTGTACTGTAGTTTCAAAGTAATTTATCGTTACCATCTGATATGGATCTCTTATTGTTTTTGTTATATCTGCTGTTAATGTTACATAACCATTTTGAGCAGTAAATTTTGGTTCATTACTTGGCCTTATTTCAAATATTTTAGCATTACGGTCTTGTGTTAATTCAGATTTTATCCATTTTGTTCCTACTGGTATTGTGTATACTCCGTTAGTAACAG
>JGI24728J21555_1001408_pt1 | contig 10081 bp, 7 predicted proteins | sample EPASupsiteSAE305_FD_21555 | JGI IMG/M metagenome (IMG submission 21555) | reverse complement strand
AACGATTTTTGTCCTCTCTATACAGAAAATAAAAAATGCCATGATACCGAAACACTAAACTGCTACCTCTGTGCCTGCCCCAACTTCCGCTTCAACGATGCAGGGTTTCAGCAAGAGGAGGCTAAAACACTTTTTAGCACCTGCTCGATAGAGAGTCCCGACGGGGATCGCTTTCTCACCGATACGGCCATCCACCAAAACTGTTCCGGATGTCTCGTCCCCCATCAGGAGAGTTATATCCGCAAAATTTTCGATCGTAACTGGTTTGTCATGATGAAAAAAGTACCGTGTGAAGCGGGCCAAGAATCCTCTGGTTATCCAGAGTAGACCAATGTTACGGTAAAATAGGGGATACTATTTTGAGGAGGGGCAATGCGTATCATTATTGTGTTGATGACATTTGCCCTTCTTACCCTCGCCACACCCCTATCCATCACATTTAGCGGCAATGAAAAAATTAAATCCGATGCCCTGTACGGCGTATTAGGCTTACGGAAACCCTACGGTATCGAGGTGTGGGAAGATCAGCCTTCAATCGAGCCCATAGCCATTGCCCAAAGTGTCTCGGCGCTGAGCAGTTTTTACCGCTCCAAAGGTTTTTACCACGCCAAAATCACCTCAGAAAACACTGAAAAAGAGGTGGTCTTCAAAATTCAGGAGAACTCTCCTATCCGCATCGGGGACATCAAAATCAACAGTCCTCTCGATATNACATCGGCCATTACTCTTCATGAAGACGAACTCTTCGACCAAGAAGCTTTTTCCGCTTCCAAATCGGCCATTAAAAAACGCTACGGTGAAGCAGGCTATTGCAATGCGCAGTTCAATACCAAAGCATGGGTCGATATCGAAACCGATCACGCCTATTTGCTGTTTGAGGCTACACCGGGTGAACCGTGTACTTTTGGCCCGATTCGTGTCGAATCAACCCCAAACATCGACGGAGAGCTCACGGCGTCAATGCTGCGATTCGAAGAAGGAGATCCTTACAGCGTCGAAGCAATCCGCATGAGCTACGAAGCCCTCTATGCCCAAGAGGGAATTACCCGTGTCCTCATAAACGATAACGAACGTAACGGCAGTATCGTTCCTATCAGCCTCAGCATCGAAGAGGCGGAACGTCCTATCCGATTTACCGCCGGTTTGGGATACAGCAGTGATGAGGGATTTAGAGCGCAAACCGGTTTAAAACATCGCAATTTTTTCGGTGATCTTAAAACCCTCGCACTGGATTTGCGCTATTCACAAATCAAACAAGAGGCTTCGGGAACTGTTGGCATGCCGCTGCGCAATCGGGGACTGCTCGGAGGTGAAATCGGTTATACGAACGAAATTTTTGACGGGTATAAAACCGAAAGTATTTATGAGAAAATAACGGCAAAATATCAAGACAATCCTGCTTCTGCAATGGTTGGAGTGCTGTTTGATCGGGCAAAAACCTATGAATCAAAAGATATCAGTACTTTCCCCGATTCGATTTTATTTATCGCCTCTCCATTGGGTGAACTCAATTTCGACACCCGTGACAAACCTCTGGAACCGACGGAAGGATACTGGCTCAACGCCAAACTGACCGGATCGATCCGCTCTAGTGTGTTTTCCGATGCGACCTATTTTAAAAGCCTCGTCTCGGGTGCTTATATCACCCATATCGGGGATCATATTTTTGGAGCTAAACTCAAATGGGGAACGCTGCGTCTTTACGATGGAGAAGTTCCATCGTCATACCGTTTTTATGCAGGGGGGATGAATTCAAACCGTGCCTACACCTACCGTGATCTTGGTCCCAAAAACAGCGACGGCGATCCCATCGGTTTTTCAGCGCTCACTGAAGGGACACTTGAATATCGATTCCCGATTTATCAGGAGTTTCGAGGGGTATTATTCAGCGATACCACCTTTGCATCTCAAAACACCCTTCCCGATTACGTCAATAATGCCTATTGGGGGGTGGGAGCAGGTATCCGTTATGTAACACCGGTGGGACCCATCGCAATCGATTTCGGAATCGATCCGAACGACAGCAGCCAATACGCCATCCATTTTCGTATCGGAGAACTCTTTTGAAGCGTCTGCGATCCCTCCCTTGGCTAAGATGGCTCAAACATTTGTTTGTAACGTTTCATTTTCTCCTCTATAGCGCCATTTTACTCGCATCTGCGGCTTTGTATATCGCTTTTCGCCCTGACAGTTTGGAAATCGTCAATACCTATTTTCTCGAACCCTTCGATGTCCACTACAGCCATGCAGAGGGATCAATCGTAGAAGGGTTTGTCCTCCATAACGTCCGCAGTGACAAAATGGAAGCCAAAACCCTCGTACTAAAATACAATCTGGTCAAAATGCTGGAGGGGGAGCATACGATCGATTCGATCAAAATCGATGGTTTACGCCTCCATCTGGATGATTTTATCAGCGATGACGACTCCATCTGGCCGTTTCCAACTTTCCGCCTCCGTGACGTATCGATCACCAATCTCCAACTTATAAGTTCCTATCCGATTGAACTTGATCTTAGCGGTAAAAATGGCACCTATGACGGAGATGATCTGAATTTTGCCTCCTTTCGTGCTACCTTGAAATCACGCTATGCGAGCGGTGCAATTGAGGGTGTGGTCCGAAACAATTCCCTCAAAGGGTTATGTGATCTCTACCCCAATACCGCTGAACTCGCCCCTTATAGCGGGCGCTTCACGACATTGCCGCGCGTATTGAGGGTAAAAATCAACGAGCTCTCTGCCAATCAGGCACTCTTACAAACCGCAATCGCGCGGTTAGAGTCTAAACAAGATGCCCGTGTTCAAGCCGAAGCAATTACCCTGAATTTTCGTTATCTTTATGACAATGACTATTTCGATATCGATGCACTCTATAAACTCATGCGTGAAAATGACTCGATACACACCAAACAACACCTCCGTTATGCGTTGGAAGGGATTACTACCTCGGAATTTGACGGAATTATTACCTCAGAGCATCCGCTCCCATCCAACACGCTGCACGGAGAGTTCACCGATTCGCTCAAAGGTCTCACCGGAACGCTTCAACTCGATAGAAGCATCCTCCAGCTCTTCAGCAGTGATTACGACCGTTTCAACTGGACACTCCGCAGTAAAGATCAAAATCTCTCCTTTATCCCAGCATTGCCGGAACATATCCGTTCTTCCACACTTCAGCTCGATGCTAAAGGATCGTATCTCCTAAGCACCGCTGGATTACATGGAGAGATCAAAGCGCTCCACGATCATGCACGCTTTGAGGGAACTTTTTCGACCCTAAACGGCCATCATTCCCTGGATGGAAACCTCATCCTCCCCCAAGATGCCGCGATGTGGAGAAATTGGGCCCATAAACCGCCTGAACATCTCCTCCTCTCCCTCGATGATGAGGCCAATGCAACACGTTTGCAGCTAAGCGGAGCTTCTTTAGCCCTTAATGCCACCCTAAAAGGGGAACAGCTTAAAGGTTCCGGCAATTATTTAGGGGGCTTTTTTGATATCGTAGGCTCCCTTTCACCGTCTCAAAACAGTGTTGACATCGATCTTCTCATCCCCTCATTGTTCACTACCCTCTCCAAATTGGAACCGATCGAACTGCATCAGGGTGAGTACTACGATGCGGAAATACGGGCCCGTACCCACATCGATTTTACCGATACCCTCACCATCAAAAGTGAACTCAAAATTCCATGGTACGCCGCCGTACTCGATTCTCAACGCGCCTATGCCGGTACAGAGGGAAGTATGAATATCGATTATCGGGATGGAAATATCACCCTCAATCGTTACCGATTCGAAGTGGCCGATCATCCTATCTTTAGCGACAAGAGATCGCACATGCATCTAGATGGTGTAGGTGGTATTATCGTCGATGAGTTGTGGGTTTATGATAGCTTGCTCCTCACAGGAAGTATCCAAAATGATCTTAGCGCTGCTTTGCGGCTTCGATCAGAGCGTTTTAGCTATAAAGGCCCCGAGGGAGAAGCGCACGCACGGGCCGATATCACCTTTACACGCGACAACAATGCCAACCAAAATCTCTCCGGTGAGCTCACAATACTCGATGCGACCATAACCTACTTGCCGCTGCAGCAGTTCAAAGTAATGGATGATGACATTATCATCATTCAAGACGTCCGCCCTCCGAGCAGTGCTAAGCTCTCTACGAATCTCCATATCACGGCACGCGAACCGATCCATTTCAAAACCAAAGAGCTCGATTTACGTCTCAACCCTGATATTACTCTCTGGAAAGAACCGACCGATCCGATGCAAATTTTAGGGATGGTGAGTATCCCAACCGGCAGTGCGACGACAGCGGGAAAACACTTTACCATCAAACCTTCCGAGATCTATTTCGGCGGAGATGTCCCACTCAATCCGTATCTGAATCTCACAATCGGACATGAGGTTGATTACCATAAAATCCTCATCTATGTTACACATACGCTCGATTCACCGATTTTCCTCTTTAGCTCCGATCCGGTTATGAGCCAAAACGATATTATGAGTTATATCCTCTTCGGCTCACCGGCAAATACTGTAAGCGGAGGGGATACGTCAACAACAACCGTTCGCGCCGATGCGACCAACTTCATGCTCGGTGCAGGGCTTAAAGGGCTTATCAGCGGTGCAACAAAACTCCAGATCGACACCATGAATATTCTCACCACCGCTGAGGGGGGAATGGGGTTTGAAGTGGGAGCACGTCTCAACAAAGACCTCCGAATTCTCTATAAAAACGATACGGTATCGAGTGTTTTACTCCAATATACCGTGAACCGATGGCTGCGGCTTGATGCCGATATACACGAGTTGGGGCAGGGGATCAACGCGATCTATATCAAAGATTTCATGATTTCCTGCCGCACAATAAAAAAGTCATTCAAAAATAATTCTTGATATTCGTCAAGAACGATGCGCTTTGATCCTTTTATACTGTCGTACTTAAAATGATAAAGGAATAACCATGATTTTCGAGTTTATGCGTGACGATCACAGAGCATGCGATCATCTTTACACCGAAGCGGAAAATGCTCTTGCAGACAAAAAAACCGACGAAGCCAAAACATTGTTCGAATCGTTTTACCAAGCGACCAATCACCATTTCGATATGGAAGAACGTGAACTCTTTCTCACCTTTGAACAACGGACAGGGATGATGGGGGGACCGACGCAAATGATGCGATACGAACATCAGCAGTTACGCAGTCTCCTCGAATCGATGCGTCTTGCTCTGGGTGAAAACCGTAATGATGATTTTTTCGGAATCGGAGAGTCGATGATGATTATGCTCCAGCAGCACAACATGAAAGAGGAACAAATGCTCTATCCGATGATCGACCGCGCTTTAGGCGACGATGCAGAGTCAATGATTCAAACACTTAAGGATATGGCGTAATGATCCTCCTCGACACCCGAGAATTCGACCATCCGATCCCATTGGAAATGGCGGTAGATCGTTTTAAAAAACTGAAGGGTGAAGAGGTGATTCATATGATCCACCGACGTGAACCGATCCCGCTTTTTGAGATCATTACCAAAAACGGCGGTCGATATCTCAGTGTCATGGAGAGAGATGATCTTTGGCATATTTACATTACCCGCAGTCCCACACTCGCACTGGAGCACACCGATGTATAATGGTCTTTCCCTCGATCAAGCCCCTCCTCTTTCGGTGGTCATGCGCTTTTTTCTCACCGTTCCCCTCTTTGGGTTAGTCCTGTGCGCAATCATCTTTTTTAACCCTCACACGGTTCTAATCCCCAATCATCCCTTTTCTCTTGCAGCGATTCATCTGACGTTTTTAGGAATCATCACCATGAGTATGATCGGTGCCCTGTTTCAGATGCAGAGTGTTTTGGGAGGACGCCCTATCCCGTCGGCTCCAGGGAATGCTTTTTTGATTCATCTGTTTTTTGTGATCGGAATCCTCTCCCTGAGCGGAGCTTTTATCACTACCCTGCCTCTCCTCTTTGTGATTGCATCCCTCTTTTTGGGTGCCTCGATCCTCTATAGTGCGAATCTTATCCTTCCGCTTCTCTTTGGCGGAGTTACGCATGACACGCTTCGGGGGATGCGGCTAGCCCTCATCGCCCTCTCTCTTACCGCGATTTTAGGGATTATCATGGCGAGCGAATACGCTAACAGCGCGTTTAGCGCTTCCCACGATGCCCTCCGCAGTATCCACTACTCCTTCGGTCTGATCGGATGGGTCGGGGGCCTGATCATTGCGGTAGCGTTTCAAGTCGTCGAGATGTTTTACGTCACAACCGCGTACAGTTCATGGTGCAAACGAAATGCTTTTAAAGTGATTGCCGCTTCTTTGGTTTTAAAAACAATCTGGCTGATCGGAGCATTACCGTTTGTTTGGATGTTTGATCTCGTTATGGGGGCGTTATTGGTCGGGTTTATCGTTACTACGGTAAAACGGCTCAAAGAGCGCAAACGCCGTGTTAGTGATGTGAGTATTTTGTTTTGGGGATTTGGAATGGCTTTGCTCATGATTTCCATTATCGCATACGCTCTATTCACCTACAACGACTATCCGCCGTTTCAAAGTATGGCCTTAATCTCTTTTGCCCTGTTTGCACTATCAATCATATTGGCAATGATGGGGAAAATCGTCCCTTTTTTGGTGTGGTTCCACCTCAGTTCATCCGGATATATGGATGCTCCGATTATGTCGAATATTATCCCTCACTCTCGTGCCAAAGGGTTATTTTGGTTCTTTGGATTGACGGCTGTTCTCACTTTAAGCGGCGTATTTTTCCCTGAGTTACTAAGACTTAGCGCCTTTAGCGGAGCCGCTATGTTCATACTGCTGCTAATCAATCAGACCAAAGCACTGCGGCTCTACCGCCACACCCTCATTCACGGAACATGCTTCGAACAGATATAACTTAGCGAGATTGCAAAATTTTCAAGTGCTTATCGCTATAATCAATCAATGTTCATAAAGGGATGATGATATGGAGCCGCTATTTATTCAAAACAGTATTCTCTCGCTTGTCTTGGGCTTTGTGATCGGCTTACAACGTGAAATGCACACCATCTATTCGAACAAAACCCAAGATTTCGGAGGAGCCAGAACCTTTTCGATGATCTCTCTTTTTGGGTATTTATCGGCGTGGTTTAGTACCTTTTTTCCCTACTTTTTTTTGATTGCCGCAGTGCTGATGGGATTATTGCTCATCGCTGCGTATATCGTCAATAGTGTCTCCATCGCCGAAAAAGGGGCGACAACCGAGTTCGCGGCCCTCGTCACCTTTGTCATCGGAGGGATGCTAAACTACTCCCTCCCCATCTTTTCCGTCTTTATCACGATTATAGTCCTCTTTGTCCTCAACATTAAAGATACCGTCCGAGAGTATGAGCAAACCATCACCAAAAAAGACCTCAGTGCCGCTATTTTATTTATGATTATGACCTTTGTCATTCTCCCGGTTTTACCCGATAAAACCATCGATCCTATGGGACTGGTGAATCTCTACCGTATCTGGATTATGGTCGTTTTGGTGGCAGGAATCTCTTTTTTCGGCTACATTGCCATCCGTATTTTAGGCTCCACACACGGTATCGGTGTGGCTGGACTTTTTGGGGGATTGGTCTCATCAACCGCTGTGGCGATGAGTATGGCACGACGCGTCCATGAAAACGGTTTTTTAGCCAAAAATCTGGCACTAGGTATCGCTCTGGCTTCCTCCATGATGCTTATTCGCGCCGGCATAGAGATGTGGGTCATCAATCCCGGTATCACCCGTCTCTTTATCATCCCCATTGCGGTAGGTTCACTCTTTGGATACGGATATATCGCGATGCTCTATTTCACTTCGAAACGAGAGAATATCCCTCAAAACATCGAATTTAAAAACCCGTTTGATCTCAAAGAAGCACTGGTAATGGGGCTGATTTTTGGTGCGACGCTCGCTTTGATCACACTCTCGAACCGCTACATCGGGGATATGGGGGTCTATGCGGTCGCTCTGGTCTCAGGAATCGCCGATGTCGATGCCATCATTCTCTCCCTCTCTTCACTGGCCAAAAACGGTCTCAACCCCACTACCGCTCAATACGCTATTCTCATCGCTATTATCAGCAATACCTTCGCCAAAGCGGCTCTTGTCCTCTTTTTTGGAAAAATGCCCCTCTTTCGATTCGTATTGATGTACTATCTCATATCGATCGGTGCATTTACGATAACAGCGCTGATAATGCTATAGATAAAGAAAAATATGATTTGATTCATAGAAAAAGTAAGGGCACAGTAAGAAAAATCGTCTTTTGGAAGTCCGTAAATAGGGGGTTTCATAGGGGTATGGCGGACAGCTAGGGGTTCGAACCCTAGATAGGTTGCCCTATACACGCGTTCCAGGCGTGCGCCTTCGACCACTCGGCCAGCTGTCCAGTTAAATGGAAGAGCGAAATTATACCCAAGTGTGCTTTGGGTTAGCCTTAATAGCCATACTTTTTCGTCGGCGGTTTTTTACGGACTTGCTCTTGATTCCAACGGTTGTTGATATGGTTGAGCCATGCAACAAAAATCCCAATTAAAATCAAGGCGGCACATGCTTCATATCCGATTGCCCAGATAACAAAGAACGAGGTTAGATTAAATTGTAAAAAATACTCATAGCTCGCTTCCGCGACAAATAAAAATAAGAATAACAACCCCATCAGATACGGGAGTATCAGAATATAAAGGGCTAAGACGATTCCCTCATACCCCTCCGGCGAAAAAACAAAATCACGGTAATCGAGCGACTTTTGAAAAAAGTCATCTTCCATTTTACGACGGGATTTGAGGTTTTGGTTCTGATACTCTCGAGCGCTGTTTCGGGCGCTGTCTGAGATCAATGCCGACTGTATCCGTTTCTCTTTATTTGTACTCATAACTGACTACCTTAAACGTGTGATGATAAATTATATCTTGTTTTATAAAAAATGTTGGTTGATTGGCANAAGAATTCTATAATATTAANAAATTATAGATAACCGAAACACGAAGGAGATGCATTTCGGTCAAACTATCGAAGGAGAATCGAATCACCATTGTAGAAAAGAAGTGTTAATTTTNTGTAAAAAAAATATTATTTTTGAATGACCATTAGGTTGATATAATGCCATGACNCTATAAAAAGGCTTTTTGTGCTCCCAAATCAACGTTTTNACTCCATCAGTGACGATTTTCGCTCCCCTTATGCCCGTGATCGCGATCGTATTATCCATTCAGGGAGTTTTCGACGACTTGAGTACAAAACACAGGTCTTTTTGAACTCTCAGGGGGATTTTTTTCGTACCCGTCTCACCCACAGCATCGAAGTGAGCCAAATTGCCCGCTCTATCGCATCGCATTTAGGGCTGGAGGAATCGCTCGCTGAGAGTATTGCTCTCTCGCATGATTTGGGACATACCCCTTTCGGACACATCGGCGGAGATACTCTCGATGTGTGTTTACGCGAACGTGGATTTAAGTGTGGATTTGAGCACAATTTCCAGAGTTTTCGGGTCGTAACCAAACTCGAACAGCGCTATAAAGCATTTTTAGGCCTCAACCTCACTTACGCGACATTGGAGGGGATTTTAAAACACTCCTACCCTTATAACAAACCATTTTTGCCCAATGAAATCAGGGAATCCTTTGCTCTCGACACCCACCCCAGCATCGAAGCAATGATTGTCGACCGTGCCGATGAAATCGCTTACATCAGTCACGATATTGATGATGGAGTCGCATCAGGACTTATCAGCTTTGAAACCCTGCGTTCCAGCGAACTGATACAAACCATTTTAGAAAAAGTATACGATGAAGGTATCCACGAAGACGAGGACGAAATGTTCCGCTACCGTTTCAGCTCCCATCTTATCAACCATTTAGTCTATTCACTCCTCGAATATTCCCGAGACAAAATCGATAACACCCGTGTGTTAGCTTCGGTCATACCTGCATCCGAGCCGATTGTTATCGGATTTGAGCCGGAGTTGGAGACGCAGATCAAAAAACTCAAAAAGCTTCTTTATCAAGAACTCTATCAACACAAACACATTATGCGCAAAATGTTTGCCGGAAAACAGGCGATTAT
>JGI24728J21555_1001399_pt1 | contig 10137 bp, 9 predicted proteins | sample EPASupsiteSAE305_FD_21555 | JGI IMG/M metagenome (IMG submission 21555) | reverse complement strand
GTATTGTCGAAAAAACGGCAGGTTCCATGGATCAGGCGCATCGGTCAGCCCATCCGCTGGCAAAAAAACGTACGGCCGGAAAAGCGCATGGCCTTAGCGAACCGTGAAGGAACGGCGCGTACTGCGGGTCTGCCCCTGAGCACTGATTTGCATGGTCACGGTGTACTTGCCGGATTGTGCCGATTCGGGAACGGCAAAACTCAAGGTGTTTTCCCATTTGCCGTTCTCTTTTTCGCTCGATTCATCCTTCAATACCGTCAGTTCCTTGCCGTCTTTACCCAGAGAACTTTTTTCCCGGATAGTTACCTTCTTTCCAGAGGCCCCGGTTACCAGGTATTGCAACGTCAGCGTGACCTGTTCACCTTTGTCCACCTCGGTCGGCGCCAGCGTGGCTCGCTGTATCTTCAGGGTAAATCCACGGAAAGATGCAGAGGAAGCAGAAGGAGCGGATCGACGGCCAGACGGTTCCCCGGTGATTCTCCGGGTGGTTTGCCGGATTGACCGGCCGAGGTCATCGAAAAAGGCCTCAACCGCGCTGCGTGGTCTTTCCTGGGTCGCCACATAACCGGCTCCGGCCCCGGCGGTGATCACTAAGGGGGCGGCGCAGCCGGTTAAAAAGAAACTTGCGGCAGCAAGGAGCACAAAAAGCAATTGGCCAGGCATGGGGGGACAGTCACGAATCAATCAATTTTGCGGGTGCGGTTTTCCGTCACCTGCCACTCGCTGGCGGATTCGGATGGTTTTCGAGCCGCTGTCATCTGGACAATGCTCTTCTGCTGGCGCGAACTCTCCACAGTCTCCAGGGCGGAACCATCCTTTGGCAGGACCTGCTCGACCGGGGCAGGAGCAGGGGCCGGGATATGGGGTTCGATCACCGCGACGCCCGCTCCGGTCGGGGTATCCATGAGCGGTTTAGCTGTTCCGGCGTTGTGGCTGTGCCACAGATACCCGCCCACGGCAACCGTCAGCACGGCAGCGGCATACAACCATGGCCGTCGCCATTGCGGCGGCGCAGATGAACGATCCCGGAGAAGGCCCAGGGACGGATTCAGCACTGTGGCGGCGGCAATGACCGGTGCCGGCGCGGAACCATCTGCATCCATGACCAGCAGGGTGGCTGCCTGCACAGGGGTATGTTCGGGCAGGAACGTTTCGTCGGCATCGAGTTCCCCCAGTGCTGCGAGAAAGTCTTCGGCATCCTGATACCGCTCAGCCGGTTGCTTGGCCAGGGCCGTGTGCAGGACTGCATGCAGCCGTATCGGGAGGCTGGCCGGAAGTGCCGTCAGTACGGGCTGCTGCACCAGATGGCCGGAAAAGATCTCGGTCATCGTCCCGGTAAAGGGCGGCTGGCCGGTCAGCAATTCATACAGGATGATCCCGACTGCATACAGGTCAGAGGCCGGGCTGACATCGCCGAAGGTCTGAGGATCAATCCGCTCCGGCGCCATGTACACCGGAGTTCCAGGAGCCTGGGTCCCTAGCGAGGTCAGGCGGGTCATGGCACCGGCTTCGACCTCGGCCCGGGCAATGCCGAAATCGGTCAATTTGGCCAGATACCGGCCATCCGGCTGCAATTGCAGGAGAATGTTGGAGGTCTTGATGTCACGGTGCACGATGTCACGGCCGTGGATGCAGGCCAGAGCCCGCAGCAATTGGCGAACGATGTCCAGAGCCGTATTGAGGGGTAATCCCCGGCACCCGTTGGCGGCGGCCAGTCGGCCGGCCAAGGTCTCGCCGGCGAAATACTCCATCACCAGATAAATGTGCCCGTTTTCTTCGACCGTATCATAGAGGGTGACGATATTGGGATGGGCGCCGATGGCGGCATGCAACCGGCATTCACGCTTGATCCGGGAACGGACTTCCTCGTTGTCGCTCAACTCCGGCCGAACCGTCTTGACGGCCACCTGGCGAGCCAGCACCAGATCATCTGCCAGATAGACATTGCCCATGCCTCCTTCGCCAAGGGGGCGCAGCAACCGGTACCGTCCGGCAATCAGCCCGCTATCGTCGCTGACCACGACCTGGGGACGATCGGCAACAGTAGTGTCAAGCAGGGTCGATGAATCGTTCAACATGATCGGAGATCTCGGTATTTCAGGAATCCTGCGCAGAAAAGCAGCCAGAGGATGGATTGGGCCAACAGGATATAGCCACCACTATAATAAACGGTGCTGCCGAAGTCAAAACCAATCACCTCCCGGACAAAGGCAGGAATCCAGCGGACCCCCTCACCACTGATCGAGCCGAACAGGGCGGTGCAGAGCATCTCCAGCCCCCATCGCGCGGGCAGCAGCTCAGCTGCCCAACGTAATCCACTGTGCATGTGCCCGTAGAAATCAGGACCCAGACCGCCGGAAAGCAGCAATTGCGGCAGGACCACNGCAATGGCCAGCATCACCGAGAGCCGCCCTCCCGTTGCATCAACAGCGCTGAGCAGCAGNCCAATGGCCGCCGAACTCCAGGCAACGGCGACCATNACCAGCCAGACCGGCACAAAGGCGGTGTGCCGCAGGGTCGGGTTCAGCCAGCACACGGCGACAAAGACNAGGCACTGCAGNNCGGTCNTCGNCAGGCAAAAAGGAAGNTTCGANCCCAGNTAGGGGAAAATCCGCAGGTGCGACATCCGTTCCCGGCGATAAATCGACCGTTCGCTGGAAATCTCCAGGCAGGCAATCAGGGTNCCCGAAAAGACGGCGGTCATCACGATCATCAACAGGACGCTCATGGGCACTGGNAAATTCGCCACCCCTTCATGTCGCAGGCCATAGAGCAGATCAGTGGCNGANCGGGGATCATAGGTTCCGGCCGGCGACAGCAGGTGTTTCAAGAGGGTTTCCATGGAGGGGCCGCCCCGGGCCACCGATGCCTGGATGGCGCTCTTGCGGGTGCGCACCGTCTCATCGGCAACAATCTCGTTGCTGTGCTGCGACAAGGTTACCAGGCCCAGGATCAAGGGCACGAGGAGGAACAGCAGTAGCCGTTTGCTCGAACTGGCACGGATATGAAGGTGACGCCGGGACAGGATGGACCAGGAACGCAATGATTCAGCCAGCGACGGACCCTGGAGCCCCTGCCTGCCAGCTTCCAGCAGACGGCGGAAAAACCTTCGCGGCCGCTGACCAGCCTCTTTCCGCTGCGCCGCCCCCTCTTCCCCCGCAGTCAGAAGAGCGTGCGCGGCCGGGGACAGCCGCCGGTCTATATTGTCCCGCCAGAAGGAGGAATTGCGATACTGCCGGGCATAGCGGCCAGCAATCTCTTGAGGCGCCGAATCCTTTTCCTCGCGGGCAGCCGGCTGTTCCTCGCCGGTCAATAAATCAAAAATCCGGGTCGGCTCGGTAAGGGGGACGCCGACCCCGCCAAAAAAAACGAGGGCCTCGTTCGGTGAGCCGAAAAAAACCAGCTGGCCCTGGGAGACAATCGCCACCTTGTCAAGCAGGGCCAGGTTGTAGAGAACATGGGTGGTGATGACTACCGTGGTGCCGTTTTGGGCCATGCGCCGGAAATGGCGCATCAAACGCTCCTCGGTGCTGGGATCGAGACCAGAGGTGGGTTCATCGAGGAACAGCAGGCTGGGCCGGACCAACAATTCGGCCCCGATGGAAACCCGCTTCCGCTGGCCGCCGCTGAGCTGGTGAATCGGTGTCCGGCGGACCTGGCTCAGACCCAGGGTCTCGATCGCACCGCCAACAATATCCGCCCGCTGGGACGAGGAAAGATCGGGGGATAGCCGCAGCCGGGCGATATAGTCGAGGCTGGCCTCCACGCTCAGTTCGGGATGGAGGATGTCGTCCTGCGGCACATAGCCGATGGTGTTGCGAAACATAGCCGAGGTGCTGTCCAGGAACATTTCATCGAGCAGAACCCTGCCCTGGTCCGGCCGAATGACGCCGCTCAAGGTGGTGAGCAAGGTGGTCTTGCCGGCACCCGATGGGCCGAGGATGCCGACAAACTCCCCCGGCGCGATAGCCAGGGTGATGTCGTCGAGCAATAGCCGCCTTTTTCTGCTCCCAAGCACTACAGACCGGGAGAGACCGACCCCTTCCAGCCGGACTGCATGACCGCATTCTTGCTGGCGGACGGTGAGCGACCCGTCGTCCTCCAGGTGCAAGTGGAAACGGGTCGAACCGATGACCACAATGTCGGTTGCCGTCAGGTTGGCGTGGCGAAGGGGTTTGCCGTTGACCCAGGTGCCGTTCAGGCTGTGGTTGTCGGCAAGATGGAGAACGCCGTTTTGGCTGGAGAGGAAAGCGTGGCGCGCACTCACGGTCGTTTCAAAGGGTAAGGGCAGGTCGCAGTCTGGAGCGCGGCCGATGGTCCACTGCGCCTTGGCGGCAAGGGTGAGATGACGGACTTCCCGGCTGCTGTGGAATTGCATGCGGAGATGGGGAGCCGCCGACCCGAGACCGATCAGATCGCCTTCCTGCAAGACAACGGAATCCACGATCTTGCGGCCGTTGACAAAGACACCGTTGGTGGAGTTGAGGTCGTGCAGCCTCAACCCCTCCTTGCCATCGGCAACCAGCCGGGCATGACGGCGCGACACGGCAGCGCCGGCGACCACAATATCACAACCGCTGCCGTCCCGGCCGATGACGGCGCCTCTGCTGTCGATGCGGTATTCCCGGTGGGCAAATCCGGGGTCCAGCGCCACCAGGTAGGCGGAGAGGCAATCAGGGGTGATAGGATGCAGTACGGTAGATTCCATGCGCGCGCTTCGAGGAATCGGGAAAAAAGGGCAGCCTCCGGCCGCTCTGAGAGCGACGGGGAGGCTGTCCGGCGGATTGGGGTTGGTACAGACTGAGCGGAGCGAAAAAAATCCTCAGTTCTTCCCAGGCACCGGTGGTCCTGCGGTTGGTGCGAAGGGATTTTTCAGATAGAGTTCCTCTTCCTTGATGGCGGGAATGGCCTTGTCAATCTTCTGCTGGGCTTCGAGGATCCGGGGAAAGGTCGGCGGCTCGATGGCTTCGAAGGAGGAGGAGTCATAATACATAATCCCGCTGCCGGTCGGGTACTCCACCCCGATTTTGACGTTGTGCCGGTCACCGTCCACCGGGATGTAGGCCCGAAAGGTGAGCACGTAATCACTCTGCATGATGTTCTGAATATCCTCAATGCTGCGGGTGATGGTCTCGTGCGCGGTGCCAATGGGATAATGCTTGCCGAAGGAATTCTTGGCCAGGGCCTGGAGATTGCGCTGTTCCTTGGCGTCAGGCGCGGTGAAGCCGAGGGAATAGATCGGCGCCGGAATCTTCATGCCGGAAATCCGGGTCATCAGATCCGAACGGCTGATGGCGCTGTCGTCATCCCGGCCGCTACCGAGCACGATGATCGATGTGGAGACGATATACTCAATATCGCTCGACGAGTCGCCGCCCACCGCCGAGCCGGCCATCTGCATGGCGGCGGCCACACCATCATAGAGCCGGGTCTTTTCGCCGCGCGGTTGCAGATCAGCCAGGCGGCGGCCGAGGACGCCGGGTTCGCGGTCGAAATTGGAAAGCATCGTATAGCCTTCGCTGCTATTGTCCAGAGCGAGGACGGCCACCTGATCCTGCGGCCGTTTGGCGTCGATGAACCGGGCCGCAGCCCGGACCATGGCCTCGAAATCGGCCCCTTTCAGCACCTTGTTGGTATCGAGGACGAGGATGGAGCGGGTGCCCTCTTCCCGGCTGCGGATCGGCTGGATGAGATACTGTTTCTTGCGCGGATCATAGGCCCGGCCTTCGACCATCACGCCGATGTTAAGCACATTGAGGTTGACCAGGGGGTTCATCTCCTGGTCAAAGGTGCGCATGTAGACATGGACAAACGGATAAAGGCCCGACTCGACCCGGAAAATTTTCAGCCCATAGCCCTGGGTGGCGGCATGACCGATATTGGCCGCCAGCGCTGCTGCCAGCACCAGCGCCAGGATGATCAGCTCCGCCGCCACTGGCTTTAATCTGTTCCATATTTTCATACCCAACTCCTTTATATCTACTGTATACGCTGCACCTGATGATCTTTACATCTGGTGAAAGGGTTTGCCAAGATTGTTGACACTTTTCCCGTTCGGGCCCTTGCTCGAGCTGTAGGCAACCTTGGTGGTGCCGGTCGAGGTGTCAAGAATGAATGCCCCGTAGCCGCCGCCCGCCTCCCAGGTGACGATCTGGAAGCGGCCGGTGCTGGAAAGCGGCACGGCCTGATCCACGTTCGCGTCGAGCACGGGCACCGCCAGGACCGGTCCATCATTGTGGACTGCGCCCATGAGTAAACCGGCCAGCACTACGGCTAGGCTCCCGAGCAGCAGGCCGCCCGAAAAATTATTCGGCCATGCGCCTTTCATTGATCAAAGCCTCCGCTGAATTTTTATTACCCAGAACCGGCTGACCGCGCAACACCTGCGCGATGTCGTCCCGCGCTTGCTGCTGTTTGACCGGTACAGCCGTCTCCTTGTTCGCCGGTGCTGCCTTGGCAGCGTTCTGTGCCACCGCGGCCGGTCCGGCACTGGCCTTTTCGACGGGCGCGGTCTTCTTTGGGGCGGGTTTGCTGTCCTCTTTCTGATTGGCCACCTCGGCCGGAGCCGCTTTTTTCACCGTCTTGGCCGGAGCCTTTTTCGCCGATGCGGCCGCGACCGCTTCGACTGGGCTGGTTCCTTCCAGTGCTTTGGCCAGCATCTCGCGGCGATTGGCCACTTGCCCCATGTTCTCGCCGAGCGAACTCCACAACTCCACATACAACTCGGTGTCGGTCGCGGCCTGGACCCCATTGCTGCCNGCCTTGAAGCTGGCCAGGGCAGCCTGGGTTCTGCTGTCCACCTGCCCGGTTACCGGCACGTTGTACCCTTTGAGATAGAGGCAGGTCTGCATCTCGCCGACNTTGTCGGTCTGGCTCAGGTTTCTGAAATCCTGGCGNATTTTTTCCAAAACCACNGGATCGGGCTTCATGTCCGGAATCAGCTTCCAGTAAGGCAGGTAGAGGTACTTGCCGACAATCTGCAAGACGCTGGTCTGCACCAGGAGCCGGATGGCCGCATGCCGCCCCTGCACNTTCTTCACCGTNCCCTTGAGGCCGAAGGTCGGNCCGAAAATGGTGAAGCCGAGNTCCTTTTCCGCCGCTGCCTTGTAGACATTGATCGTGTTGACGGTCTGCATCCTGGCNACGCCGGACATTGTCCGNAAATCGAGCAAATTGAAATCCAGGGTGATCCGGGCGAGGCTCTCCTTGTCTTCCTGATTGTAATCAACCGAGATGACATCACCCGGCACCCAGGANTGATTGACGTTNAACGGTTTGGTGGTCACCCCGAAATCCGTGTTGCTGCCGCGGGTCTCGAGGCCGCGGTCAAACTCGGTGATGCCGCCGGAGAGGACGATGTCCGGGATCAGTTTGCCCTGAAAATTGGAGTAGCCGGTAACCATCTGATTGTTGATGAACACCGGGCTGTAGGGAATATAGACCACATTGCCGCCGATGGCATTGAGGGCGCTCTTGGTCATCTCAGTGATGTCACGGGGAATCTCCCCGTAACCATAGGCAGAAAGCCCGGTAAAATCGGCGATGTCCTTGCCTTGGATAAACACCTTTTTGCCATAGATCTGGGTCATCCGGCCGAGTTCGGCCAGGGGCTTGTCAAAGCTTGTTTCCTTGACCTCTGGCATGTCCGAGGGCAGGTCGACATCCACCTGCCGGGGATCGAGCTTGGCGCAGGAGGTCAGGCTGAGCAGCACCAGCGGAATCAACAGCAGGGAGCCCGGAAAGCTCCGGGCCCGACGTCTCATGTTCGCATACAGCATGTTCGTTCCTCGCCAATCTTATTTGGCAATGACGGTTTTATCGCCTTTGGAATCATCGATGATGATGATGTCGCCATTGATTTGCGCCCCTGCATCCATGATGACGCTGTTGAGCGATCCGCTGTCGGAAAGGACGACATCGCCGGAACCCGATCTGGCTTTGCTCCTGGCCCTCTGCGCGAGGTACGAGAAATTTTTGCTCGAACTGCCGAGCTCGTTGTACTGCTGAACCCCGTCGTCGGCCTCGATCCCGTCGTTGAGATCGTCGGCCAGACAGGGTGCGGCACCAACAAAAAATCCTCCCGCCAGCAGCAGCACCAGCATCGCGGTGATCGTTCGCATCGTCCTTTCCTCCACCTCGGTTTAATTGGCCACCACGGAATCGACGGCCACGCTGGAATTGTTGCCTGACATCGACACCGCGACATTGCCCAGGTCGGCCCTGGTTGTCACATCGCCCCGCTGCGCCCCGTTCATCTGCACCGAGCCGATATTGAGGCGGTTATTGTTGCCGTCGATGACGCCGGTGAGGGCTTCGCCGGTCACTTCGGAGGCCACCTTGCCGGCCTTGGAATTGACCATCTGCACCGACCCGATATTGGAGCTGTTGTTGTTGCCCTGGACGGTGTTACCGATGGAGTTGACCTTGACCGTGTTCGACACCTGGCCAGCCTGGGAGTTAACCATCTGCACCGAGGCACTGTTCACGGTGTTGTCGTTGCCGGTCGCCTGGGCGGAAACTGTGCCGGTGGCCCGCACCCGGTTGGTGACTTCACGGGCCTTGCTGCCGGTCATGTTGATGGAAGCGGCATTGGCGGTATTGTTGTTGCCCTTGGTCTTGGCGCTGTATTCGCCGCCCTGGAGCCGGTTTTCCGCCCGGAGACCGAGAAGGTCTGCGGTCTGGCCGATCGCGGGCGCCGCCACTAGGGCCGCTATGATGAGGATATGCACTATTTTCATGTTCGTTCTCCGTGGAGAAGAGGTTGACTGTTCCGTTTCCGGAGGAACCCCAATGCTGCGGCCACAATCAGCCGCAACATGGGAGGGAGAGGAACCTTAGTTGATGGCGATGGAGCCGGCATTAGCCATATTGTTGTTGCCGCCGTCAACCGATGACGAGATGTTGCCGGTATTTTCGACTTCGTTGACCACCTTGCCCTTCACCGCCATGGAGCCGCCCATGGAGATGGAGGCGGCATTGGCCTGGTTGTTGTTGCCGCCCTTGACCATGCTGGTAATGTTGCCGCTGGTGTTGACCTTGTTGATGATGGCATCGGTGGTCTGCGTCGTGCCGCTGACCGCAATGGAGGCGGCGTTGGCCAAGTTGTTGTTGCCGCCCTTGATCGTGCTGGAGATGTTGCCGGCCCGCTTGATTTCATTGCGTATTTCGGCCTTCATCCCCTGCTGCGCGTCTCCCTGTTCCTGGGTGGTTGCGGCAGTGGCTTCGGCAGTGGTTTCAGCGCCGGTGTCGGTGGTCGATGCGGTGGCCTCAGCATCAGCAGACGTACTGGTGTCTGTGGCCGTCGCGGCTGTATCGGTGGTCGACGTGGTGGTGTCGGTTGCGCCGGTATCGGCTGGCGTGGTGGTGCTGCCGGCGCCGGCGGCCGCGCTGGAAGCCTGAGCAACCTGGGTCGCCGGAGCGGTGGCTGTTGCTGCGGCGGTGGAAGTCTGCGTGACTGGTGCCGTGGCCGTGGCGGTCGAAGTCTGGGTCGCCGAGGTGTTGACGGTGATGATATTGGTATTGGTATTGGTGATCGGCTGCGCGGCAAAGGTGTTGTGGTGGATCGCCGGGCCGCTGCTCTTGTGGTGGCGGAAGGTCTTGCGCAGGCTGGAATCGCCGTCATCGGCGTATGCCAGACCGGCGGAAAGAGCAAAGACAAGAGCAGTGGCGAGGATGGTTTTTTTCTGCATGGTGAAGCCTCCATATATGAGTTTGGTGTTTGTTGATGTGGTGCCGTTCCTACTGGCAGCACTACAGCAAGAGCGATGCCAAAATCGAGTTGCAAGATGGTTACCAAAAAAAATAACACGAAAGCAAAGAGTTAAAAAGCACCTACGGAAAAAATTGGGAACAATCGGACCAACAGCATGCAAAGCGCTTGTGGTCCTACAACCGGAATTGTCCGGAAATCGGACATCCCAAGGGGGAGAAAAGACTAATTGACTGAATTATGGGACGAATAAAGGAAAATGGGGCGTGTAGGAAAAACGAACATCACCATGGTCAGGCTGTCTGATTCTCCGACAGCGACCGGCGACAGCATGAGGTCAACCGGAAATATCGTATTTTTTCATCTTCTGATACAAGGTTGAGCGGGCGATGCCCACCAGGGCGCTCGCATCGGAAATATTACCGCCA
>JGI24728J21555_1001398_pt1 | contig 10141 bp, 9 predicted proteins | sample EPASupsiteSAE305_FD_21555 | JGI IMG/M metagenome (IMG submission 21555) | reverse complement strand
GGAAGCGGGAGGCCAGATCCCATGCCTCGGATTTTTCTTCGAGCATGGTGTCCATGTCGTCGACCTTGCCGCTGGTTTCGGTGATGGTCTCGTTTTGTTTGGCCATCTGCGACTTGAGTTCATCCAACTGCCGGGACAGTTCGTTAATCTTCTGTTCCAGGTCCGCTGAACTTTTGCCGCCGCCGGCCGTTGCAAGTGTCGGTAGTGCGATCAACCCGGCCAAGGCCAGCATGGAAAATTTTTTAACCATTCCCTTCCTCCTTTTCGTTGATTCCCTCAAACCTGCCACAGTTGCTTGTTCGCGTCGGCTGGAATCAGCCTCGCGAAAGCCTTGCTGTTGACAATGAATAACACTCCTGATCGTTAGCGGACAATATCGTGTCTCTTTTCTAATGTCAATTTAACAGAGGCGTGGCGGTAAAAAAAATTGTACTTGAGGAGCGGGAGGGGGGATGAGGCAGGCGCCCGGACGGCAGACGCCGTCCGGGTTTGTGGATAGCTTTACAGGTAGGTAAAGATGGTCTTGTCGTTCTTGCGGCCAATTTTGACCTTGCCGCCCTTGACCAGGCTGCCGAACAGGATTTCTTCGGTGAGCACATCGCCGATTTCCTTCATAATCAGCCGCCGCAGCGGGCGGGCGCCAAAGGCCGGATCATAGCCTTCCTTGGCCAGCCAGGAACGGGCGGCGGGGCTCAGGCTGATCTCGACCTTCTTGCCGGCCAGTTGCTGCTGCAGTTCGCCCACCATCTTGTCGACCACCTTCTCCACCGTGCCAATGTCAAGCGAGGCAAAGCTAATGGTGGCGTCGAGGCGGTTGCGGAATTCAGGGGAAAAGAGGTTCTTGATCGCCTTCTGCTCTTTGCCCTTGGAGTCGCCCAGGAAACCAATGGTGCGTTCGCTCATTTCCCGCGCGCCTGCGTTGGTGGTCATGATCAGGATGACGTTGCGGAAATCGGCGCGGCGGCCGGCATTGTCGGTCAAGGTGGAATGATCCATGACCTGGAGCAGGATGGAGAAGACGTCCGGGTGGGCCTTTTCGATCTCGTCGAGCAGCAACACGGTGTAGGGGTGCCTGCGGATCGCGTCGGTCAGCAGACCGCCCTGATCAAAACCGATATAGCCGGGAGGCGCGCCGATGAGACGAGCCACCGCGTGTTTCTCCATGTATTCGCTCATGTCGAATCGCTCGAAATTTACCGACAGGCTGGCGGCCAACTGCCGGGCCACCTCGGTTTTACCCACGCCCGTGGGGCCGGCAAACAGGAAGGAGCCGGTCGGCGATTGCGGGTTGCCCAGGCCGGCCCGCGACCGCTTGACCGCCTTGACCAGGGCCTCAATGGCTTGGTCCTGACCAAAAATGACGGATTTGAGGGTGTCGTCGAGGTTGCGCAATTCGCCGAGATCGCTGCCGGCCTTGCTGTTGACCGGCACCCGCGCAATTTTGGCGACGATCTGCTCCACGTCGCGCACCCCGATGGTGCGTCCGGTTTTCCGGTCAGGCGAAAATATGCGCCGACCTCGTCCATGACGTCAATCGCCTTGTCCGGCAGGAAGCGGTCGTTGATGTAGCGGTGCGCCAGTTCGGCCGTGGCCTCGATCGCGGTTTTGCTGTAGCGGATCTGGTGGTGCTCCTCGTACCGTGGCTGCAGGCCGCGCAGGATGCGGCAGGTGTCGTCCACCGAAGGCTCGTCGATGTCGATCTTCTGGAAGCGACGAGAGAGCGCCCGGTCCTTTTCGATCTGATTCTTGTACTCTTCGTAGGTGGTGGAGCCGATGCAGCGGATGGTGCCGGCCTGCAGGGCTGGTTTAAGCAGGTTGGAGGCGTCCATCGATCCGCCGCTGGTGGCGCCGGCGCCGATGATGGTGTGCATCTCGTCGATGAACAGGATGGCCTTGTCCTTCTTCTCGATGGCGGCCACCACTTCCTTGAGCCGCTTTTCAAAATCGCCCCGGTATTTGGTGCCGGCCACCAGGGCGCCGAGATCAAGCATATAGATTTCCGCATCCTGGAGCAGGTCGGGAATCAGCTTTTTCGGGTCCGGACGCTCTGTCTGGCGGGCAATCCCGTCTTCATGGATGCGCAGGGCCAAGCCTTCGGCCATGGCGGTTTTACCCACTCCCGGCTCGCCCACCAGCAGCGGGTTGTTCTTTTTGCGGCCGGCACAGCACCTGCATCATCCGGTACAGTTCCTGATCGCGGCCAATCAGCGGGTCGATGTTGCCGTCGGCGGCCCGTTTGGCAAAGTTGACGGTGAATTCGTCAAGCGCGTCGGCCGGTTTGTCCTGGCGTTTTTTTGAGGGCTGCTGCGGCCCGGACGGCGGTTGCCTGAGCGGTTCGGTCTGCAGATATTCAGGCAGGCTGTGGGAGATGTACTCCACCACCTCCAACCGGCCAACCCCCTCGCTGCCGAGAAAATAGACCGCGTGCGAATCCGGTTCGGTGAAGATTGAAACCAGCACGTCGCCGGTGTCGACCTGCTTTTTGCCGCAACTCTGGACATGACTCACCGCCCGCTGCAGCACCCGGTTAAAGGCGACGGTCTGGGCGGGTTCGTCGTCGCCTTCCTTCAACACCGGCATGCCGGTCTCAAAGAAACGTTCGAGCCGATCCTTGATGTTCAGGTTGTTGCCGCCGCATTTTTCGATGATGTGACGGGCGAGGTCGTCGTGCAGCAGGCCGTAGAGCATATGCTCGACGGTGACGTACTCGTGCCGGTGATTTTTTGCTTCCTTGATCGCCTTGATCAGGGCCAGTTCCAATTCTTTGCTCAACATAATGTAGTACCTCGACGGGGAACATGGTTCCCCTGCTTCTCCGGATTCAACGACGCCCGCATTTGACTGTTTTTGGTGTCAACAATCCTTTTCCAACGAGCATCGCAACGGGAACTGGTTTTTTTTGGCCATCCGGTGCACCACCGCCACCTTGGTTTCCCCGATNTCNCGGGTNTATACGCCGGCTATGCCAACGCCCTGATGATGGACGTTCAGCATGATCTGCGTGGCCTCGTCGGTGGTTTTGTGGAAAACCGTCTGCAGAACCATAACCACGAAATCCATGGTGGTGTAGTCGTCATTGTGGAGCAACACCTTGTAGCGCGGCGGTTCCTGCAGGATTTCCCGGACGCTGGTTTCAACTTTTTCCTGAACGATTGAATCTTCTTTTGCCATGTCTTCACTCGACGGGCGCCTCAGGCTCTGCTGCATTTTGCACAGTCCGTCACATCCCTTGCAAGGTTGTTTCCCGGAGAGCGGGGACCTCTTTGGAATCGGGATGATCATCGTCGCGCGCTCTCCAGGCGACAATCATCCGTGTCAGTATTTTAATGCCCGCTTTTGATTTTGCAAGGCCAGGCGGTCCAGCCTTATTCTTTTGCCGGTTCCTGGGCGAGCATGGAGAGAATCAGGTGCTGCAGGATGGTGGCCGCTGCGATCGGCGAACCCTTGAGGCGCAATTCCGCGTGCAGCAGGAGTTGCATCCAGCCGGTCAGCGTCGGCAGGGGGAAGGTTGACGCTGTTTTGAACAGCATGTACAGGGCAAAGGGATGGCCGGACAACTCTTTTTTCCACTGCCCGCGCTCCTTGAGGCGCGGCAGGCAGCTGTTCTGGAAAGCCGCGGCCGACATCGAAGATTGATACTGGAACTCGGGTTGTTCCTGCAGGGCGCGGCAGAGCAGCAGGCCGCGCACGAAATTGCGCAGCGTGGCCACCACCGCCAGGGGGTGAATGCCGTTTTCCTGGAGCCGGTCGCCGATGACCAGCGCCTGTTCCCGATCCCGCCTGGAAATGGCTCCGGTCAGCTCGAACAGCGCCTCCTGACGGGTGCGGCCCACCAGCAGGTCAAGATCGTCGCGACTGATCTGGCGGCGTTCGCCGATGTAGGCGATCACCTTGCGCAACTCCATGACCACGGCCACGGGATGGAATCCCACCCGCTCAAACAGCAGGTCGGCCAACCCTGAGGCCATGGTTTTGTTGTGTTCGGCCAGGGTCTGCTGCACCAGCTCCTGGAGCACGGATTTCTGTTCCTTCTGCGCCTTGGCCCCGGCGCCGGATTCGACGCTCAGGTCGACAACCGTCTGTTCGTCCTTGAGCCGTTTGAACAGCTTCTTGCGTTTGTCGACCTCCTCGGCCAGGAGGATGAGGATATTGCTGGCCGGAAACCCGGTGCTGAGGGCGCTGGCGAACAGTTCCGCCGGATCGCTTGCGGCGCTGCCCGTCCCGCGCTTGCCGCCGCTGTCTGCGAGATAAGTCCGGGTCCAGCTGAGATCGCCTGAGGGCCGGGCAAAGCCGAAACACTGCTGCCATTCGGCCGGAGGCATGGTGTCCAGATCGTTGTCCGCAGCCTTGGGATCCAGGCCGCCGCTTTCAACCAGGGCGCGCAGGGCGCGTCCGGCCTGTTCCGACTTGCCGCCAGCGTGGGCCTTGAGCGCCCGGTCCCAGATGCTTTTGGCGACCTGTTTGGAGAGAAAAAGCCGGGTGTCGGTTACCCTGTAGACCTGACGCCCCGGCAAGAGGCTGTAGCCGCGCAGTTTGGCCAAGGTGGCGGAACTGTCTTCCTGGTCGCCGTCAATGGCGTGCACCGTTCCGCCGGTTGTCTGCAGCAGGACTTTTTCCAGCTGTTCCGCCGCGTTGCGGCAGAGATAGCGTTCGCCGCAGAACAGATACACCTGGGAAGGGCTGCCCGCGGCCTGGGCAAGCAGCGCGGGCAGGGTTTCACGGGTGTACTGCGGCATGGCCGTTTTTCAGCCCCGGGAACGCTCGAAGCGATCCTTGGGGGCTGCGCCCGAGGCCTGCTGTTCCTCATCCAATATTTTGTGGAGGATGGCGGTCAGCGAACCGGGCAGAAGGTAGTCCTGGCCCCGGTCGCCCTGGAAAATGGATGCGGACTGTTGGGCCACGTTTTTCCAGGACATGGTGGGGCTGTTGCTGGCGATGATCTCAAAAAACATCTTGTTGTAGGGGTCGTTGATCATGGCCAGGCCGGTGCCGATGGTGGCCAGAATGTCGACCGAGGAGGCGAACAGCCGGGTCAGGTTGGTGTAGGCCTTGACGCCGCCGCAGGAGCCGAGGCTGAGGAAGCGCTGCTTGCCCCGCAGATCGGATTGACTCACCCTGTTTTCCTCGATCAGTTTGGTCAGCGGTTCGACAATCTGCTCGGAACGCCAATAGCTGTGGCCGCGCTGGGCGAGCATCTCGTCCTTGGAGCGGACAAAGCGGTTGAGCATCTCCATTTGATTTTCATTGTCGGAATAGACGAACTGGGTGTGGACGATGGTGACGTTGCCCACCTGTTTGGTGAAGGCCACGGCAAAGTGGCGGTCGCGCATGGCCTGGAACAACGGAACCAGGCCAGAGCCCATCCACCGCTGAATCTCGGCGGCAAAGGCCGGGGTCATCTGGGGAATGGTGTACTGTTGCGAGACGGTCATTTTATAGCCGTTGCTGGTCAACAGGTTGGCGTTGGAAACAAAAGACTGCCGTCCGTCGTCGTCGGGGTGGAACATGGAAACCGATCCGAGCCGCCCGTCCTGCTTCCATTCGGCAAAGGGCGTGACCTGATAGCGGTCCAGGTTAACCGCGCCGTGGCGGACGATCAGTCGGCTGATCATCGTCCGGTCAGCCGGGCCGAGCAGTTCCGGATAGGTCTGCAGGTAGTACTGGAGAATGACGTTGACCAGTTTGGAAAAGGCGGCGTTTTCGGCCTCGCTGTTCTGCGCCATCAGGGTGATGAGATGGGTGCGGGCGTCGGGCGTCAGCACCTTGAGCAGGTGGCTGAGGGTGGCGGAAAAGAGCAGGATGGAGTCCTCGTTCTGGAAGGCGGAGCTGGCCACCAGGCTGAGGATTTCCTTTTGTTTGCCGGCGTCGGCCGGGAAAAAGGCGGTCAGTTTGCCTTTCTGGGCGCAACTGGAAATGAAATCGGAAACCAAACGGTTGCCCGGATCAATCGATTTGAGGAAGGCCAGCAGGTCGCCCTGATTTCTGCTGTTGATGCGCGCCTGAATCACCGGCACCAGGATTTCGCGGAAGGAGGAATCGTACAGCTCGCTGCCCTGGGCCATGACCGCATAGGCGTTGGCCACAGTCAGGTCGCGGGCGGTCTGCATCCGGGCGGCCGAGGTGGCCTGTTTAAGAATGGCGATGGCCTGGCCTTTGCCGGCGCTGGAAAAACCGCTGAACCGGGCCTTGACCGAAGGAACCAGCTCATTGAATTTGGCCTGCAGCTGCTGCATGGACAAGCTGTTGAGGGTCGACTCGGAGAGTTCGTAGCCGTTTTGGTCGGTGACCGCATGGAGGTTGTTGATTTTCCACAGGACTTCGGTGCCGCCTTCGTACAGGGCCTGGAGCAGGATCGATTTCTGCTGGCTGTCGAGCTTGTCGTATTGCGTCTCCTGGATATTGGTCGGCAGGGCAAAATAACTCACCAGCCAGTTCCAGGCGTCGCGCGCCGTCAAGGCCTTGTTGGTGAACAGGCAGCGGGCGTTCCAGGCGTCGTCCTGATACAGTTTGAGGATCAGTTCCAGGCCGTCGAGCATGGTCTCGGTGTCCATGGTCGGCATCTTGGCGTAGGCCTCGGCGGCCTTGGCCTGGTTGTCGCGCAGCCGCATGACGGTGGGGATGCCTTTCTGGGCAATGTCGATGCGCATGCCCTTGACCGCGAAAAAGGCCTTGGCCGCCCGGTTGTTGGCGTCGCCCATGTTGTTGAGCAGCGAGATCATGCTCAGCGCCTGGTTGGCGGTCACGCCCTGCACGCCGACAAAGGCGCGGAAGGACCGGCCCGCCTCGAAGCTGAGTGATTTGACCGTGTCCAGGCCGGCGATGCCGCTTTTGACGTCCATGGTGCTCAGGCCGCTCAGGGCCTCAAAGGTGAGCACCTGTTCATAGGTGAACCGTTCGCGGCCGAGCAGCTCGATCACCTGTTTGGCGGATTCGAAGTTGACGCCCGGCAGCGCGCAGATTTTGCGGAGGATGCGCTGGCCGTTGTAGTGCATCTTGGGAATGGCCGCCTTGCCGTACTCGATTTGTTGGCTGGTCAGACCAGGAATATTCTGGTATAGGCCGACGGTCTGTTGCGAGCTGACCTCGTTGGGCTGGGAGGTTGCCGCCAGAACCGGGAGCGCCGGCGCGGCGAGCAGGAGGGCCAATGTGGGCAGAAGCAACAGGGTGCGGGTGCAGAACCGGCGTATCCGGCGACAGGGAGTGTGCGTGTGCATGATGTAAAAGATAGTGGGTTGATGGTGTCTGGTGGTTTGCAAAGAATGCTGCCCACTCTGGCCCTGCTGATGGCCATGGCGCTGTGGGGCAGTTCTTTTGTGGCGTTAAAATACAGTTTTCAGGAGATGCATCCCCTGGCGGTCATACTGGGGCGGATGGTTGTTGCTTCACTCTGTTTTCTTCCTTTTGTCAGGTCGTTTGCCAGGATGGGCCTGCGTCGGCGTCATGTCGGGCCGATGCTGTTGATGTGTCTGTGCGAGCCCTGCTGCTATTTTCTGTTTGAATCTGCGGCCCTGATCTACACCAGCGCCTCGCAGGCCGCGATGATCACCACCATGCTGCCCTTGATGGTGGCCTTGAGCGCGGACCTGTTGCTCGGCGAACACGTCTCGCCCCGCACCATCTGCGGCTTTGTGATCGCCTCCGCCGGCGCGCTCTGGCTCAGTCTGGGCGGTCAGGGAACCGGTCAGTCCCCGCAGCCGGTGCTGGGCAATTTCCTCGAATTCATGGCCATGGTGTGCGCGACGGGCTATACTATTCTAATGAAACGGTTAAGTAAAGAACTCCATCCTTTTTTTCTGACCGCTATCCAGGCCTTTACCGGCGCGCTGTTTTTTGCCCCGGCCCTGCTGCTGCCCTCGGTGCGGGCGGCGGCGCTGTCGACCAGCGGGCTGTGCGCGGTGCTCTACCTGGGAACCGTGGTCAGCGTCGGCGCCTACGGGTTGTATAATTTCGGCGTCAGTCGCATCCCGGCCAGTCAGGCCTCGGCCTTTGTCAACCTGATCCCGGTTTTTTCGATTGTGCTCGGTTTTTTGGCGCTCGACGAGCGGCTGAATTTCTGGCAGTGGATGGCCTGCGCCTTGGTCTTCACCGGGGTGCTGGTAAGCCAGGACCCTGCCAGCGGGCAACCGCAGGAGCAGGCGGCGTGAACAGGCAGCTCATTGTCGTCGGGGCAATCTGCATCCTTGCCGGGGTGCTGTGGCCCTGGCTGCGCACGCTGCCGCTGGGGCGTCTGCCCGGCGACATCGTCATTGTCCGGGAAAATTTCCGTTTTTACTTCCCTCTTGCCAGCTCGATTTTGGTCAGTCTGGCGATCTCCCTACTGCTGTGGCTGCTGCGCAAATAATCGCCTCCTCAATTGTCTCTGAAGACGATTGCCTGTCCCCGCTGCCTGCCAGCGGCGGCTGGTGCAATTGTTGCGCTTGCGTCCACGCCCTGCCGGCGCAACCGGTTCTGCGCGATTGCCTGGAATTGATGGCGCAATTGCGTCGACTGGGGCGCATTGATTGGCTGGCGGAGCCGGGGGCTGCAGATTGCCGCTGCAGCACGGATGGGTTGTTTGGTGAGGCGGGCGGCAAGATGTTTGGTCTGCTGCGGTGTCGGAACGCCGTGGGTGAACGGGTGACGCTTCGCGCCTTTTCCGGCCAGTTCAACGGCCTGTGGCGGGTGGCGGGTTGGGTGGGGCCGGTGTTTGACGTCGCCGCCTTCGACGCGCTGGTCCGGGAGCCTGAGCGGGAAATCAAGCGGCTTGGCCGGGAAATGGGGGTTTTTCCCCAGAAATCAACTCAGTGGATTGCGTTGCGGCGCGCACGCAAAACCCTGTCGCGGCAGTTGATGCGCCAGATCCACGACCTCTATCATCTGGTCAATTTTCGCGGCGAACAGACGCCGCTTGTCAAAGCCTTTGTCGGCAACTGCGCGCCGCCCTCGGGCACGGGCGACTGCTGCGGGCCCAAACTGCTCCACCACGCGGCAACCCACGGGCTTTGGCCGGAGGCCATGGCCGAGTTCTACTGGGGGCGGAGCAACGCCTCGGGCGTCAAGGCGCACGGTCGGTTGTATTCGGCCTGCGCCGGCAAATGTCAGCCGATTCTTGGCTTCCAGCTTTGCGGGCTGCAATGAACGGGCAGGGATTGCGCATCCTGTATCAGGATCGGGCGCTGGCGGTGATCGACAAGCCGGGCGGCCTGCTGGCGGTTCCGGGGCGTGGCCCGGACAAGCAGGATTCGGCGGTCAGCCGGCTGCGGAGCCTGTTGCCCTGGTGCATCGAACAACCAGCGGTCCACCGTTTGGATATGGACACTTCGGGCCTGATGGTCCTGGGGCTGACCCGGGAGGCCCATCGCCGGCTGTCGATCCAGTTTGCCGAGCGGAGGGTGGGGAAACGGTATCTGGCCTTGCTCGCGGGGGTGGTTGCCGAGGAAGCGGGCGAGATCAGGCTTGCCTTTCGGCTTGATCCGGACAACCGCCCGCACCAGGTGTACGACCCGGTGCAGGGCAAGATCGGCGTCAGCAGGTGGCGTAGAATTGCTGTGCGCGGCGATCAGACCTTGGTGGAATTCACGCCGCTGACTGGGCGCACCCATCAGCTTCGCCTCCACGCCAGCCACGCCTTGGGCCTGGCCTGCCCGATTGTCGGCGACCGTCTCTACGGCGCGGGGCAGCCCGGCGAACCGCTGCGGCTGCACGCGACCTGGCTGCAATTTAGCCATCCGGAAACAGAGCAGACGCTCGAGTTTTTTTCCGAAGCCCCCTTTGTCGGGGATTAACGGTTCGCGGGCGGCTCGGTCTGGTTCGGTTGCGCCTGAGGGCAGTGGTTTTCTATGCCGGAGAGCTGCAACTGGGTGCCGGGTATGAGTATTTGCGGATCGCGGATGGCTTTTTTGTTGCGTTGGTGAATTTTCTTCCACGCGCCCTGGTTGCAGAGTTGCCGCAGCGCAATCAGACTGAGCGAATCGCCGGCTTGCACAGTGTAGGTCGCATCAGTTGGTTTCGGTGCTGGAGCGGGTTCGGGCGTTTGCGCTGACGGCGGCGGAGCAGCGGCGGCGGGCGGCGCTTCATCTGTGGGGGGCGGCGCGATCGGACCGGCAACCGCTGGTTGTTCCGGCGGGGTTGGCGTCGGTTCGGCTGGAACAGTCACAGGGGC
>JGI24728J21555_1001396_pt1 | contig 10145 bp, 7 predicted proteins | sample EPASupsiteSAE305_FD_21555 | JGI IMG/M metagenome (IMG submission 21555) | reverse complement strand
CGAAATCCGGATCGTCGGGATAGCCGATGCCGGTGAGGTAGTTGATCAGGGCATCAAACCAGACATAGGTGACGAACTTGTCGTCAAAGGGCAACGGAATGCCCCAGGTCAGGCGCGAGGTTGGCCGGGAGATGCACAGATCCTCGAGCGGTTCACTGAGAAAGGACAACACCTCGTTGCGGTAACGTTCCGGGGTGATGAATTCCGGATTGCTCTTGATGTGGTCGATCAGCCAGTCCTGGTACTTGGACATGCGGAAAAAATAATTCTGTTCGGTGATGGCTTTCGGCTCTACCAGATGATCGGGACACTTGCCGTCCACCAGCTCCTTCTCGGTGAGAAACCGCTCGCAGCCCTTGCAGTACAACCCCGAATATTCGCTGAAATAAATATCGCCGCGGTCATGCACCTGCTGGAGGATGTCCTGCACGGTCCTGATGTGGTCGGCATCGGTGGTGCGGATGATATAATCGGGCTGGACGGCGAGCAACGGCCAGGTCTCCCTGAATGTGGCGGCGATCCGGTCAACATAGGTCCGGGGCGTTTCCCCTGCCTTGGCGGCGGCTTCGGCAATTTTTTCGCCATGCTCGTCCGTCCCGGTCTGAAAGCGGACATCGTCGCCGCAAAGGCGGCGGAACCGGCTGTAGGCGTCGGCGACAATCGTGGTGTAGGCATGCCCCAGGTGCGGCATGGCATTGACATAATAGATCGGGGTGGTGACGTAGGTTGGCATGCTGGATACGCGTTGGGTTTGAGAAATAAAAGAGTGCCGTTTCCATCCACGGCCGAGCTCAGGCGCGCCATGGACCGACCGGAGGGCGGTCAGTCGTCTTCCGGCCCGTCCTGCATGCCCCAAATATCGATGGTGGACTGCCGGCTTTTTCTGCCCGGCCCTTTACGGCCGGTGCTTTTCGGGATCGGGTCCGCGGCCCGCCATTCCTCCTCGGTGAACATCCGCTCCTCCCCGTCGGAGGAAACCGCCGCCACCTTGCCAAGCAGGGGTATCAGCCGGGTGACCTGATAAGTCTTGCCCTCGAACTGAATCTGCCGTCCGACTCGCGGCATCCCCTTCTTCATGTTCTTGTAGTTTTCATATTCGTAGGTCAGACAGCAGAGCAGGCGGTTGCACAAGCCCGAGATCTTGGCCGGATTGAGCGGCAGATCCTGGGCTTTGGCCATCTTGATCGAGACCGAATCGAATTTATTGAGAAAGGAGGTGCAACACAACTCGCGGCCGCAGGGCCCGAGCCCGCCGATCATCTGGGTTTCGTGGCGGACGCCGATCTGCCGCATCTCGACCCGAGTGCGGAATTCCTGGACCAGCACCTTGACCAGCTCACGAAAGTCGACCCGGCTTTCGGCGGTAAAATAAAAAATGATTTTGGAGCCGTTGAAAAACCGCTCCACCCGGACCAGATGCATCGGCAGGCGGAGATTTTCGATCTGGCGCTGGCAGTGGCGGAAAGCCTCCAGCTCCAGTTGCGGCAGCAGGGTATATTTTTCTTTTTCCTCGTTGCTGGCCCGCCTCTGAATGCGAAAGCCGGCCGGCCGGTCGATGGCTCCATCCACCGGTCCCGGGGCGCGGTTGACCACGGTTGCCGGCTCCGGACCCTGTTCGGCCCGGACCATCACCTGGTCTCCCCGGACCAAATCGGCAAGATGGGTATTGGCGGTCACCTCTTGCCCCTGGTCGCGAAAACGGATTTTATAATAATGCAGAACCGCTTCCTCGCCGCTGTTTTCCCTGATCAGGGATGGCTCGGCCGGTTGCGGTTCGCTCTGTTTGTCTGTCATGGTTGATTCAGGCCAAGGGGGTACTGCAGTCAAAAAGATCCAGGAGAAGCACCTCGCTGGTCAGACCACGATTACAGTTTCTGGCTAATGCTTGTTCCGCCAGATCAATGGCAGCCATCTTAGCAGATAGCTGGGGCAAATTCCAGCGTTCTCTTGCTCCCTCCACCTCGGGCGGCCATACGCGCTCAGCAGTCCCGCATCGAGCGGCCATGGCGTTTTTCAGAAAAATCCGCAGCAGGGCCAGCAGCGATTCCATCCCTTCCTTGGCTTCAGCCAGTTCGCCAGCCAAGATCAGGGCTCGCTCCACCCGTTCAGGTTTTTTGCCCGGAGCCAGCACGCTTTCCAAAATGCTGCGATACAATGCGAGAACGCCGTCGGTCTCAACGGCCAGGGCTTGCCCGGGACATCCATCGGCCAGGGCTGCCAGCGCGGCGCTGCCGGCTTCATCCAGTTCCGGACGGTGCCGGCGGATGATCACGGCCGCCAAGTCCAAGGGCAAGGGCGTGAAGGGAATGACCTGACAACGGGAGACGATGGTGTCCAGCAACGACCCGGCGGCATTGCCCACCAGGAGGAGCAGATTATCGGCAGGCGGCTCTTCCAGCACCTTGAGCAGGCTGTTGCCCGCCTCCCGCCGCATGGTATGCACCTCCTCAAGCAAAACGATGCGTTGCCGGCTCTCGAAGGGCGCGAAAGTAAGGGCCTTTTTCAGCTCGCGAATCTGGTCGATCTTGATCGCCGTGCCGTCGGGGCGAATGCGGAGAAAATCGGGGTGATTGCCCGAGCGAAACTTCAGGCAGCCGGGGCAGGCGCCGCAGGGCTGATCCGCCTGCGGGTTCCTGCAGAAGAGCACGGCCGCCAACTCGAGCGCCACCGTGGTTTTTCCCACCCCGTCGGGACCGGCGAACAGGTAGGCGTGGGCCAGACGGCCGCTCGTAAGCGCCCGGCTCAGCAGGGTGAGGGCTTTGGCCTGGCCAAGAATCGAAGAAAAGGCCATGGCTCAAAACAGGGTTTGCTGCCGCTGGGGAACGGCCTTCTTGCTAGTGCGCGGCGTAGAAGCGGGTTGAGCCGGTTCGGCCTTGGGGACCGCTGCCGCCTCGATTGACGCTTCTGGCCCTTCACCCGGTGCCACCTCCGGTTCTTCCTCCACGCCACCGGCCCGGAGATAGAGATACCGCTCCAGATGCCGCTGGTACTCGGTCCATTGCCAGCCGCTGCCGCTCATTTTCGCCTGCAGCCCTTCCATATAATTCATTTTGGCGTCGATATCGTCGAGATGATGCAGCAAGATGGCCTCGGGCGTCATTGGCAGCACCGGTGAGCCAAACCCATACTGGCCATGATGACTAAGGATGATATGCATCAGTCGGTCCACCGTATCCGCGGTGATCCCCTCCACCTGGGCTGCCGCCTGGCGCACCAGATCCACCCCTAGAACCAGATGGCCGACCAGCCGTCCCCGGTCGGTATAGCCAAAGGGTGGCCGGACAAAATCAAACTCCTCGATCTTGGCCAGATCATGCAGCAGCGCCCCAGCAATGAGCAGATCCCGGTCGATGAGCGGGTAGTGGCCCGCCGCCTTCTCCGCCATGCCGACAATCGATAGGGTATGTTCGATCAGTCCGCCGATGTAGGCGTGGTGCAGTTTTTTGGCGGCCGGGGCCCGTTGAAATCGGGCCAGGGTTTCCCCCTGAAAAATGGCGCGCAGCAAGGCCCGCAGCCGTGGTTCGCCAATGCCTTCTATGACCGTATCCAGCTCGACCGCCATATCGGCCAGCGGCCGGGCGCTTGTGGGCATGAAATCCGCCATGTCGACTGTGGTATCGTCCACCCGCTGCAGGGCATTGACGCCCAGCTGCATCTGGTCGCGAAAGGGTTTGGCCACAGCCTGCACCAAGACAAAACTGCCCTCCTCCGCCTGGGCCTCGAACTGGAGGGCATTATCCCAGATCCTGGCCTCGATCTCCCCGGTTCGGTCCATCAGTCCCAGCGCCAGATAGGGCTTCCCGGCCTTGGTTTCGGCCAGCGATTTTCTTGAAACCAGGAACACCTCCTGGAACTGCTGCCCGGCAGTCAACTGGGCGACAAAAAGCTGTTTTATTCGTGCGGGCATCGTAGTCTCCTCATCGCCGGCTCCCCAGACATCGGCGGATGGCCCGGCAGGATTGTCTCTAAAAAAAGCGTTGCAGTGGCACGCGAACCCTCGCTGTCTGATCCTTGCCGCGGCCGGTATTTCGGGTATAGTGGTTTTTTCCTCAGCGGCCAGGCCGGTTCCCTGTGATATACCATCTCCCTGTTTGGGTGCAAACAGTTATGAAAATCGATCTCCTTATAACCAACTGCGCGGTTCTCCCCGTGCCCGGCAGCAGCACGCTGATTGACCGCGGATTTGTCGCCATCGGCTCCTCGAACATCCTCCAGATCGGCCCCATGACAGAATGTCCGCCGGCCGGGACAGGGACAGTGCTGGACGGACAGGGACAACTGGCCATGCCCGGTCTGATCAACGGCCACTGCCATGCGCCCATGACCTTGTTCCGGGGCATGGCCGACGACCTTGACCTGCACACCTGGCTCCAGGCCCACATTTTCCCTGCCGAAGCCCGGCAGGTGAATCCCGAGATGGTCTACTGGTGCAGCAAGCTGGCCGCAGCCGAAATGCTGTTCAGCGGCACAACCACGGTGGCGGATGGCTATTTTCTCGAGGACGAGGTGGCACGCGCCTGCGTGGAAACGGGCATCCGCTGCCTGGCCGCCCAGGCGGTGATCGATTTCCCGGCCCCGGGCGCGGAGGATCCGCAGCACAATATCGACGTGGCAGCGCGATTTCTTGCGCGCTGGCAGAACCGCCATCCGCTGATCACCCCGGCGGTCTTTGCCCATGCGCCCTACACCTGCGCCAACGACACCCTGCTCCGGGCCAAGGAAATCACCAGGTCACACGGGGCATTGCTGTTCATCCATGCTGCCGAAACCAACGGGGAAAACAGACAAATCGCCGAGCCTCTGGCGCCGACGCCCATCGGACACCTAGCGGCGCTGGGCATCCTTGACCGGAACACGGTTTGCGTCCACTGCGTTTGGGCCGACGACCAGGATCTCGATCTCCTGGCAGCAAGCGGCGGCGCCGTGGTGACCTGTCCCCAAAGTAACGCCAAACTGGCCTCGGGCCGGGCGCCCCTTGCCGCCATGCTCCAGCGGGGGCTGCGGCTGGCCCTCGGTACCGACTCCGCCGCCTCCAACAACAGCCTCGACCTGTTCCGGGAGATGGATTTCGCCGCCAAACTGCACAAAGTCAACCCCGGCGATCCTACGGCCCTTCCGGCCCACGACCTCCTGGCGATGGCCACCTGGAGAGGCGCGGATGCCCTCGGCCTTGGCGCGGGTCACGGCACCCTCACACCCGGCGCCCCCGCCGACCTGATCCTCATCGACCTGCAAGAGCCGCATCTTCAGCCCTTCCACAGCCCCAATCTCCTCGTGTATAGCCAGTCTGGCTCCTCTGTCCACACCGTCATCGTTAACGGGCAACTGGTAGTACACAACCGGAGACTCCTGACCATTGACCTCAGGGAAACCTGTGCGCAGATGCGCAGAATAGCGGCAAGATGAGGCTGAGCAATACTTCCTTTGAGGGACTAGACGGCCGCAACTCTGGCCGGCAGCACACCGTGGAATTGATCGTCAATTAACGGAAGGACTGGTGTCCAATTTCCTCAAATTGATTTGATTGAAATCTGAAAGCGTTCTACACTGAGAGCGACACCACCAGTCCTGGTTGTCCTCTTGTTCCAGCCGGGTTTAATCCATTTTGTTCACCCTGTACCCATCCCCCGCATGCGGGGAAAACGAGGTCCTCTTTCCATGGCAAACAATCTTTACGTCACCGCGGCAGAAGAGCGAAGCGGCAAATCGGCGATCATCCTCGGCGTCATGCAGGTGATCCTCAAGGAAATCAGCCGGATCGCCTTTTTTCGTCCTATCATCAACGACCATGTTTTCGGCCGGGTGGACCACGATCTCAACCTGATCCTCAAGTATTTCAAGCTCGACATCGAGTACAACGACACCCATGCCTATACGCTCAGTCAGGCACGGCAATTGATCACCTCCGGACAGGAGGAGATCGTCTATGAGAATATCCTCAAAAAATACAAGCAACTGGAGTCAAAATACGATTTCGTTCTCTGCGAAGGTACCGATTTTCAAGGCAAGGATCCGGGCTTTGAGTTCGATCTCAACGCCAACATCGCCGCCAATCTCGGCGCTTCGGTGCTCATCATCGCCTCGGGCCGGGACAAGACCACCGAGGAGATCTGCACCCACACCGCGATCACTATTGATACCCTGGAGGAAAAGGGAGTCGATGTCGCCGCCTGCATCATCAACCGCGCTCCGGAGACCTTTCTCCGCGACACCGCCAGCAACGCTAAATGCCGCGAGCAGTTTGGCCGTCCATTTCCGCTCTATGTGATCCCGGAAAACAAGGCCCTGGGCAACCCAACCATCGACGACGTCAAGCGCTGGCTGGGGGCCGAGGTGCTGTACGGCAAGCCCTCCATGCTCAACCTGGTGAGCAATTATCTGGTGGCCGCCATGCAGATCAGTAATTTCCTCGACTACATCAAGGAGGGCAGCCTGATCATCACTCCCGGCGACCGCTCGGATATCATTATTTCTAGCCTCGCCAGCCGGATCTCCTCGGCCTACCCCAACATCGCCGGCATCCTCATTACCGGCGGCATCGAGATCAGCCCCAGTGTTCAGCGCCTGATCCAAGGCTGGACCGGTATTCCGGTGCCGGTGCTCTTTGTCGAATCGCACACCTTCGACACGGTGCAGAGCGTTAATGAACTGTACGGCCGGATCGAACCCACCGACACCAAGCGCATCGCCACCGCGCTCGGCTGGTTCGCCAAGTACGTCAACGTAGCCGAACTGACCAAACGGGTCGTTTCCCAACGCTCCACCAAGATCACGCCGCGCATGTTCGAGTATTCGCTGGTGGAAAAGGCGGCCAGCGACCGGCAGCACATCGTCCTGCCCGAGGGCACGGGCGAGCGCATCCTCAACGCCACCGACATCATCCTCCGCCGGGGCATCGCCGACATCACCCTTCTGGGCAGACCCGATGAGATCCGGGCCAAGGCCTCCAAGCTCAATATCAACATTGAGGGCGCGACGATTATCGACCCGGTCACGTCGGAATATTACGATGAATTCGTCCAGACCTATTTCGATATCCGCAAGCAGCGGGGCATTGTCATGGATGTGGCCCGGGACCGCATGTCCGACCCCACCTATTTCGGCACCATGATGGTGCACAAGGGGCTGGCCGACGGCATGGTCTCCGGCTCGGTTACCACCACCGCCCAGACCATCCGCCCGGCCTTCGAATTCATCAAGACCAAGCCGGGAGTCTCGGTAGTTTCCTCGATCTTCATCATGTGCCTGCAATCCAAGGTCCTGGCCTTCGGCGACTGCGCCGTGGTGCCCAACCCGGATGCCCGCCAGCTGGCCGAGATTGCGCTCAGCTCGGCGGAGACCGCCAAAATCTTCAACATCGAACCCCGGGTGGCCCTGCTCAGCTATTCCACCGGCATTTCCGGTTCCGGCCAGGATGTGGAAAAGGTGGTGCAGGCGACCGCCATTGCCAAAGAGATGATGGCCGAGCGCGGCCTTGATTTTCCGCTGGAAGGCCCCCTGCAGTACGACGCCGCCTTCGACGCCGAAGTGGCCAAGTTCAAGTCGCCGGATTCGGTGGTGGCCGGACAGGCCACGGTGTTCATCTTCCCCGATCTCAACACCGGCAACAATACCTACAAGGCGGTGCAGCGGGCCGCCAACGGCGTGGCCATGGGCCCGGTGCTCCAGGGCTTGAACAAGCCGGTCAACGACCTGTCGCGCGGCTGCACAGTCCAGGACATCGTCGACACCGTGGCCCTGACCGCCATCCAGGCCCAGGTGGCCAAGAGGCATTAAATGGGTAGGGCACCGGAGCGGAACATGAAATTTCTGGTTATCAATTCAGGAAGTTCCTCGATCAAGTACCAGGTGATCGAGATGGAGACAGAAACGGTACTGGCCACCGGTCTGGTCGAGCGGATCGGCGAGGAGGCCGGCCGCCTGAAAAATACCTGTTTCCCAGGGGCAGCGAACGAGCGTCAATCGATCATCGAGCAGCCGATTGCCAATCACCACGACGGCATGCTGCTGGTGATCGAAGCGCTGACCGACAAGGGCAAGGGCGTCATCGGCCACACCGCGGAAATCAGCGCCATCGGCCACCGGGTGGTGCATGGCGGCGAGGATTTCCGTACCTCAACTCGGATCACCCCCGAAGTGATCGCCGCGATCCAGCGCAACATCCCCCTGGCGCCGCTACATAATCCGGCCAACCTCGATGGCATCCGGGTGGCCATGGCAATTTTTGCCGATGTCCCCCAGGTGGCGGTCTTCGACACCGCTTTCCATCAGACCATGCCACCCCGCGCCTTCATGTACGCCCTGCCGTATCGTCTCTACGAGCAGGACCGGGTGCGGCGCTACGGCTTCCACGGCACCTCGCACTGCTATGTCGCCGGCGAATGCGCCCGGCTCCTGGGCAAGCCGCTCACCGAGTGCAACCTGATCACCATTCACCTGGGCAACGGCTGCTCCATGACCGCGATTGAGAATGGCCGCAGCGTCGACACTTCACTGGGCATGACGCCGCTGGAAGGCCTGGTGATGGGCACCCGCTCCGGCGACGTCGATCCGGCGCTCCACCTTTTTCTCAAACAAAACGAGGGGATGGACTTGGAAAGCATCGATGTCCTCTTGAACAAGGAGTCGGGCTTGAAGGGACTGTGCGGCCTGAACGACATGCGCGACATCCATCGGGCGGCGGCATCCGGAGATGCGCGGGCCGCCCTGGCCCTGGAGGTGCAGTCCTACCGCAACCGCAAGTACATCGGCGCCTATATGGCGGTGTTGGGCCGGGTGGACGGCATTGTCTTTACCGCCGGCATCGGCGAGAATGACGCCAGCGTCCGCGCCTCATCGCTCAAGGGACTGGAGGCCTTTGGCATCCGCCTCGATCCGGGGAAAAACAACCAGCGTTCCAAGGAGGCCCGCTGCATCAGCAGCCCAGACAGCACTGTGCGGGTGTTTGTCATTCCCACCAACGAGGAACTGGCGATCGCCCGGGAAGTGGCAAACGTGGTCCGGGGCTGAGACGACCGGGCCTGGGCGAGCAGCCATATATCGGCGTCATGAGCCAAGGCATTGAAAACAGAGGAACTCTGGTTCTGCTCATTGCCCTGAGGAGCATGCATGGCAGCACTGTAGAGGTGCAACACACCTTGCGCCTCCGCTGACTCTATTTTTCATGTATGTCATGGAAGGCGCTGGCATCATCTATCGGTTCAAGATGGGTGGCGATAAGCGCGTCACCGAGCACGGTGCGTAAGTCGCCTTCAAAGTCTTCCGCCAGGTGATGGGCATCATGCACCGTCCAGCCGCCGGGAACGAGCATGTGCACGGATATAGAGCGCTGGGCAGCAGCCCGACGGGTACGGAGGGCGTGGAAAGCCACGCCTTTCTCCCGGTACCGGGCCATCACCTTTTCAATCGATCGCTGTTCTTCTTCGGGGAGCGCCACATCCATCAACCCATCCACCGAGCGGCGCACCAGGCCGACTCCTGTCCAAACGATATTGCCAGCAACCACCAGGGCAACAATCGGATCAATCAGAGTCCATCCGGTGAGGGCCACCAGCCCCACCCCGGCGATAACTCCAGTTGAAGTCCAGACATCGGTCATGAGGTGCCGGGAATCAGCCTCAAGCGTGATCGAATTGTGTGCTTTGGCCGCCGCCATGAGTTTTCGCGCGACAACAAAATTCACCGCCGAAGCCGCGGCGCAGACCACCACACCGATACCGACCTGTTCGAGCGGGCGCGGATGCATCATGCGCTCGATCGCGGTGTAGGCAATCCCGGAAGCCGCTGCCAGGATAAGCATTCCCTCCACCACACTGGAAAAATATTCCGCTTTACTGTGACCAAACGGATGTTTCTCGTCCGCCGGTTGCGCCGCGAGCGTCAACATCCACAAGGCCATCACCGCCCCTGCCAAATTAACTCCCGACTCAATCGCATCTGAAAGCAAGCCGACCGAACCCGTCATGACATAGGCGATGAATTTCATCAAAATCGTCGTGACGGCCGCCGCTATCGACAGCCAGGCAAAACGAGTCAGGGATGAACGGTCAGCAAGCGGTTTTTGCGGTATGGGCATCGATGTTGCTCCTTGTATACCTGGCGGCCGGAATCCTTTAGCCTCTTCCCCGCCGTTTACCCTGCTTCAA
>JGI24728J21555_1001391_pt1 | contig 10200 bp, 10 predicted proteins | sample EPASupsiteSAE305_FD_21555 | JGI IMG/M metagenome (IMG submission 21555) | reverse complement strand
GCATGGGCTTTTACAGTGCCACCAGGCAGACCATGGACAACCTGCGCCGCCTGATCGAAACAAAACCGGAACCGTTCCGCGCAACCGTGGCCTGGCTTGCCCAGCAGGATGCCTTTCTGCTGGAGGGAGACTGCTACAAGCGCCCCCTGAACCCGACCTTGCCGGATGACCTGCAGCGCTGGCATTGCCGCAAGAACATCTATCTGGTGTGCAACCGCGAGGTTGACGGACGGCTCTTCAGCCATGTTATCCGTGATGACCTGGCCGCAGGCTTCCGGCAGCTGCAACCGTTGTATGAACTGTTCTGGCAGATGGTGCAACAGGGATGATGATATCGCTTGGTCCGGCACCACCCGCTCATTGAATTGAGAGGGTACGGCGGTTACGCTGGGTGACTATTTTAGGCGGTTGCCAGAACTGCTGGAAACGCATAAGGCCATAGTATACATGTTCCATTTGGGAGGATGACCGGTTCATGTGCGCGTGAACCGGTCAATAGCGAGCTAAACGACTATGAGACCAATCGAAATAAACTTAGCAGAATGGAAGGCGGCTCTTTGTGGGGCAGTCGACGTTGGGGGCCTCTTTTCTCGTAATGAAATAGCGCACAAATGGAAAGCGCCATTTCGAAGTATGACGCTTTGAGAGACAGTTGCATGGCGTACGCAAGACCTTCTTGAGCAGTCGCTCCAGCTTTACGACACCAATCGCCTTCTCGGCGCAAGGATTCTCTTAAGGTCGGCATTTGAAACCATATCCATATTGATTTACTTAAATCAACTTACGCGGAGTGTTCTGTCTGGAGCATTGAATTTTCATGAGTTTTCGAACAAAACCGCAACTCTTTTGCTCGGCTCCAGAGATAGTTCAACTTCACATAAGGCAATTAACATTATGACTGTCATTGAGAAATGTGATTCTCGTTATACTGGCATAAAAGATCTCTACGCCTCACTCTCAGAAAGCGCGCATCCAAACTACGAAGGAATATGCATTGGCTATTCAACTGTTGACAGAGAAAACTATATCACAACGTTTTCAAATAGATGGAACGACATGTACAGCAAGAACCATATTCAAAACATGGAAATGTGTTCCAGCGTGTTTTACTTTGAGTACAACGAAGAATGGCCCGATGCTTTTGAAAATCTCGAAGCATGGATTGTACAAAACGATGGCATGCTTGAGGCAACTAAGAATGACGTTTAACCAGGAGGCGGCACGCAGTCGGCGCGGGAAACCTCGCGCCTCTGGTGCGCCCCCGCGCCGTTGAATGAGGTTTGAATGAAACGGATAGATTCTACTACACCAAAAAAACAACACTATGTTCCGCAATTTATTCTCAAGAACTTTAAAACAGGGAAGAAAAAGCGGGTACATGTTTATGATAAGCAGAGAAAAATTGTTTACACTTCGGCCGTGCGAGATGCTGCGTGTGAAACGGGATATTACAACATCGAGATTGACGGTCAAGGATACACGCTTGAAGACAAACTTTCTTCTCTTGAAGGCATAACAGGTAACGTCGTAAAAAAAATAATAGATTACGAGTCGCTGGCTGGGCTTGAAACCAAGGAATTAGCCTTCTTTCACCTCTTCTGTGCTGTACAGCTCCTACGGACTGAGACTCAACGAAACCTTGGCAAACAGATACAAGAAACGACTCTAAAATGGCTAAAAAAGAGAGGAATAGCGGTCGAAGATGTCGATAATTTTGAGATTTTTGATGGGGAAAAGCAAAAGCATAGCCATATCCGCAACATTAATTCTTTGGCACTGGAGTTCGTAGAGCACTTCAAAGATAAGGTCATGATGCTCGTAAAAGCCCCACGGGGTTGTGAATTTCTGATTTCAGACAATCCAATAACCATGCACAACCATATCCCACGACCCGGAAGGGGCAACCTTGGTTTAGGACTTGATGGAATAGAAGTTCATATGCCTTTAAGTCGATCCCTGTGTGTTACTTATGTCTGTCCGAAAATGATGAAGGAAATAGTAGAGAAGGTTAACAGTCTTCGGGTTCTTTGGTCTGTGGGGGCTGCACCACGACTACCAGGCTCACAAGAAGCTGTTGAGCTAGTTGAAGCAATAGAATCTGGCACAGCACGGGTCGTGAAGCCTGAGAACATGGATTTCTATAATTCACTCCAAGTAATTCAGTCGTCGCGCTTTTTGTATTCATCAGATGGGAACTTTTCCCTGGTCGCAGACATGCTTATGACTAATCCAGAATGTCAGTTTGCACCTCGCTTGGAAAGCAACTGAAACACTCAACCATCGGCACGATCGGTCCAAAAACCGCCCGGTCAGCTTCAGCCCCGTTGTACGAAGAATAAATGAAAGACGGATTTTCAAAAAGGAAGCGAAGATAATGCTGTGGATAACCTTAGCTGTACCTGTAATTGGGGTTTTCGCAGCAATAACCGGCCACGACTCCTGTATGACACAAGCAACGGCAGACTCATTTTATCGAGGGAACCCGCTATGAAAAAGATCGGTCTAATCGGCGGCATCGGCCCTGAATCTACCCTGGATTACTACCGCCGGATCATATATGCGGCCCGACAACGTTCCGGCGGGTTGGCTGTGCCGGAGATTATCATTTACAGTGCCGACCTGCAGGAGGCCTTGGCAATCATGGAGTCCAAGCGACCTGGCCTGCTGGCTGATTGGCTGCTGATCAAGCTGGATGCCTTGCATGCAGCCGGAGCCGATTTTGCCGCCATTACCGCCAACACCGCCCATCTGGTGTTTGACGAGGTGGCCAAGCGCTCGCCCTTGCCGTTGATCAGCATTGTAGAGGCCACCTGCACGGCAGCGCAGCAGCAAGGATTGCAGCGGATCGGGCTGCTGGGTACTCGCTTTACCATGCAGGCTGACTTCTTCCAGCAGCCATTTAGCAGGCAAGGGATGGAGGTGGTTGTTCCGTTGCCCGAAGAGCAGGACTTGATTCATGAACGGCTTTTTAGCGAGATCGAGCTGGGGATTATCAAGGATGCAACACGGGATGAACTGCTGGCGATTGTGCAACGAATGGTCGAGCAGGAACGGATTGAGGCCCTGATCCTCGGTTGTACCGAACTACCGTTGATTCTGCCGGACCAGGCCCACGGTATCCCGCTCTTGAATACCGTTGCCATTCATGTGGCAAGCATTGTGGCCAAGGCAGCGGAGGGGACATAATGGTGAGAGCTAGCTTGTAACCACCGTATAAATTGCTCTGGCAGGTGGTGCAGCAGGGGTAATCAGAACAGCGGTACGTCACTTTCAGGCTGGTTGTTGTAAAAAAGTTGAAATTTCAGCTAGTCATGACAACCGGCAGAGCTGGTGAATAGCGAGTTGCAGAAAATGAGACAAAATGGAGATTGATCATATATTTATTTGTGTAGCGCCCGGTGCTCGTGAAGCTGAAGCACTCAAAGAGTTTGGTTTAACTGAAGGCACCGCCAACCGACATCCCGGGCAGGGAACGAGCAACCGCAGATTTTTCTTTAAAAACGCATATATTGAGCTTTTATTTCTTATAGACCTTGAGGAAATACGAAGCGAATTAACAAAACCAACTCAGCTGTTTGAGCGGCTCACTACCGAAGGTGATGACAGATCACCATTTGGTATCTGCTTTAGACCTTCAGCGGGGACAGAAGAAAAAGTACCTTTCTCAAGCTGGAGCTATACACCGACCTATCTTCCGGAAAATCTGCATATAGATATTGGCAATGCTCTGTTAAACGAACCGATGTGGTTTTTCTTGCCTTTTGGATCAAGGCCGGATACTGCACCAAAAGAAAGACAGCCTCCTATTGAACATCAGAACGGGTTTGCTGAAATCACATCACTTCGCGTTACCATTCCCGGCAATAGCAACTTATCGAATCCCGCGCTTTGTTCGATTGATGTTGAAGGATTTGAGCTCGTGGAAGGAAATGCTCATTTGATACAAATCGGGTTTGATAATGAACGTAATGGCTGTTCGCACGATTTTCGACCAATAGTGCCATTGGTATTTAGTTGGTAGGGGTGCCCCTAGGGCACCGGTCGCCCGGAAAGGCTTCCCGAACGGGTAAACAACGCGAACCGTTATCTTCAAAAAAAAGAGAAAATGAAAATAATCATAGTAAGACATGGCAAACCTTATATGCCTGCTTCAGGAAGGCTGAAAGCATCTGAGATGCATGAGTGGATCGAATCCTACAACTCGGCTGGCATAGATCAAAAAGCCCCTCCGCCAACAGCTGTTATTGAAAAGGCTGCCCAATGCAATGCGTTGGTTTGCAGCGATTTAAAGCGGTCGATTGAGTCAGGGGAGATGTTAAAGACAGGGCATGTTTGTATTTCAGACGCTATTTTCAGAGAATTCAGTCTCCCTTGTGTGAGCTGGAATTCTTTTCGTCTTTCGCCGATTATCTGGACCACATTGTTTCGGCTGCTGTGGTTTGCTGGCTTCTCTTCCCAGGGGGAGTCATATCGCGCTTCTAAACTGAGAGTAAAAGCAGGCGCTGACAAACTCATGGAAATAGCCGCTGAACATGGCTCAGTGCTGTTTGTTGGCCACGGTCTTTATAACTATTTTTTGGCAAAAGAACTCCTCTCAACTGGCTGGCAAGGGCCGATGAATCCAGGAAGGCGCTACTGGGAGTTCGGAGTTTACTCAACATGACAGATGGTTCCTCGGCCTACGCCTGCTCCTTCGCCAATTTAAGGATTACGTAAAAACCGGAAAGGAAAAACCTCAATGAGAATATCGGTCATTCTTGCCCATCCAGACGAGGGCAGCTTCAATCACGGCATTGCACAGGCAGCAGTTACACAACTTACATGCAATGGGCACGAAGTCTCTTTTCATGATCTTTACAAGGAAGGCTTTGATCCCCTACTTCCATGTGATGAAATCGCAAGAAATGCTGCTTTGCCTGCGCTCGTCAAGACGCACTGTGAGGAGATAGCTGAAGCCGACGGCATCATTATTATTCACCCCAATTGGTGGGGACAGCCTCCAGCGATTTTGAAGGGGTGGGTGGACAGGGTTATCCGTCCGGGTGTTGCCTATGAATTTCAGGAGAACGATTCTGGTGAAGGAGTACCGAACGGGCTGCTTAAAGCTAAAACAGCTATCGTTTTCAATACGACCAATACTGAAGCGGAGAGAGAAAAACTTGTCTTTGGTGATCCACTTGAAACCATATGGAAAAACTGTATCTTCGGGCTGTGCGGAGTTACCGGGTTCTTCCGCAGAATGTTCGGCATTGTTGTTACCAGCTCTGAGAACCAGAGAATTGAATGGCTTGCAGAAGTAAGAAAGACGGTTGATGCTGTTTTTCCGCTCCGTTAAACAGCAGACCAAACGTCAGGAGGAACCTCATGAAACGCGTTCTGATTGTGCTGTGCGTTGCGTTTCTGTGTACGGCATGCATGCCTCAGTCGCGCATTACTGCCGCGCCCAGCCTCTGGCAGACCTATGAGAACACCTTGAAGGCGGCCAAATACGTTGATCTTACCCACACCATCACCCCCTCCATCCCGGTCTGGGCGGGGTTCGGCCCCTCCAGCTTTGGTCCTGCACTGAATCCCGCCACAGGCGCCCCCTACAGCTGGTCAAAGGACGGGTTCGAGGCAACCCGCTACGAACTCGCTACCGATCAGTTCGGCACCCAGCTTGATCCCCCGGCCCATTGGAACCCTGATTATCCAGCCATCGACGAGCTGCCCCCCACCTTTGCCGTGAGGCCGCTGGTGGTGATCTCCATCGTGGAGCAGGTGGCACAGAATCCGGGCTACAGTCTCATGGTGGCAGACATTCAGAACTGGGAGGCCAGGCATGGCCGGATTCCCGAGGGGTCCGTGGTGTTTGTCCGCTCCGACTGGTCAAAGGAGTGGCCCAATCCCGCTCTCGCCACCCGGCAGGTCTTCCCGGGGGTCTCGCTGGCGGCCCTGAAGTTCCTGCATGAGCAACGGCATATCCTGTTCCACGGCCATGAGCCACTGGACACGGACGCAACGCCCACCCTTGAAGGAGAGGCCTGGCTGCTCAGAAACGGCTATACCCAGGCAGAAGGGGTTGCCCATCTCGATCAGGTGCCCGAGGCAGGGGCGCTCGTGACCATCGGATTCCCCAAGTTCCAGGGCGGTCTTGGGGGCTATGCGCGCTATATTGCCATCTGCCCGCCGGACTGGCAGTATGGCGTGTCGGTCGGACAGCTGCCGGAAAGCCCGCTCCCCCGGGCTACGAAACCGCTGCATTGGGATGCAACGCGCGGCATGCGGGTCAGGTGACAATGTTATCCCCGCATTTCGGTTTTTGTTGCCTTTGATGCCAACTCACCAGGTTTCCCCGGTTTGCAACCACCACGCTGACATCCAAAACCGCAAGCCCTGCACAGCATCGTTCCTTTTGCTGTGGTAGCGTGCAGACACCAACCAGGAGGAACACCGTGCGCCCTGCCACTGTAGACAGCTACCAGGATCGGCTGGAACGTGTCCTGCACTACATCCGTGAACATCTGGACGAACCGCTGACGGTCGAGCGGTTGTCTGCGGTGGCCTGCCTCTCACCGTTTCATTTCCACCGCATCTTCAGCGCCTTTCTGGGTGAAACGGTCAGTACCCATGTCCGCCGGATACGACTTGAGCAGGCTGCTCTGCTGATTGCCGAAACCGGTACAAGCATGACCGAGGCAGCCCTCAGCAGCGGCTATGAAACACCGGCGGCTTTCACGCGTGCCTTTCGTGTTCAGTTCGGCGTAAGTCCCACGGAATACCGCAAACAGCAACGGGTGACATCAGCCTCCTGCACGGTAAAAACGTATGCCAAGGAGATTGCCATCATGACCCCGGAGATGAGAGAGCTGCAAGAGTTGCATGTATTGTACGTCAGGAAGACCGGTCCCTATGCCGAGGTAGCCGGAAAGGCTTGGGAGACCCTGATGAGGTTTGCGTATCAGCATCGCCTGCTTAGTCCGGAAACCGCCTGTATCGGCATCGGCTATGACGATCCGTCGGTTACGCCGGAAGAACAGCTGCGCTACGATGCCTGCATTACCTTTAACGGTGTTGTTCAGCCGGAAGGCGAGGTAGGACTGCAAACGGTTGCAGGTGGACGCTATGCGGTGTTCCTGCACAAGGGAGCCTACACCGGCTTGAGCGAAACCTACCGCAGCATCTTTGCCGGATGGCTGCCCAACAACGGTTACACCTTGCGCGAGGCACCCTGCTTTGAAAAGTATCTTAACCGTGACCCGCGCCGCACCAAGCCGGAGAATCTGCGGACCGAGATCTGGGTGCCAGTAGACTAACCCAACGGCAGCCAGACAGACAGCAGCGCGTCAACCTCCTGCTCCACGATGCCGGCACACTCACAGGGCCAGGCAGATACTAAAGCGGCTGCCACCCAGGGGGGCATCGCCAACATGGAGTGTTGCCCCGTGGTTTTCCACAATACGTTTGGCAATGGCCAGTCCCAGACCGTAGCCGCCGGTCTCCTTTGAACGGCTTGCCTCCAGGCGGGTGAATGGCTGAAAGATCCGCTCACGGTCCGGCAACGGGATGCCGGGACCGTTATCATCCACATGCATACAGAGCCTGCCGTCCTGCTGCTCCACACTCAGCGCAACCGCGCCATTGCCGTAGCGCTCCGCGTTCTGCAGCAGGTTCCCCAGGGCCCGTGCCATCTGGCGCTGGTCAAATACTGCCGTGGCCTCTTCCGGCAGTGAGCCGGTAAAGCTGATGTTGTTGTAGAGCATGTTGTAGGGGGCGATGACCTCGCGGCACCAGGGCAGTACTGCGCAAGGCTGCCGGTTAAGCCGGACATCTTCACGGTCAAAACGGGCATAGCCGAGCAGTTCGTTCACCAGTCCGTCCAGCTCGTCAACATCCCGCAGAATACCCTCCGCATAGGCCTCGCGGACCTGTTTGACCTTGGCGGTCTTCATCATTTCCAGTTCAAAGCGGATGCGGGACAGGGGGGTGCGCAGTTCGTGGGAGACGGCGTTGGTCAGTTCTTTATGGGATTTGATAAGATTCTGGATACGGTCTGCCATGCCGTTGAAGGCAGCAGCCAGGGGCGCCAGGCTTGAGCGACGCGAGATGTTCAGACGGGTATCGAAGTTGCCGTTACCGAACTCCGTTGTGGTGGCGATCACTTTCAGCAGCTTCCGCCAGAAAAGCAGCACCCAGATCAACAACACCGTGCCGATGAGTGTGGCAAAGGAGATCCAGGCCAGCAGTTCAACCGTGGTACCGGCCCTGACCTCCGGTATCGGCCCCATACCGATGGCAACCGGGCCGTTGTCCACCAGTTGCCAGAACTGCTTGCCTTCCCGGATAACGACAATCGTGCCGCGCAGCAACCGGTCGGTCTGTTGCGCTGTTAATCCTATTTCACGGTAATCGCGCAAACTCAGCGGATAGCCGAATTGCGGCTGAAGCTGCTGTATGCGGGCCTGCCGGTCTTGAGGCCGGACCTTGAGCAGGTCTTGCCGTATCAGGTAATAAACCCCTTTGGACAGGTTTTGATTGTGTTGTTCGATGGCAGGGGCCATGGTGGCCAAAACCATCTTGTTCATGACCGGTGACAGGATAAACTTGATCATCAGCAAACTGATGATCACCACCATGAAGGTGCTGCCGAACAGTTTTCTCATGCCGGTTGTGCCTTGCTCATAGTGCTACCATCCCTCCTTCACAAACAGGTACCCTTTGTTCCAGATGGTCTTGATCCGGTGCGGGTCAGCGGTATCGTCCCCCAGTTTTTTCCGCAGCCGGGAAACGGTAATGTCCACCGAGCGATCCAGGCCGTCGTACTCGATTCCACGCAGCTCGTGCAGGATATCCTCGCGTCCCATGATCCGCCCCGCGTTGTTTGCCAGGAGCCAGAGCAGATCAAATTCGCGCGTGGTAAGTTCCAGTGTCTGCTCAGCCAGTGTCGCAGTGCGTGAAAAACTGCAGATCTTCAGCGGGCCAAACAGAAGCTGCCCATCTTCCGCAGTTGCAGACGGCATGAGCTTCGGTGCATCGTTGCCGCCAGTGCGGCGCAGTATTGCCCGGATACGAGCCAGCAGTACCCGCGGTTCGACCGGCTTTTTAACGTAGTCGTCCGCTCCCAGCTCAAGCCCGACAATCTGGTCCATATCATCCTCGCGGGCTGTCAGCATAAGGATCTTGCCGGAATATGCATTGCGCACCAGCCGGCAGACCTCCAACCCGTCCTGCCCCGGCAGCATCCAGTCCAGCACCACGATATCCGGCGCATCAGCCAGGATACGTTCCACAGCCCTGTCGCCGCGCCCTTCTACACCAACACGGTATCCCTGTTGCTGCAGGTAGTCGCGGATCAGTTCGGCCAGCCGCACATCATCTTCTACAACCAGAATTTTTGCAGGTGAGTTCATGGCCCCGGGGTGTTCCTTTGTTGTGGATTGTCGGGATGATACCGCAACTGGCGGCTTGTCAGTTTGTTTTTTTGCATCAACCTGTAACGGTCTGTAACAGACATACCGGCATAAGCGGCAACGCGCCTTGAAACACAGGTGATAACGGCAAGTGGACCGGCTTAACTGAAACAGGTTGTTACATCTGATTACAAAAATACAACATACAAATATTCAGTTGAATGTTAGACCGCCAGCATACAACGGGTTTACCCGTAGAAATTCAGACAAAAGGAGTATCTGTATGAAACCGTTATTGAAAATTTTCATTTCAGCCGGACTGCTTGCCTTGCCGACGTACGGCTTTGCGGAACAGGACAGCAAAGGGGCCTATGTGGCAGCCCACCTGAACGTCAGTATACCGGACAAGTCCCAGGCGAGCGGCCAGAGTGCGGCCGGTGCCGCTTCTTCCAGTGACCGCCTTACCCTGGACAACTCGATTGGCACTACCCTGGCCGGCGGCTATGACTTCGGCCTGCTGCGACTGGAAGGCGAAGTAGGGTTCAGGCAATCCAAGGTTTCATCCGTATCACGCAACGGCAACGCCCAGTATGATTCGGACGGCAATCTTTCGGTGTTTTCCACCATGGCCAATTGTTATGTGGACTTCCACAACAGCAGCAGGTTCACGCCGTATCTGGTCGGCGGCGTCGGTATTGCCGTGCTGGGCCTTGAGAACATTTACGGAACCGACACGGTTTCCGGCAGCGTCAGCAAACTGTATCACAGCAACAATGATGCGGTCTTTGCCTATCAGGCCGGTGCAGGGCTG
>JGI24728J21555_1001387_pt1 | contig 10224 bp, 10 predicted proteins | sample EPASupsiteSAE305_FD_21555 | JGI IMG/M metagenome (IMG submission 21555) | reverse complement strand
CCGAGTCAATATGGGCGCTGATTCCAATATTCCGCACTTTTCCTAAATCTTTTTTCATGACGCGTTCCTCAGTTCCCGCTTTCAGGTCGCTCTTGCTTGATGCTTCTGGATTATTTTATTGCTATTTGTAAATAAAAAATGGAGTTACAGCAGGTTCTGCAACTCCATGCTCAATGCTGTGGTGCTGGCTAGAAGGTGAAGGGAGTAAGGATCTCCTTGGGCACCCAGAAAATGTTTACCCGCAAACCTCTCGTGTCATTGCTTTGGAAGAGACAAATCTACCCTATACCTTAGAAAAACTTTATTTATATAACGCGTGCCTTCAGAATGGTCAACTGTTTTTTATGTTTTTTTGGGCCGGACCGTTAGGAAAAACTGATAACCACGGCGCTTCAAATCTTCCAGGAACCTGACGGGGTTAATGGCAACACGTCAAAAGTTGGCATAACGCATGGCAATAATACCATAAAGTATCGCGTGTTACACGCCACTCAAATTTTCTTAGTATGCATGCCCCCTATAGTCCAAGCAATCCATTGCTGAAGGCGCGCTGCTGACTTTGGCATTGATTCAGACCTAGGCAGTGTTAGTCGCATCGCCGAACCCAGTTCGTATGTCAGGTCGCCTCTACATCTGGTGGTCAGCTTCGGCCAGTTCCCTTGATAAAGAATTCGAATACTCAGTGCCGGAATTTTAGAATCCGTGGCTTGGGTCGTAGATATTACCGGCTGGTTGCCGGATAAAATCTCTGGTGCCGATGTTACCTTTGCTGCTGCTTTGGTTTTACTCATACTTGTTCTCCTTTAACTGGTTAAGGTTTAAACGAAAAAAGCCATGAGACAATCTGGCACCACGCCGGATTGTCTCATGGCTCTAAAAGAATAAAATCTGTTTGAAAGAGGCTTGTTTACAGAGCCTGTTTGTCCTCGTGACCCGTCAGCTTCCTATATCGGATCGAGATGGTTGTACCCGATGTGGTTTTCCTGTCTCAGTATCAGATTTGCGTTGAGAGGGAATCATCACCGTTCAAGGCTGTTCGGAGGTTCGCTTGCTCTAACCGACCGAGAGTAATAGTCAAAGTTTCCTTTTTGTTGTGCGATAGTTCGAACCAATTGTTGATTTCTTTGTACAAAATTTCTTCTCCCACGCCCCGCTGTCTGCTGTTTACGGCTACGGGGTTGTCAAGCCTGCCAGAATTAAGAAAGGTCCATTGCTGGTTTTGTTGAGAGACAATTCCGGTATGTCCACGTTTTTCGGTTGAGAATGACAGAATTTGCCCTTTGCGAAGAAGCGGCTTCATTTCATTAAACAAGGAATCCGCCTTTTGCTGCCAATTACTCATATTTGGGTATTTCTTTGACAAGACCAGAGATCCGACGGCTTCGACAATGCCTTCTCCATTAAGATAGGCATTGGCTGGTTTGCCCTCATCGCGGGCCATGCGATTGAGCTTGGTGAACAAGCCGTCTTTGCCGGCATAGGGGATATCCATGCGACGCAAGCCCTTCACCAGCAGCTCATAACAATCAATTTCCTTGTAGGATTTTCCCAGAAACGGCTGAACGGCCTCGACAAGATCAGAGGGTTTTTTGGTATTGTCCGACACTGAATTGTGGCGATGAATTATCTCAGGATTCGCGGCATTGGATCGCTCTGACACCGGGCTCCCGGTTTTTCCCGATCCCCAGGTAATCTCACCTGTTTCTGGTTGGAGGTGAATTGCTGTCCCTTTGGCGATATGATTAAATGCTTTGTTTCGGTTAACGTTGCTGTAAATGAAATTCCTGGCGTCATTTTTAAGGTCCGGATGTTTTGCGAGGAGGTGAGAAACCGTGGGATTGGTGTCGTCTAATGTGCCGATGAGCACGGGCTCTTTGTTCTCTGGAGAGAGCACCTGCCTGTCAACGGTTGTGTTTCTTTCCGCCTTGGATGTGTGGCCAGCGCCGGAAGTTGCTGGGGGAATAGAGTTTTCGTTCCCCATTTGGATTTGACTGGGATGCCGAAAACTGATCTCTTTGGTACCAGGATCGAACTGGACCAGCGTACCGACAGGCATTCCTGTGAAATCTTTTTCTCTGTTTGCGGCGGTGGATAATATATTCCAGACTTCCCCCTGAAGTGCGGGGTGCGCTTTCAGAAGATGGGAGACGGTGGGGGCCTTTCCATTGAGCACCCCGAGTGACACCAGAGTAGCAGAAGAATCTGGAAGTTTGTTATTCGGCGATATGGGAGTGTTTATTGCGAAGGTCGAGCCACCTTGATCCATGCTGTAATCCAGAAGATCCAAAAGCGGAACTTCGGCAGGGGTTATAGCCCTGGTCTGCATGACCTGTTGGGAGAATAATGCCTCGTTTTGCTGTATTCCTGCAGGGCCAGTATAGCTGTTTAGCAGATCCGCGAATGATATGGCATTTTGAACTTTCGGAGGCGAAGTGGTTGAGACTGTAGCTGTGCTATGAGCTTGGGATGTGATTATTTTATCCATACCGCTCCACAAGTGTTGACCCATTTTCAAAGTATTCTTGGGATTAACACAACAAGTGATTCCTCTGAAAAAGGTCCTTATGCTCTATCGGCAGGAAGGCAGTGAATGTTTAACTTCATTCGGACACCCTCTTATGGGGCACAGCCTTTATGAGAATTTCGCGACACTCTTCGGCTCCCGGACCGACTGTTTCTTATACTATTCCTGGGTGCTCGTTGATTTCGTTTTCAATTTTCTCTGGGTCGGGCGCATTGTATCGTATGATGTTTTGCAGATGGAACAAACTGTTTGGGTCTATTTTGGTGAATCGCACACTGACGATCGTCCCATCACAACGGACTATCTCCCCAAAGACCTCTACTCCCAGATCGGCATCTGTTGCTTCGAGAGGGAGCCAAAACCGACAGTTGGTGCCTTCCTTGAAAACCTCTGGCGTCTCAAACAGGCAACCGCCTATGCTGAGATTGTCGACCTGCGAAAAGGGATAGACTCGTCCATCCACTGTCAATTCCGCTGCCATTTTAAAGCCGATCCGGCTAAACCGCCTTTTGTCCATCGAGACCTCGTTGTTTTCGCTTGTCTAGCAGGTGGAAGATATTAAGCAACCTGCTAATAATATATCTTGAAATGCGGGGGAAAACAAAATCGTTAGATAATTTTTTGCATCGGTCGAGGATCAGCGCGCTCTTTACGTCTCGCCCCGTTGCATCCCAGCCTGTTATCATCAGGTCAACTTTCGATCACATGTAACAATCCAAATTTAAAACAAATATTATTTTCTTGGCAGGAATTCCTGGAACTGAATTGGCCTGTCCCAAGTCCACCGATTTCGCAGGCTATCGTTGCCCGCACGAAGAAAAAAGCACCCCGGAATGAAATGAGTTTTGCGCCCTCTTCTGGATTCATTTCCGGGAGAGGGCGTACCTTTTTGTCAGTATCCCCTGCCCTACCAGCCAGGCAATGCCACCAAGCCCACCCAATTATAGCGGAAGCAGGCCTTTGTGAATCAGAGTCTGTACTCTTTACCTGCTTCCTGTTTGTGTTGAGTTTCTGTTTATCCTTCTCTTTGGAAACAATTCTGGTAATCTAATATCTGGTTGATTTAATATAATTAAATATTTCAAAGTTATCACAATCTCCGAGGCGCCTTATGAACAAATGATAGAAGCACTCGCTCAAGATCAGGGCCTGTCAACCAAAACAGCCGCATCCATTGTCAATACGATTCTGGATAAAATGATCGAGACGCTGGTGCGAGGCGACAATATCGAACTGCGCGGTTTCGGAAGCTTCACCGTGAGGGAATATGAGACGTATACCGGAAGAAATCCCAAGACTGGCGCTCAGATATCGTTAAAGCCTAAAAAATTGCCCTTCTTTAAAGTCGGCAAGGAACTTCGAGAGTCGATAGATGCAAACCGAGAAAAATGACGCTTTGCTGACTGACGAACAACAGTCTGTCGGGGGGTCAAGGGGAAGATAAAAGCAATGCATCAATGGAGAAATTGGCCCTTGGAATGTGTCGGTGTCGGCCAGTAGCCGAGTGCGACCACAGTTATTCAAAGAAAACCCTCGATCCCTCAAATCTATGAGAAAAATAGCTTTCGGATACTCAACCCGCTGCAATATGAGATGCGCCCATTGCGTAGCCGCCGGGGCTGTGCCGGATTATAAAAAAATGGAGCTTTCCCAGGCGAAAGAAATCATCCGAGAGATGGCCGCTGTCGACGTTACCGGCATCAGCTTTACTGCAGGTGAACCGTTTCTCTATTTTTCTGATCTCCTCGAATTGATCGCTCTCTGCCGGGAATTCAATATTTACACCCGGATCGTTACCAACAGTTATTGGGCCAATACACCCGAAACGGCGCAACACATGCTCAGCATGCTCAAGCAGAGCGGACTTTCGCAACTCCGTATTAGCTCCAGCAGATGGCACCAAGAACATGTTCCGGCCCGCAATGTGTTGAACGCGGCTCAGGGCTGCATGCAAACAGGAATTGATTACTTCGTTTCTTTTGTGACTGATTTTGCAAAAGAAGATGATGCGCATGAGCAATTCTTACGAGACCACGGCCTCAAATTTTTCCCAGAGCCAATCATCTATGCCGGGCGGGCTGATTCCTTAAGTCGGAAGGAACTCTTCACGGATTACCAGGAGAATCGCTGTGCGATGAATCCTTACCTGGCTCCGGATTTGAACATGTATGCTTGTTGTGACGCCGGCAGTCATTTTAATACTACCAATGTTTTTTTGCTCGGCAACCTCCAAGAGCATTCCGTCGAGCAACTGTTTATGAGGAGCGAAACCAATCCTCTCTACAACTGCATCCGATCCTTGGGCATCAGCGCTATAGCCTCCTTCTCTGGACTCAAAGCCAGCGAAATCGTCACCTATCGCAAATGCGAGTTGTGTAAAATGCTGTTCGATACGCCGGAGACCCTGAAAAACCTTCAAGAAGCCGCTGGTACAGATCTGCAGAGATGGGTAAGATGATGTCCTGAATTTTTGATGCTTTTTTTGAAGTATAGAAGTCAGTATTGATTGGAAGTATACGTAACTCGGAAGAACAGAGAATCGCTATGGTACAACCTGCAAGACCGTCTTCACTCAAGTGAGCATAAAAAGGTGTAATATGATTATTGGTGATGTTGCCCAAAAGAGCGGTCACGCGATCTTGTTTTGATCAGCAGGGCATATGTTTGATTTTTCTGATATATTTCGCATAAAAGCAAGACTGGCTACACCGTGAACGGTCAGTTGAAGGCGCTCCAGTCAGCCTCCCGTTAATTACTTGTTAGGCCCTCTACAACTAAAGCGCGTATATCTATTTTAAATAAGGAGTAATCAGTGAGTAATCTTGAGGAGATAAAAATTGAATTGCGTGGTATTGCGAGTATCCTGAAGGATAAAAACTCGTATGTTCCAAAATACCAAAGATCATACGCTTGGAAAGATGAGAATGTAGAACATTTTCTGCAAGACATTGGGAGCGCGATTCACAATGGTTCGAGTGAATATTTTTTAGGATCTGTTGTTATTTCTGAAAGGGATGAAGGCCGTCCTGAAATAGTTGATGGCCAGCAAAGGCTCGCTACAGCAGTAATTCTTTTGTCTGCAATAAGAGACTATTTCTTTGTTTTAAATACAGACGAAGGGAAAGAGCGAGCACAAATGATATTTAATGAATATCTTGCAAAAAAAGATTTGGATACCCTTGAGCTTTTGCCAAAGCTCAACATGAACGACTCGGATCATGATTACTTTCTAAAAAAAGTAATCAGCAACCCAGGCACGAACGAAAGAAACTTTACGTCCATCAAAAAGTCACATGAGCGGATCGACAAAGCGGTAGAAATAGCGAAAAAGCATGTAAAATACATTAGTGGGATTACTTCAGAGCCAACAAAGCTGTTGGTTCAGTGGATAAATTTTTTAAAAGACAAAGCAAAAGTAATAGCAGTTAGAGTTCCCGACGAGTCGAATGCATTCACAATATTCGAAACGTTAAATGATAGAGGGTTGGCACTAGCTGTCTCTGATCTTCTAAAGAATTATTTATTCTACAAATCAGAGGATAGAATTACAGAGGTCCAGTACAAATGGGTTCAAGTCGTTTCATCAATTGAATCGGCAGAAGACGAGCAGGCTATTATCAGCTTTATCAGATATTTCTGGTCATCGAAATACGGCCTAGTTCGTGAAAAAGAGCTTTTTGAAAGAATAAAGAAAAATATTACGAGCAAGTCCGAAGCGGTATCGCTTGCGAATGGATTATATGAGGCATGTCGTCTCTATTCAGCAATGATAAGCTGCGATGATAATTTTTGGTCGGCATACTCTTCAAGTTCAAAGATTTCTATGCAAACCATTAATTTCTTCAAAATGATTCAAATGCGGCCATTAATTCTGTCAATTCTTGAAAATTTTAATCCCGTAGAAATCGATAAGTCACTAAGAATATTGGTAAATGTGTCTGTTCGATTATTGATTGTTGGCGGGTTAGGCAGCGGGGCTTTGGAGCAAAAATACTGCGATGCAGCAGTTAAATTAAACAAAAAGGAAATAACGTCTACAAAACAATTGTCCTCGTTTCTTGGTTCTATTGCCCCAAGTGATAGTGAGTTTAAATCTGCATTCCAAAATGCAACTGTTTCAAAGAACTATTTGGCAAGATACTACCTCAGAACTCTTGAAATGGTTAAGAGCGGAGAGAAAGAGCCTGAATTTGTTCCAAATGTTTCAAACGACGTGGTGACTCTGGAGCATATTCTCCCGCAAAATCCTTCTGCCAAATGGGGGCATATTGATCCAGATGACGCGAAGTCGAATTACAAAAGACTTGGGAATATGGTTTTATTGAGCAAGTCAATAAATTCAGATATTGGCAATGAAGGATTTGACGTCAAAAAGCCTTACCTTGAAAAATCTGACTACGAACTCACTTCTTCTGTTCCGAAGCACCCAAAGTGGGACATAGAAGAAATTTCAGTTCGACAAGATCAGTTGGCTGATTTAGCTGTCATAGCATGGCCAATTTAGGCCTAACAAATTGCTGCAAGGGACAAAATTACGCTCCGTCAATTTGTGGCAATGTGAGCGCAGCGATCCACAAATTGGGTTCACTCCGTTTTGCCCCTGAACACCGCAATTACAGGTCAAGATGCCTCCTGTTTATTTTGACCAAACAGGTAACCTCCGAAAAATGAATCCCCGGCGAAATTTCCAAAGAAATGAAGACTCCTCACACAAATCTTTGCATGAGAGGAGGAGCCGATTAAAGAGACGATGAAAACAGTTTACAGTGCCTCAAGCATATCAATTGTAAGCATTTTCCAGAACCTCTTGGAAGGGTATGGAATCAGATGCTGGGTTAAAAATGAATTTTCCAGTGCAGGAATCGGAGATATTCCTCCAATTGAATGCTGGCCACAATTGTGCGTTGACGATGATGATTATGAAGAAGCGAAACGCATTGTAGATGAAGCTCTTTCGGATAAAGATATGCCTGTTTGGAAATGTGATTCATGCACTGAAGTAATAGAGGGACAATTCACAGAATGCTGGAATTGTGGAAAAAGCCGGTCTTTGTAATAACGGATATTCGCCGCTTAATCCAGCACGTAAGCAATCGGTTCAGGGGTGGCGAAAACGATCTGGCGGATGCAGCCGAAACGAAGCAGCTGCATGAGGCCGTTGATGAGGAAGGGCGTTTCGAGGTGCATCCCCATTTCGTCCACCAGTTGCTGATACCGAGGGGCGAGCCCATCCACATAGGCAATCAGGGCAATGACCCCGAGGAGGACGTCAATCCCTAGAGGAAGCTGCTTCTTCTCAATCGCGACCGCCAACAATGCCGCCACGCCCGCATACGAAAGCTCAAGATCTAGCCGGGGTGCCGGGACCTTTTTTGACAAGAGACTCTAAGCTGTTCGACGGTATCCTGTTCCAAGAATTACCATCTGGTTCGTCACGAAAAAATCGGACAGCCATCCCTTCTTTCTTTGCGAAGAATAAACGGACCAAGCGTATTGTCGATCTTCAGGACCCTGTTCGTTTGCAGGGAATAAAAGAAGGGTGCCATTTTCATTGGCCCGGCATTGACCCAGGCACTTCAAATGAAAAAGGGGTCACACGATTAAACGTGTGACCCCTTGATTTTCTTGGTACCGGAGGTCGGAATCGAACCGACACGGGATCGCTCCCGCTGGATTTTGAGTCCAGTGCGTCTACCAGTTTCACCACTCCGGCATGAATGTGCCGTCCTTTTTACCGTATCCTGCTTTTCACTGTCAAGGAGAAAGCAGGGGAGCCCGCTTTGGGCCAAGATCATTATCCCCCCGTATTCCGTTGAACCGGGCGACGGCTCTTGTTGAAACCGAGCCGAAAAAACTTGCAATTGGCGGCGATCATGGCAGAGTGCGTTTTTACTGGCCCACGAGCCGCGGCCCGCTGACTTTCCCCCGAATTCCGGTCACTCGCACTCTCGCACCATCCGCATTCCAGCCATGAACCCAACCTCGCCCTCATCCAATCCCAGGACCGCCGCCGTCGAGGTGCTCTGTCTTTGGGCCACAACCCATAATTCGGTCGACCTCCTCTTTCATGCGGCCATCGAACACCTGGCCGATATCGACCGGGGCCTGGTCAAAACCCTGGTCTACGGAGTGCTGCGGCAGAAAGAGTATCTGGATCACATTATCCGCACTTTTTCCAAACACCCGTTGCGCAAGATGAAGCCGCGCACCCTGATGACACTCAGGATCGGAGTCTATCAACTGCTGTTCTTGAGCCGTATCCCCGAATCGGCGGCGGTCAACGCCACGATCAACACCCTCAAGGCCGCCAGTCAGCCTGCCTGGCTGATTGGATTCGCCAACGGCATCCTCCGCGCCGTCGCCCGCAGGCGGGCCACCCTGCCCAGCGTCGAACAGATGGCCCAGGCAGAACCGCCGATCCTCAACCACCCAACCTGGCTGATCGAGCGCTGGCAGACCCGGTTCGGCCTGGAAAAAACGCGGGCAATCTGCCGCTGCAACAACACGGAACCACCGCTCACCTTGCGGGTCAACACCCGCCGCACCAGCCGTTCTGCCTTGCAGGACGTGTTGGCGAAAAGCGGTATCATCGCCCGCAAAGGTTTCTACAGCCCTCTCAGCCTGGTGATTGACGCCTTCCCCGGAGGCGTTACCAGCCTGCCCGGCTACGATCTCGGCCATTTCCAGGTGCAGGACGAGGCGGCGCAACTGGCCTCCCTGCTGATTGGCCCGCTGCCCAGCCGCTGCCGCATCCTTGACGGGTGCGCCGGCCTGGGCGGTAAGACTTCGCATCTGGCGGAGATGCTACCGCCGGATGGCGCTATCGTCGCGGTTGAACCGGATCCGCGCCGCTATCGCCTGCTCTGGGAAAATCTCCGCCGCCTGGGCCACAGCGAACCGGCCCTGCCGGTGCGCACCGACCTGCGCGCCTATGCCGCCACCCGGCCCCAGCCCTTTGACTGCATCCTCATTGACGCCCCCTGCTCAGGCACCGGCGTCATCCGCCGTCAGCCCGACATCCGCTGGAATCGCCAGCTCGAAGATCTGGGTCCGTATCAGCAAACCCAAGTCCATCTCCTCGAGATTGCCGCCAGCCTGCTCAAACCAGGCGGCATCCTGGTCTACGCCACCTGTTCATTGGAGCCGGAGGAGAATGAGGAAGTGCTCCGCCTGTTTCTCGAGCGCTGCCCTCGCTTCGAAGTGGAGAACGCCACCACCCTGCTGCCCGAGCCGGCCCACCGGCTGGTCGACTCATCCGGTTTTTTCCACCCCAGTCCGGCCGAGGGCCTTGACGGCTTTTTTGCCGCCCGCTTGATCAATCGCCACAACTTGTAGTTTTTGCCGACAATGTTTATAGTCGACACCCACAGTGTCACACCACAACTACCCAAGGAGAATTCGTTCATGGCTGGAATAAAATCAACAATGGATCTGGTCATGGAGCGGGCCGCCCGCATGGGCATGGCCACTCCGGACGAGATGCGCCACGAGGAAAACCTGAAGAAAGGCATGCAAGCCACCGCCGAGTACCTTAACGGCACCAAGCCCTCCCTGCTCGACATCCTCGGTGAGCAGGAGCAATCCCAGCAGGCATCCATCCGCAAGGGCATGCTGGCCTCGCTGCTGCGCAACCTGTTCCTGCCCCGTGACGAAGACGGCAGCAAGCGGATCGAACGGGCCGTCAAGGGCATCGTCGAACT
>JGI24728J21555_1001383_pt1 | contig 10250 bp, 7 predicted proteins | sample EPASupsiteSAE305_FD_21555 | JGI IMG/M metagenome (IMG submission 21555) | reverse complement strand
ACGCCCCCTTTTTCGGTGAGGAAGCCAAGGACGTTGCCCGCCTGCATCCGCAGGGCGTCCTCCGGGGAAAAATCATTGGCCACCAGGATAACGGGCAGGTCGTCGTCGCCCAGGCCGTTGTGTTCCCGGCCGGTCAGCAACCCGAAAACCCGATCCGCCACATGCTTGATGTCGGCGTACCGCTCGCGGATATAGCGGTCGTCAATCTGCTCGAAGCGCTCCTTGATCTCGCTGAGGGCCTGGGCCAAGGCCCACTCCGCATTGACGCTGTTGCGGCGGATGATGGCCACGGTGCGCTCGACGATCATCTTGTCCTTGAGCATCAGCAGATGGGAGTCGATGATCGACAGGGCGTCGGCCAGATCGGCGGCCAATTTTTCCCGCAGTTGCGCCAGTTCGGCGCCGGCGGTGCGGATGGCCTGGAGGAACCGTTCGACCTCTTTTTCGACATGGTCGTCGGGCAGATGCCGCCAGCCTGCCCGCCAGGCGTGACGTTTCATGACCAGGACCCTGGCCGCCGCAATGCCGGGAGAAACGCCGATGCCCTGCAGGGTGCGGGAAACCGGTTGTCGGTTGTCGTCCATTGCCTGCTCTGTCATCTCAAGGATCTTCCTGGGCGGTGATCAATTCTGCGGCGGCCGCCAATGCGGCCTCGGCCTGCTCGCCCGCGGCCTGCACGCTGATTTCCGATCCCTGCACCAAGGCCAGGGACAGGACGTCAAGAATCGAGGAGCACTCGACAGTCTCCTCTGCGCGGCGAATTTGCAACACAACGGCAAACTCCGAAGCCACTTCCGCCAGACGGGTGGCCACCCGGCCATGGATACCGCGCTCGTTGCCCACCACCAAATCGCGCGCGCAGGTGGTCATTTGACAATCCGCAAGCTCGGACGGCGCTCTCCGCCCTTGCTTTTTTCCTCAACCGGCGGAGTGGGCTTGGCAGGCGAGTCAAAGCGCACCGCCTGGATAAAACGCCCTTCCCCGCCCATGGTAAAAATTTCCTGACCGGTGAATTGGGCGGTGCGCAGGGTCCAAACCACGGTCTGCATCGGTATGGACAGCAGGTGCAGGGTGACGTGCCACCACTCCGCCTTGCGGGTCTGATCGCGCTCAATGTCGCCGACCATCGCATACACGAGCATCTGCGGCTTTTTAGCGGCGACCAGAACAATGTCGCCTACGGTGGTCGTTGATTTCAACGACATGATTTTTTTGAGTTCGCCAACCAATTGTTCCATGCAGTTTCTCTGGGAAGACCGTGCGGCCGTTCCCTGATGCTCGTTATCGTGAAAGAAGAGGCAATGCCGTCTGCGGCGGAGCGTATTCCAGCTCGAGCAGCATTTGATCTTCATAGAGGTAGCCGCGCAAACGGCTGGTTTCAACGCCGCGCAGGCCTGACAGCAAGGGCAGAACCATTTCCTGCAACAGCAGCCGGGCGCGCGGGGCAATCATTTCGTTTTTCTCGCGGCTCTCTTTAGCGAGCACGGTCAACAGCGGAAGCAACCGCTCCGCCAGGGATCCGGTGCGGACAAAAAGAAAAAAATTGCCCCCTCGCTCGCGCACAGTCCGATCGCCGCGCCCCTTCCCCGCCGTCGCCGCCGTCGCCTGCTCGCCGCTCCGCCGCAGCAACTGTTCGATCAACTCCACGCTGTCGGCGAGGACCAGCTGATTGCGAACCAGGGCATAGGCGGGTTGCAGCAAGCCGCCGGCCATGACCACTGAAACGATTTCCGTGCCGTCCGCCACGACGGTGACCGCCTGCAGTCCAGCCGTCAGCGCTTTGAGCGCCTTCGCCGTCTGCACAGGATCACGAAGCGCAACCGATACGCAGGCCATGGAACTTGTTGATTGATGGGGCGCCCGCTGCTGGTTAATGAATACCCCGAATTCGCTGCCGAAGACATCAAAAAAAGAATCCATGGTCTGCCCTGTGGCGGTTGTCAGATACTGGGCAAACAACGACATCAGACCGACAATCTCGGGAGGGCTCTTCAGTTGAGCAAGATTCCAGAGTTTTTTTGGCTGGAACCAGTTGGTCCACAGGGAAAAATCGGTGTCCGAGGCAACATGCGGCACAGACGGATCGTCGACCGGTTCAGCCAACTGATGGCGACGGATGAACGCGGCAAGCTGCGCCTTGTCCGCCAAGCCAACAATCCCCAGCCGACTGGCCTGGGTGCGATGAAAAATCGCCAGACGGAGCGGCTGCAGGCCTTCCAGGTCTTGCCCCCAGTCCTGCAGCACCGGGTGGAAGGCGGGAAGCGCTGCGGCATCGGCGTACAGAAAAAAATCAGGCGAGGGGCCGGCCAGGGCTCTGAGCCGCTGATACTGCCGGTTCAGCTGGAGTCCAGTGCGAACCTGGACCATGCGCTGCAAAGATTGACTGACGCAGCGTCGCACCACCTCCTCACGCAAGGCGGCAATCAGCACGCCGCGCTGCAGACAATAGGTCAGCGCTCGCTCGTCGTCGAATCGCAGGGTAATCAGCGTCGCATTCTGATACTGTTGAACGCTGCGCGAACAGACAACGCCAAACAACTCCTCAGCCCACTGTTGCGGCGCGCCTCCATTGCCGACATTGCCGACATCAACGATCACCACCAACCGCTCCAGAGGGTCGGTCAAGAGATGCTCTGCGGACGAGTCTGGAACCAGGGCCGCCACCGCCTTGTGGGCAAACACTTGCCCAAGTGCGGCAATCTGACCGCAGCGCTCCATTTGAGCGAGCAGCGTCGCGAGGCAGTCGGCAAGAGGTTGCTCCCATCCCAATTTGACAAGCAGCGCCGGGAAATCGGTCTGATGCAATTTCTCGCCCACCAAACTATGCCGCCACAACGCCCAGGTCTGGGCAAGGTTCTCCCCTTCGACCAAGGCGACGGCTTCGGCGGGCACGTACTCAATCAGGTCGACTACGGGTTGCATGCGTACGCTCAGCAGATAGCCGCCGAGGCCAAAAACGGAGCAAAACAACAACAACGCGGCCAACCGAGTCATAGGGATTTTCCTGGCGCAGCGGCTGCGTCGTCTGACGTCGTCTCTGGCAGATAATGTCGCAACAACTGCAGCACCGAAGCCCCGTCAATGGGTTTGGACACGTAATCATCCATGCCGACGGTCAGGCATTTTTGCCGGTCTCCCGTCATGGCGTGCGCGGTCATGGCGATAATGGGGATGTGTTGGTCGGTGTGTTCGGCCTCGCGGATGCGGGAAACCGCCTCGTACCCGTCCATCTCAGGCATTTGGATATCCATAAGAATGCAGTCAAAGACGCCGCCTCGCCAGGCGTTCACTGCCTCCCGCCCATTGGAGACCACGGTGACGTGATAACCGGCCTGACCGAGCAGAGTGCGGATCAGAATTTTGTTGATGTACTCGTCCTCGGCCACCAATATCCGCTTGCCCTGACCGGAGTCCGCCAACCCGACCTGGGGAGAGTGCGGTTTTTGTCGTCTCGTTGTTCGCCCATTGCCTTGGTTGGGGAAAACCATCGGCAGGGTAAAATAAAATCGCGTCCCTTTTCCCGGCTCGCTCTCAAACCAGATAGTCCCGCCCATCAATTCCACCAACCCCTTAGAGATCGACAAGCCCAGGCCGGTGCCGCCAAAACGACGGGAATGGGAGGAATCGGCCTGGGAAAAGGATTCAAACACCTTGGGATGGTAGACGGGCACAATGCCGATGCCGGTGTCCGCCACCTCAAACAACAGTTGCGCCTCCTCGCCGTCCTTGTCCTGTACGCCGACTTCCAATGTCACTTGTCCCTTGCGGGTGAATTTCAAGCTGTTGTCAACCAGGTTGGTCAGAACCTGCATCAACTTGGTTTGATCGCCGACCAGCATGTCAGGAGTGGTGGGATCAACCGTCAGGCGAAGTGCCAGATTTTTGCGTTGAGCGGTCAACTCCATTGGTTGGATGACTTCTTTGAGCAGAGTCCGCAGGGAAAAGGGTTGCGGATCGAGCTCAAAACGGCCGGCTTCCAACTTGGAAAAATCGAGAATGTCGTTGATGATGGTCATCAATCGGATGGCCGAACGCTGGATCAATTCCAGATGTTCCCGCTGGGATTCAGGCAAGGGTTCTCGCAACAAGATATTGGACAAACCGATGATGCCGTTCATTGGAGTGCGAATCTCGTGACTCATGTTGGCGAGGAACTCGCCTTTGGCGATGCTGGCGGATTCAGCCAACTTCCGAGCCCGATCCAGCTCATCCTCCACCGCCTTTCTTTTGGAAATGTCTTCAATAACCCAGACGGTGCCCTGGGCGAGATTGAGCGGCGAGATCGCCTTGCCGCTCAGGGTGCAGGGAATCAAATCCCCGTTTTTTTTCTTCAACTGGTATTCGACCTGTTCGACGTCGCCCACAGCCAAGAGGTGCAGATGTCTGCGGACAAAACGGCGAAAGGCGCGACGACCGGGGAAAAATTGACGAATGTCGCCCTGTAATATTTCTTCGCGACTGTACCCGAAGATGGAGGTCATGCGGTGGTTGACGTTGACGATTCGTCCATCGCGCACCAACACAATACCCACCAGGCTGGCGCTGAAAATTGTCTCCAATTCGAGCTCAGAGGTCTGGCGGGCGGCTTCGGCGCGGTCGCTGGCTGCTTGACCGGCGAGCACCTGATGGGCGAGATCTTCCTCTTTCTGGGAGTGTAAAACAATGACGCCGCTAAGGATGCCCAACGAAAGAACAATGCTGTCCAACAGCAGAACCAAAGCCCAAGGAAAGGGAGTCGGCTGCAACGTGGCGATCTGCCAACCGTCTAAAGGGAGCGATTGCCGATCAGCCAAAGTTCGGCCATTATTGATAGAAACGATGGGTTTTTCCAGAGAAAAGGACAACGGTTGCAGAGGCTGATCGCCAAACTGACGACTGTTGGTGATTTCGCGTAACTGTCCGGGATCAAGCGGCAAGGCGGTTTTCAAATTCCAGTCGTCATGGGTCGAGGCAAACACAACGCCGTCTTTTGAGAGCAAAAGCGCATCCATTTTGCCTTGCAAAGCCGAAAAAAAGGAATCGACTGATTCACTGCGAGTTTTAATAACCACAACACCTATGGGTTTTCCCTTCTCGGCGCCCATGATGGGAGCGCTAAAATAAAACCCCTTACGTTTAGTGGTGACGCCGACGGCTGGATAAAAATACGGAGAGCCTGCTATGGCATGGATAAAATACGGCCGGAAGCGATACTGCTGGCCGGTCAAGCTTTGCTCCTCCGGATTGTTGGAGCATCCGATGACGGTTCCCTCGGCGTCCATCACGTAGACCAGCGCCACATTGAGTGCGCCCTGGGCCGTATTGAGCACCCGCAGCAGCGAAGGGTTGTCAATCGAAGATTTTCCGGTGCAAACCTCGCCAATTTCAAGACTTTTTGAGAGATCCAGAACAGCGTGTTTGTAATCATCGACCACAAAGGTGTTTAATTCCAACACCAAGTTATCGGTAATGGGTGCCTGTTCGACCCGATGCAGAAACAGGGTCAGTTGATCGGCGCCTACGGCGACCACAACGAGAACCAGCAGAGTGAATGCGCCAATAAACGCAAGTCTCTGACGAACGCTGCGCGGTTGGTCAAGCAAAGTGAAGGCGGGATGAGGCGACTGTCGGATCATTGGCGTTGGTGCATCAATTGATCGAGTGGAGTTGGCGGCCCGAGCCTTCCAGGGCAACAGCTGAAAAGGCGGCCGTTGAAAGAAGGCCCAGTGTGATGATGCAGAACTCGTTTTACCCAGCCTGCACAAACTGTCAAGCAATGAAGAATGTCGCTTACGGCAACAAAACCTCACAATAAGGGAAAACTACCGAAGGATTGCCAAATTCTTGAAAAATCAAAACGGCCTTGGGAGTATTCTCCCAAGGCCGTTAATTACCAGCAGATGAATGATTGGGGATGATTGTCTGGAGCGCGAACGCTCGAGACAATCTGCTTGCCGATCAGATGACCACAGGATACAAGCTGATTGCAAAAACGCACACCACAAGGACAAAGGTGCAGATGGGCGCCAAATTAGATGGAACCGCCTCGCCAAATTGTTCTTCGGCTTCACAGAAGTACATGTTGATGATCAGTCGCAGATAGTACCACATCGAGATAATGCTGCTGACGATTCCCAACACGGCCAAAGTCACCTGCCCGGCTTCAATGGCGCTGGTGATGATGTAAAATTTGCCCATGAAGCCAGCGGTCGGCGGGATGCCGGCCATCGACAGCAGGAAGACGCTGACAGCGGCGGCGGAGTAGGGCCGAGATTTGGCCAAACCTTTGAAGTCGTCAAAGGTGCTCCGTTTCTCGCCGGCGCCGCCTAAATACGACAAGGCGCAGAAGATGCCCAAAGTGCTTGCTGCATACGCCGCCAAATAATAGGCGATCACGCTGCCGGTGAAGTCTTTGGTGCTCACGGCCACCAAAGCGATCAGCAGATAACCGGTGTGAACAATGCCCGATGCAGCCAGCATTCTTTTCAGCGATTGCTGACCGATGGCGATGAGGTTGCCGACAAACATGGTGAAGACGGCAATGTAGAACAGGTAGGTGATCCAGCCGCTTTGCAATGAGGCATCAAGCACCAGAAAATTGGCAAACACTGCAAAGATCGCAGTTTTCAACCCGGTTGCCATATAACCGGTGACAGGAACCGACGCGCCGTCATAGACGTCGACAACCCAGGCATGGAAGGGAAAGGCGGCGGCTTTGAAGAGAAAGGCTACCAGAATGAAAAATGAACCGCCGATCAAGGCCGGGGTTTGCATAAACCCGTGGGCGGCTACATACTGGGCTATTTTGACGAATTTTGTGCTCCCGGTCGCGCCATACACAAACGCGGCGCCCATGGTGAGAAAGGCGCCGGCAAAAGCGCCGAGCATGAGATATTTCAACACCGGCCTCAGTGCTGATGACATTCTTGCGGTCATACCCCACCAGAATGTAGATGGCCAAGGACATGATCTCTAAAGCGATAAACACCGTGATCAGTTCTTGCGCCATGGTCAGCAGCAACATGCCGGAAGCGGCAAAGACCGTCAGGCTGTAGTATTCCGGGCTACAAAAATCGTTCTGTTTGAAATAGGTCTGGGAACTCATGGCGGTAAAAAAACCGCAGGCGAGGATGATCAATCCAGCGGCCTTGGAAAAACTGCTCGCGACCAGCAAGCCGTTGAAGGCTCCGGAAAAAAGCACCGCGTTGCCGGTGATGCAGGCGCTGAGTTGAACAAGAAATGCTACGGCAAAAACGAATGCGCTGCCATAAGCCGCCATTTCATGCGTTAATTTTTGATAGGCAGAGGAGAGCATCAACAGGATCGCCCCTGCACCAACGATAATCAGTGGCATTAGTAACATTAAATCGTTCGTCATGATGGAAATCCGGCCTTATTTCTGTTCAATGGTGAGCTCAGGGAGGTGAGCATTGGTGGCGGACGCGGCCTGGGCGACAACAGGAGCAGCGGATGCAAACTGAAGCGCGGTGGAAGGCGTGATCTTGCTGAGGAAGGGCTGCGGATAGACGCCCATCACAATGATTAGGATAATAACGGGTAAAAAGGCCAACCCTTCAATGAGACTGAAATCTTTAAAGTTTTCAGATTTCGGGGTGGCTTTTTCGAAAAAGACCCGCTGAAACATCCACAGCATGTAGCAGACGCCGATAATCAGGGTGGTGCCGGCGAGCACGCCGACGGCAGTGTTAAATTTCACCGCGCCGAGGATGATCATAAATTCGCCGATGAACCCGCTGGTGCCCGGCAAACCAACCGAGGCCAGCATGGCGATGGCGAAATACAGGGCAAAGACTGGGGCTTTGGCGGCAATGCCGCCGAGATCGGAGATGGTGCGAGTCTGCGTGCGTTCTTCAAGAATGCCGGCAAAGAGAAAGAGCACGCCGGTACTGGTGGCGTGAGCGACAATTTGATAAATGGAGCCGGTCAAGGCCTGCACATTCATGCAGAACACGCCCAAGGCGATGATGCCCATATGCGAGGCCGAGGAAAAAGCCAACATTCGTTTGAAATCTTTTTGCGTAATCGCGGCAATGCCGCAATACATCATGCCAATGACGCCAGAGTAAGCCAAGAGAACCGCAAACCGGGCAAATTCCTGATCAAAAACCGGAACCACAAATCGGATGACGCCATAGACGCCAATCTTGGCCATGATTGCGGAAAGCACAAAGGTCGTTGCGGTTGGTGCTTCGGTGTAGGCGTCGGGCAACCAAGTGTGAAAAGGAAACAGCGGGATTTTGATGGCAAAGGCGATCATAAACCCAAAGAAAGCGACAGCTGCAACCCGTCCGGACAAATTCAACTGCGCCATTTTGTCTAGAGCAAAGCTCCATTCATTAAACTGGGCATGATAGCTGACGCCGAGGTAGACGATGGCGGCCAGCATCAGCAAAGAACCGGCAATGGTGTACAGGGTGATCTTCAGGGTTGCCGGCAACCGTTTGGGGCCGCCGTACAAACCCAGCATGAAAAAGACCGGCAGCAACATGACTTCCCAAAAGATGTAGAAAAGAATCATGTCGGCGGCGCATACCGCGCCCGCCATTGCGCCCTGCACAATCAGCAGGTTGGCGTAATAGCCCTTCTCCTTGGTGGCAAAGACGAAATAGACCATGGGAAGAAGCACCGAACCAGCCATCAGGATGAACAGGCTGATGCCGTCCACGCCCAGCGCATAAGAAACGCCTAGGGATGCGATCCAGGGAATGTTCTCGACAAATTCAAGATGACCGGTGGACTGGAACCCCATGTACAGATCAAGGCTCAAGACAAGGGCTGCCAACGAGACAATCATTCCTGTAAATCGAGCAATATTCCTGCTTGCCGGGGTTGCCAGCAGCAGCAACCCGGCAATGATGGGTAAAAAGATTATGACGGAAAGGACATGTGCGAACATTCTTTCACCTTATCAGTTCAACGATTGAGAGAGGAACAGGCTCATGAGACTCAGCCCTACGATCATATATATAGCGTAAATCCTGACGTAGCCGACCTGGAACACTTTGAAAGCCGTGCCAATCATCATATACAGCCGGGTCACAGCCTTGACTGGTCCATCGGTGACGTTCGGTTCGATGGTCTTCCAAATGCTGGAGCCGACGGCCTTATATGGTTGAACGATGACTGCGTTGTACAATTCATCCACATAAAACTTGTTGTAGGCGAATTTCTCGAAACCGGAGAACACGGGTTCTGCAGCGCCTTTGCCAAATTTCGAGTAGGCGATTTTGATGCCCACCAGGAAAGCGACAATGCTCGTCGCCATGGCAAAAACAAGGACAAAGGAACTGGCGTGGGGATGATGCTCGGTCAAACTCGGAGCCAGCCAGTGGGAAACTGTTTGTACCCCAGGCATATTCAGGAAACCGGCAAAGGCGGCGCCAACTGCCAGAATGATCAGCGGCACGGTCATTACCGCAGGCGATTCCTTGGCGTGATCGAAGGCATGCTGGTCACGCGGCTCGCCGTGGAAGACAACGAAAATCATCCGGAAGGTGTAGTAGGCGGTCATACAGGCCACCAGCAGCCCCACTGCCCAGATGCCGTAATGACCGGTGGCTAGGGCGCTGAACAGAATTTCGTCCTTGCTGAAAAAGCCGGAAAACGGAGGACAGCCGGCCAACGCAAGGGCGCCGATCACCATGGTGAGGTAGGTTTTGGGCATCTTGGCCTTCAACCCGCCCATCTTCCAGATGTTCTGCTCATGGTGCATGGCATAAATCACTGAACCAGCGCCAAGGAAGAGCAGCGCTTTGAAGAAAGCGTGGGTAAAGACGTGGAAGATGCCTGCGGAGTAGGCGGCAACGCCAACGCCGGCAAACATATAACCAAGTTGGCTGACCGTTGAATAGGCCAGCACTTTTTTAATGTCATCCTGAAACATACCGAAAATGGCGGCAAGCAAGGCGGTCAGGATGCCCACCCAGGCAACGATGTCGCCGGCCAATTCCACATGGGCGTAAAGGAAGCTGAAACGAGCAACCATATAGACGCCGGCGGTGACCATGGTGGCGGCATGGATGAGGGCTGAAACCGGGGTTGGGCCGGCCATGGCGTCGGGCAACCAGACATAGAGCGGGATCTGGGCCGATTTGCCGGTAGCGCCGACAAACAGCAGCAGGCAGACGGTTAAGGCGATGGCCGGCGTCAAATGATGTACGTTGGCCTTGAGCGACAGATAGTCAAAACCGGAAGCGCCGATTCCCCAGAAGAGAAAGGACATCCCCAGCACAAAGCCAAGATCGCCGATG
>JGI24728J21555_1001346_pt1 | contig 10382 bp, 11 predicted proteins | sample EPASupsiteSAE305_FD_21555 | JGI IMG/M metagenome (IMG submission 21555) | reverse complement strand
ACTTTGCTTTATCCTTTGATAATAAAGGATTGGCATGAGAATTTTTATACTACTTTTTTGCTTACTAAGCCTCTCTCAAGCAGCCCGCATCAGCGAAGTCGCGAATATCGTCGGGGTACGGGATAATCAGATTATCGGTTACTCGCTTGTCGTCGGTTTGAAAAAAACGGGTGACGGTACGACCTCTAAATTCACCCTTCAATCGATCGCGAATATGCTCAAAGCGATGAACATCGATATGAATCCGGTCGATATCAAATCCAAAAACGTTGCCGCTGTCGTTGTTACGGCTAAATTTGCTCCATTTGCCCGTCAAGGGGATGCATTTGATGTCGTCGTATCCTCTATCGGTGATGCAAAATCGCTCGAAGGCGGAACACTGCTTATGACACCTCTCAAAGGGGTGGATGGTAAAATTTACGCATTAGCTCAAGGTTCTATCAGCATCGGCGGTAAAAATGAAAAAGGTTCCGGTTCTGAATCGCATCCGACGGTCGGAATGGTATACGGCGGCGGTTTAGTGGAACGTGAAATCAACCAAGATCTTTACCATCAACAGAGCGCGACACTTTCTCTTAAATCATCCAATTTTGCCAACTCGGTAGCGATTCAAAATGCTATTAATGCCAAATACCGTTCGAATGTTGCCACAGCCGTTGATCCAAGAACGATTCAACTACAATTACCGCAAAATCGATCAATGGTTGAATTTTTAGCGGAAGTACAAAATCTCGATATCGAGTACGCGCAAGAGCAAAAAATCATCATTAATGAACGTACGGGAACCATCGTTGCGGGTGTGGATGTAGAGGTCAAACCGGTTGTTATTACCCAAGGGGATATTACCGTGAAAATCCTCGCTCAAAATTCGGTCGCAAAACCCGCAGGCAGTGTCACGATGGATAAAAGTCTTGTAATCGGGTTGAATGAAAATGAAGTTTACACGGAGAAAGGGACAACGACGGTTGCCAATATCGCACGATCTCTTCAAAAACTTGGAGCTAATCCAAAGCAAATGATCTCGATTTTTCAGGCGATGAAAAGTGCCGGAGCCATCACGGTTGATTTGGAGGTTATCTAATGGATATCTCTAGCGTACAGTATAACAAAGCTGTCCCAACCATCGGAACCAAAGAGGGGGATAAAGCTCTGCGGGAGAAAACCGATCAGTTTGAAGCGATTATTGTGAAAATGATGCTTGATGAAGCGATGAAAGAGGAAAAAAACCTCTTTAGCAGTGTCAATGATCCCGGCGATAAAATTTTTAAATCAATGTATCGTGAAGAATTATCGAATGCCAGTGCCGGAGGATTCGGATTTTCTCAAATGCTTTACGAACACCTTAGTCAAAAGGGTGCGAAAATAGAGAAATAGACTAAATTTTTTGTGGTTTTGGCCGATATGGTATGTACACATCATAAACGGATAAAATAAGGATTCACCATGATCTCAAGTGTGAACGGCTCACTCATTCGAGGAGCGTACCAAGAACCATCACAAAAAACCAAAGAGCAGGAGAAATCCGTGCAATCTATTACGAAGCAAGGTGACACAAGCCGTATCGAAGAGTTAAAAGCTTCGATTGAAAAAGGTGAATACCGTGTCGATATCGAATCTTTGGCCAAGCGCATCGCGCAAGAGCTGANCTAAAGCAGAAGGAGTTTATGATGTTGTCTTATCAATTACAAAGCGCTATCAAAGATCTCGAGGCACTTATCTCATTATCCAGAGAAGACATCGATGATATCAAAGAGGCAAATCATAATCCGCAATTTGATCGTTTAGCGATTAAAGAAGAGAAAATTAAAAATTTTGAACATAAAAAAGCGATGATTGATCGCGAGATTTCAAAATTGATGACACAACATCCTTCTCGTCCTCTTTCCGAGCTTTTAGATAATGAACAACATCAGCAACTCGATTCACTTAAAGTACATTTATCACTGCTTCGAGAAGTGAATCAACAATACGCAAAAATGGTTTTAAGTGTCGGCTCGTTTTACAATACCCTTTTAGAACGGGTTGTTCCGACACAAATGGAGGGGTATCAAAAAGTCGCCTCTGCAGAATCCTCATTTTTGGAAGTGAGAGCATAAAATGGCATCAATCTTTAACGCCTTGCATATTGGATACAGTGCATTAAATGCGGCGCAAATTGCTATTGATACGACAGGGCACAATATATCCAATGCAGAGACAGAAGGGTATAGCCGCCAGCGTGTCGTTACAGCAGCGGCATATCCGATCAGTATCGATCCGGGCCAACGTGGAAATGGGACGCAAATTACTGAAATCACCCGTGTTTTCGATAAATTTGTCTTTAACCGTTACACTACGTCGGTGCAAAACAAAGAATACTCAGATAGTTTGAAAAAGAATCTTGAAGAGCTTTCAACCTACTTTCCTGAGATAGATGATGTCGGTATTAAAAATGACATGCAAAACTATTTTGATATGTGGCAGTCGTTGGCAAATAATCCAAGCAACAGTTCTTTAAAAGTAGCCTTAGCGCAGCAGGCGCAAACTCTCTCCCAGCACATTACTGAAACCCGTTCACAAATCGCGGGATTACAAAGCTCTCTCAACGAGCAGGTTAAAGTGAATATTGATGAAGTAAACCGTATTGCAGAGCAGATTGCCGGATTGAACAAATCGATTAATGAAGAAGAAGCCGGCGGGCTGAATAACGCCAATGATTTACGAGATCAGCGCAATAAATTAGAGATGACACTTTCTAAGCTCATCGGTTCAAAAGTTTTGGTCGGTCAAATAGAGAGCCGAAACGATATTGATAGCAATATTGCTATAGAAGATGGGAGCTATACGATTCAAGTCGGAGGGTTCAATCTCGTTGACGGGCATAGTTTTCATCCTATCGGTGTTGATAACTTAGGGAATCAAAACGGCTATAATGATTTGTATTATGAGCGCCAAGACGGTGTCAAAATTCCGTTTGCCAGTAATATTACCGGAGGAAAAGTTGGGGCGTTGCTAGAGCTTCGCGGCTCTATCATAGGTGATAACGGTGAGTTTGAAGACGGGTTTTTACAAGAGACACTTAATAATCTTGATACGTTTGCTCGCGGTATGATTGAGAGTACCAACAATCTCTACGCACAGAGTGCGACTTCTTCGATGCGTACGAATACATTGAGTTTCAGCTCAACGGATGCGTTGATGAATACGGATGAAAATTTTAATACTGGAACCTTCGATGTTGTTGTATATGATATCGACGGCAATGAAGTGGGAAGACGCTCGATAACGATAAACGACACAACAGTCATGGAAGACAGTCCGCTTACTGCTAATAGTATTATTGGACAAATGCGGGCATCCGTTGATGATAACAGTGACAATAACGCGCTAAATGATATTGATGATATCTTGACTCCTGGGTTTGCATCGAATGTTTTTCAGATTAATTTGAACTCTTCTTATGCATCACAAGGGTATACGTTTGCGATTGAAGATCAGGGGACAAACTTTGCCGGTGTTACAGGGGTAAACCGATTTTTTGACGGTTATGATGCTAAAACTATGGATTTGAATACGAATTTAAAAAATGATCCGACACTCATTAAAGGGCATAAATCACCTGCTGAAGGTGATAATCAGACCGCGTTGGATATGGTAGAGCTTCAATTTTCATCGATTATGTTTAAAAATGGAACCGATACTTCATCAGATACAGTGTACGGATATTTTGACTCTTTGGTGACCAAAATTGGGACGAAAACAAATTCGGCGATCCTCAGTAATGAATCGATCACGGCGCAATACAATGCGGTCAAACAAGAGTACGATTCGGTATCCAAAGTGAGTATCGATGAAGAGTTGGCAAATCTCATCCGTTATCAAACCTCATACGGTGCTGCGGCAAAAATCATTACGACGATAGATCAGATGATGACCACCTTGCTCGGCATAAAGCAGTAATGCCTTTTTTGAGTATTGCCGTTTTGTTCGCGGTAATCTTTTTTTCCTTCATCGGACCGTATTTTTATACGGCTGATCCCCTTTATTTAGACTCTCGCGCCATTTTGCTTGCTCCATCGATGGAACATTGGTTCGGTACAGACCGATTGGGGCGTGATTTGCTCGTGCGTTTGATGGAAGGTGGACAAGTGTCACTGTTGATTGGATTTGCAAGCGCTCTTATCTCTACGCTAATCGGTTTGCTTTATGGGGTGAGTGCGGCATTGCTGCGCGGCGGTTATGATAGAGTCTTTATCATCATTGTGGACCTCTTTTTAACTTTTCCGACATTGTTTTTACTGTTAACGCTGGTCAGTTATGTCAATGCATCGATTTGGGTACTGGTGCTTATTATTTCAATGACTGGGTGGATGGGGACAGCACGCTTGATACGCTCAGAGAGCTTTGCAATAGCCTCCAAACCCTATATCCGTATTTTGCACATCGCGCATATTCATCCGCTTACAATCATGCTCAAATATTATGCGCCCCTGTTGGCTCCAATCGTATTGGTTAGCTTTACCTTCGGGGTAGGGGGGGCGATTTTAGCCGAATCAGGGCTCTCCTTTTTGGGTCTAGGGATTGTTGCTCCGCAGATGAGCTGGGGAAGCATCCTCAGCGGCGGTAAAGAGGTGATCGATATCGCGTGGTGGGTAAGCTTTTTCCCCGGATTAATGATCTTTATCGTTACGTTTTCATTGATGAATATCTCCAATGCGCTTCAAGCGCGAATGAATCAAAAAGAGGTACGATAGTGGTGAAACATTATTGAATGATTCTCGAAATTTCGAGTAGGCTATCGGGGAATGAAAAATGGTTGTTCCGAAGCGCTTTCGCATTGATGAGGATGATGGGGGTCCTCTCCATCCGAATTGAGAGCAATAGGCCGTCTTCACCCAATTTGTCTGCATCGTAAAGCGCTGTAATCGCACCCGATGCTCCCACAGCGTTATGAACTTTATTAAGCTGTGACAAGTTCGCTTTGAGGGCATAAATAAAGTGATAGGATGTTGATCCGTCAAGTTTATCGAACGGAAGCGCTGTTGCGTTGATCGGACGACCGTTAAGACGGCCATTGAATTTAGACATTAATATTTTGATACACAATGCGGCTGTATCATCATCTCCGTGGTCGTAAGCAATCAAAATTTTGATGGGAGATTTCGTATTAGATGAAAGAAAATTTCTTTCTAATACGGCAATTTTTGGCAGTAAAGAGAGCTGAGTCTCGAGTAAAAATGGATCATAAGAGGCACTCCATCCGGCAGTGCAAAGTAAAATACTTATTAGAAGACGTTTCAAAATGTCCCCCTGAAAGTAAATAAAAATGTACGCCCGGTTGAGGGATAATCTCCATCATAGGTATTGTTTTGACTTGGGTAAAATTCATTTTTATCGAAAATATTTTTAGCTGTGAGTTGAATTTCACTTTGAATTTTCGGAAGTTTATATCCTATGGAAGTGTCAACTATACCGATGGCTTCCATATCATCACGCGTATCAGCTGATGTTCTTGGGGTTGCACTTTGCCAGCGTCCGGACAGTGAGCCATACCAGTTTGTATCGAGAGTATGCGTGATAAATCCGCGTGCGGTATTGCTCGGAGCATTGGGGAGCGTTGTACCACTGTCATCTTCTGCCCAAATACGAGTGAATGCGGCATAAAAAGAGGTGCTATCGTAACGTTTACGCCATTCGGCCTCGAATCCTCTAATCTTGCTCTCTGATCCGTTTATGTATTCGTAGCGGGATAGTGTGTTGTTGTATTGGGGATAAATTTGATTCTCATTGCTGAGATGAAAAAAGTTGATAGAGAGGGTGTGATCGGTTTCAAAGCGATGAATGAATTGGGTTTCATAGGCCACAACGGTTTCTGGAACGAGGTCTGGATTACCCCATCTTGCTTTGTTGTTGAGGGTAAACATCTCTTGCCATGAGGGATTTCTATGGGCGCGGGAGATTGAAAATTTGATGAGATTTTCCGGATCAATAGTATATAAGAGTGCGACGCGCGGATCTACTTGGGCTGACAAGTTATTACGTTTGTCTATGGTCAATGAGGCATAGCCGCTTAATGAAGAGGAGATCACTCTCTCATAGGTCAGATAGGTTGTGATATTGCTGATGGAGCCGGTTGGGCTGAAAAAAGGGAGAATCTCAGAATAGTCACTCATCCCGGTTCCAGTGTCACGATTGGTCGTTACGGTTTTTTCTGAAGTAACACTGCTCCATGATTTACCCACTCCGAACGTTGCTTCGCCTGCGAGTATAGTGCCGGAGAGGGAATTATTGACTTGATAGGTTTGGATAATTGCTTCATGATTACCGTAAAACCCATTTGGATAGTTAACAATGACAGTAGGTGGTGTGAGCGAAGGGAGGATGAGTCCCGATGGGGCTAAAAGAGAATGGCTGATAAAGCTGTCTTGTACCATTCCTGCTTGAAATATTCCCCTGAAGTTATCTAGATTGTAGTGCGCTCCGGCACGAATTTGCCATTGATCGATATTGTAGTGATCCCCATCAGCTGCAAGAGCATAGTTAATCCCCCCCTCTGATCCGTGACGGTAAGAGGAGATGCGTCCATCGGCAAAAAAATCTCCTTTGGAGAGGGAGAGTGAAAACATGGTGGCATCCGTTGAGGAAGGAGCATTGCCGGAGCGAGAGAGGTGCGCATTCGCACTGCCGAGAAGATTATTGGAAAGACCGTCTTGATCATAAGAGAGGGAGAGATTATCGTGTACGGTGTAGANATCTGCNGCNAANGTGAAATCGTTATCCNTCATTGCATAGGCAGCACCGGCTTTATAGGTATTATGAGTACCGGCTGACATAAACCAGCGCCCATTTTTTTCNCTATCCGGTTCTTTTTTATACGTTGTTACTACAATGGAACCGGCATAGCCCCAGTGNCCATCGCTGTAACTNCCGGGACCACGGACAATTTCGATCCGTTTGATCATATCGATCGGCATGGTTAGATACGCAGTATAGCCATCAAAAAAAAGNTCGTTAACTTCGATACCGTCAATAATGAGTTTGCTTTGACCGTAAGCAACGGGATTGGATCCTCGAATGACCGGATTAAATAAAGAGAGATTATCGCTGGCAATGTTGACTCCGGCAGTAAGTGCAAGTGCCTCTTTGAGTGAGGATGCACCGGCGCGGGAAAGTTCTTCGCCCTCAAAGACGGTCATAATATAGGGGAGATAATCAATATTGGCCCGCTGGTTTTTTGCGGTTTGGGCAATGGTATTGATGTCGCTTGTAAGATTATTGAAAAGGTTGGAATCTGTCTCAGCCGCAAAAAGCGTAAAAGGAATGAGTAGCAACGCCAGAGAAAAATGAGTTCTCATCGGTTCTCTTTTAGGGATGCGGTATAGTCTTGGAGCCGCAAAAGTATAGGATAGCGTTCAGTACCGACGTGAAATTGAAGCGGACCGATGGGGCGATAGAGCAAACGAGATTGATTCAGGAGGCGTAGAAAACGGGGCCCAACGGCTCCGATCCATTGGTTGATTTCATAATTGGCCGAAACGCGATTAATTTCCTTTTGCATCGTTTGAAGGACCTTTATCGTTTTTCTGAAAGCTCTTTGGTCGGACGCGACGGTAATCCGTGAAATTTCGGCAGTTTGCTGAATATCCTGCAGTTTTTCCGAATCAATGACCATGGTGTTGAGTGTCGGTAAACCAAGGGGAGTATTCGGAAGAATGAGGCGGCAGGACGCGATCAGAAGATCTTGTTCCCAGACACCGAATAAAAGGGCATGATCATCATAGGTATCATATTCGATCCGTTGCCCATCCTCTCTGGGGGTAAAAAAATTGAACTCTTCGACAAAAACATCATAGCGTTGCCGCAAAATAGCGTTCTGTTCCGCTACTGAAGATGAGAGGTGGCATTTCAATGATTTCACCCTTTGTGCGTTCTAAGGAGATAAGATAGTATACAAACCGTTAAGCATAGCTGAAATAATAAGGTTTGGTAAAGATTGGATAAATAAATTAGATAGTATATTACACAGGTTAGAATGCTGATTTATTTTTTGTATTATTTTCTATAGAAGCACACTAGACTTATTCAGAATGTTTTTTATGTACAAAGGTTAGTTATGTATCGCTCTAAAAGTCGTTTGTCTTATAAAGTTGTTGGTTCATTAATTCTCGTTTTTGTAGTGATTTTTGTTACGTTTGGATGGGCCATTAGTACGACATTTGAAAATACAAAACTGGTTTCCGAAAAACAAAAAGCCGATTTGCTGTTGCAAACGATTGATAAATCGCTGCAAATGACACTTTATTTAAAATTTTATGATCAAATCGAAGAAAAAGTTTCCTCGGTGGTTTCGGTTCCCGATGTCATAGAACTATCCATTAGGGATCAAATGGCAAAGAGTTATATGTTTATCGTAACGACAACAAAAGTCGCTTTCCCGAGATAAAGTTATTTCGCTAACGCATCAGCTCAAGGAACCTACATTGGGGCAATCCATGGGATCAGTTACATTGTATTACAGTGATTTGGCATATGATGAGACGCGTCAAGCCATGCATAAAGTTTTTTACGGGTGGGGTTGAGTGCTGCGCTGATATTTTTCTTGGCAGTATGGTGGGTACGCTATCTTCTCTCTCCTTTGAATCAGATTTCTCAAAAAGTACGTCATTATCGCCCCGGTGATCAGTTGGTATTAGAAGAAAACGGTAGTGCTGAAATAGAACAGATTGTTACCGCATTTAATGCAATGCAAGATACAACACACCTTTATCTGACTCAAATGGAAGCGATGAATAGCTCTCTTGAAGGTGCTGTGAGGGAAAAAACGCTTGAATTGGAGAATCAATATTACAGTGATCTATTGACCGGTTTGCCTAACCGATTTAGACTGCAAGAGAAATTGCTCCAAGGAGAAATCACCGCTCTGGCGATTGTAAATGTGGATGACTTTAAAGAGGTAAATGATTTTTTCGGAATTGATATCGGTGATGAAATACTGAAACAAATCGGTGCTTGGCTGAATGTATTATCGGGTTCATGTTATCGTTTGGGAAGTGATGAGTTCGCATTAACATTTACAAACTTGATGAATCAGGATGAATTGGAACATCGTTTGATTACCTTGATCACACTTTTGGATGAAAAGACGTTTATGGTAAACGAAGAGAGTCTGAATATCAGGGTGACTATCGGCGTTGCTTTAGGTAGCGAAACAGTGTTAACACGTGCCGATATCGCTTTACATTACGCCAAACAGAATAAAAAACCGATTGCTTTTTACGATCAAGAAGAACGGGTAGAGGAACTTTATCGTTCAAATTTGACAATGGCATCCGATGTTCGCAGAGCTCTTTTTGAACATCGTATTGTTTGTCATTACCAGCCGATTGTAGATTTTAGAACAGGTGAAATCAAAAAATATGAAACATTGGTCCGAATGATTGATGATGGAGGAAATATTGTCCCACCAATGGAGTTTTTGCCAATTGCAAAGCAAACCAAGCTTTATCCACAAATCACGCTTGAAGTGGTTTATCAAGCGTGCAAGCTTTTTGCTTTACGCAGCGAGGAATTTTCTATCAATTTATCCGATAGTGATATCCGTAACCCGCATACCGTTAATGAAATCATTCGAACCATTACCCAAACGGGTACTGCAAATCGGGTCGTATTTGAGATTTTGGAATCCGAGGGAATCGAGAGCTATGCTGAAGTAACACAGTTTATTACACAGGTTAAGGCGCTGGGTGCGAAAATAGCAATTGATGATTTTGGAACGGGGTACTCTAATTTTGAAAATATTCTCAAATTGAATGTCGACTATATCAAAATAGACGGTTCGCTCATACGAGAAATTAGCGGTAATCGTCGTCACCATATTATCGTTGAAACCATTATCGAATTTGCACATAAAATCGGTGCAAAGACGATTGCGGAGTTTGTTTCAAATGAAGAGATTTACGATACGCTCAAACAATTAGATGTTGATTATTCACAAGGATACTTTACCGGTAAACCGACATCACTATCGTAAAACATGCCCCACAAATTTTGACATATTACCTAGAATTTTCCCGCCGCGTCGGAATCCTAAACCGCACGCTTCGTAGGCGAAAAAGACCCCCGCTTGATAGCAGTTGCCTTGAGAATCTTTTGGAAACTCGACGTACTCTTGGTAAATCGGTTTAAAGTTACCGTACGGCCCGTCGTTCGCTTCGATCACAGTGCCTGAGGCATCCATAATACGCACATTGGCACCTTCACGCCCGAACATCCGTTTCTCCACGTGCGCTACCCCTTTGAGAGGCTCGAACGAGGTTTTAAGTAAATAGGGAGAATCCGGGAAGAGATCGCACAGAATTTTCATCATCCCTTTGGACTGGAAGAGGAGGGTATAGGCAGGGTTG
>JGI24728J21555_1001339_pt1 | contig 10412 bp, 10 predicted proteins | sample EPASupsiteSAE305_FD_21555 | JGI IMG/M metagenome (IMG submission 21555) | reverse complement strand
ATTCGCTGAAGGCCAAGAGGTTTTTGATTTGAACGGGTTCCTAATTTTCTACCATTAGTAGAATGAAATCATTTTAAATAGAGAATGTCAAGTGAATATTTCGCTTAAAGTAGAAAACGCTATTCTCGAAAGAGTAAAGAAAATTACAGGAAAAAATTCCGACAAAGAACTGGCGGAATTGTTAGGTTTAAAACAGGGTAATTTTTCCGCGAGAAAACAGAGAGGTAGCCTGACTCCCGTTATTGCAGAGTGGGCGATTCAGACAAAGATTGACCTGAATTGGTTGCTACGAGGGGAATCGAGCAGGAAGGATGTATCTGATAGCTTTCTACAAAAAGTAGAAGAGTGGACCGAAGAACTTTTGCAAGAAGACAACAGGTCAGCGACTTGGTTCGAATATGAATTTGAGAAAAAATTTCCAGATTTCAAAGCCTGGAAAGAAGAAAAGGAATGCAAGGCCACACTTGAGGCTGGTTACCCAGCGTCAAAAGTAGCATAAGAATTTTTCATAAAAAAACAGTTATTCTGAGAAGTTATATCATTAGCGCCAAATCCATTGCGGCACAAGGCTTTTCAGGCATTCAAAAAAAGAGGGAAAGGTTGTGACCGTATTGAATCCAAACACTAATTTTCCTCATAAGAAAAAAATAACAGCGAAGAATACAAGTTCAAGAAATACGGTAACGTCTCGAAGTCGAACATTAAATGGTCGTACAATTTTGATCCGCTGAAAAAGTGGGCGGCAAATTGGCCTAATTCTACCTTGGCTATATAGAAGAGGAAAGCATGACGCCAGATTGGACCCAGATTGGAATGTTTTGGTCTACTGCTTTATTAGTCCTAATCACGATATTTACAACAATTATTAACTACAGAATATATAGAAATCAAACAGATCCAGAAATTGTAGTATATTCAGAACATGATGTAACCAGGCCAAGCATTATAAATCTTGTAATTGAGAACATAGGAAAGGGTGTTGCGGGAGAAATTACATTTACTTCCGATCGCCCAATTCCATCACGAGCATTTGGATTGAATGATAAATGCGAGATGCCGAAAAACATGGACAATGGCCCATTAATTGTTGGCATACCAGAACTCGGTCCACAATCGAAACGGATAATTACTTGGGGGCAATATTATGGTCTCAAGAAGGCATTAGGTAGTGGAACATTAACAATCACTACTACTTATACAGGTAAAAAAGTATCGTTGATAAAAAATCCTAAATTTACTTCAAGTTATACACTGGATATTGTTTCATATGAGGGCACAGACGCCTCTGACAAAAATTGGCTTAAAAAAATTGCAGAATCAACTGAAGACATCTCGGGTCAATTGAAAGAAATAAAAGAAAAAATAAGCCACCCAATCGCTAGAGAGGGACGCTCCTAACGTCGCGGCCCTCAGCTTCCCGTTATGCCCCAAGGAGGAACTGATGCGACTCGTCTTCCATGCATTACTCGTAATTCAGCTTGTTCTTCCGGCATCTGTGTTTGCAGAGAGTTGCGACACCGACTGCCATAGACAATGCAGGGTACGGACAGATTTTCCTCCAGTGGAGTTTATTGAACCAACCTGCCACGCAAAATGCGAAGTTGCAAAGAAGGCAGCATGCGCATATGGAACAAGTCTGCCGACTATTCCCATCACGCCAAGAGAGCAAGTCGAGACTTATGGAACCCAGGCGTGCGCGGCGCCGTTTCAGGCAATTACTGGTGTAGTGATTGCCCGATGCTCAAACTGGGATGTAAGAACCGATAACCAACATCTCATCGCGAATGCGATCAACCAATTGCAATCAGTGGGGATATTGTCTCCGGGCGAACTTAATGACGTACAAGTTAGATGGTGTCCTCTATCTGGGGCACATGGTATGGCCCCGGATAGAGGACGTATCTACCTCGACACATCGCTTCAAGGGAATGCCTACGCAACTGCGTCTACCCTTGCCCACGAAATTATGCACATCAGGCAGTATCGACGCATGGGCACTGATAGGTTTAAGTGCGATTACAGCAGGCAATACGCAGAATGCGGGGGATGTCAGGATAGGAGAAATTCCTTCGAGCGCGAAGCTTACGATTACGAAGCCAGCATTCAAGGTCTCCTATCCCAGTTCACTCCGCAACAGTTACCCCAACAACAGCAGATGCAGTTCCCCCAGACGGGGGAACCCGTGCGTTTTTGCCAGACTCAGTGGGGAACCTGCCAGATCCCACCGGCGATGGTACCAATGGGAACGCAGTGTTTCTGTAACGCGCCCAATGGCCAACAAATTCCTGGCTCAGCTTTCTAGCAAACAGTGGGGCATAACCCGTCATTCCACCGGACCTGCGCGAAAAGCCGCGCAGGCCGGTGAATTCAGACGTTAGGCCTTTCAGAAGAGGGGACGACCTCACCTCTATAAATCAACTGGTGACGGCCCCACTTTATGAGAGGTATTTATGAATTGGTTAATTCTCGTTGTGGCAGGCTTATTCGAGATAGGTACAAGGAAAACGACTTTTTGAAAATGATTAGCCCGTTGGTAGTAATATTTCTTCACAAATGGGAAATTATTTTATTTATTCAAATTCGTAAACTTTCGCCTGATACTGAAACAATAGGACTTGCATGCAAGAAGCGAATTATTCGAAGGATACAAGCGGTGATCAGATTGATAGTTCTCCTTGCGTTAAGTTGCCTAAATTCGGTGGAATCACATTGTGGTTCGGTGTTTTTTTTATTGTGTTTGTTGTTGGGCTTTCGTCGGCATGGAATGCTTATGTGACCTTCGACAATATTGTCGAACATGAGTTTAATGTATTAGCTATACAAGCTCGGCAGCGTGAAGCTAGCATTTCTGGGGCGTTGCGCAGTGTTGATTTGATGATAGGAGGTATTATCGATGATCTACATCAAAAGCCGTCCATGTCAGACAAGGAGCAAATACAATTACTGAACAGCTATTTGAAGCTACTTCCTGAAATTCGAAGTTTACTTATTGCTGACGCCAACGGTCGGATTCGAGTTCATACAATGGAAGCGGCAATCGGCTTTGATGCCAGCAACCGCGAATACTTCACGAGTCATCGAAATGCGCCGGAAAAAGACTCCTTTCATATCTCTCTTCCCTTCAAAACTGCTGCCACAGGAATTATGGCCACCACGCTATCACGTGTCATCCGCGATGGTCATGGTAAATTTGCTGGTACTATAGCCGCAACACTTGAATCAACCTTTTTCTATAGATTGTTGAAACCGTCATTATCTGAACCTGAAAATCAGGTTTTACTTATAAATAGAAACGGTGATATTCTTAATTCGGCACCTATGATAAAGCTGATTGGTGAAAATCTCCGGGGAGGAATTGCCTATACTGAACACATCAAATCAGAAGAAAAAACAACACGACATTTGAATGTAACAAAATTGGAATCTATTAAAAGATTGTCGGTATTTCATGACGTTCCTGAATCGCCACTGATAGTTGTTGTTTCAAGAAATTATTCCACCATTGTTGATGAATTCAAAGATGTGGTATATTCGCATGTAGTTGGATTTTTTTTGCTAACCATTACGGTATTTTTTGTTTCGAGGGTCGCGGTTAGGCGTCAGCAAAATTTATACAAAGCTCAACAGCAAATAGCTGAGCGAGAGGCGTATCTTCGCACCATCATAGAAAGTGAACCTGAATGCGTTAAACAATTAGCACAAGACGGCACGTTGATGCAAATGAACAGTGCGGGCCTTAACATGATCGAAGCGGATTCGTTAGATCAAGTGAAGGGAATAGATATTCAGAAGCTGGTTACGCCGAAATATCGGGAAGCGTTTACGTCACTCACCCAAAAAGTATTTTCAGGTGAATCTGGTAGTCTAGAGTTCGAAATCATAGGATTAAAAGGCGGTCATCGATGGCTAGAAACACACGCAACTCCTTTAAGAAGTTCGGAATCTGATATTGTTGCGCTGCTCGCGATAACCCGTGATATCACCGAGCGAAAAGAAGCAGAAGATGCTCTTGAAGAGAAGAATAGGCAACTTCAAATTGCATTAGATGAGGTCAAGACGCTACGCGGCATTGTGCCAATATGTGCAAAATGTAAAAAAATACGAGATGACAAAGGGTTCTGGAATCAGGTGGAAAAATACGTCAGCGATCACACAGAGGCTACGTTTACCCATGGGGTTTGCCCTGACTGCGTTAAGGATTTGTATCCCGATTACTATCGCCGAAAATTAGCGCAAGAAGAACAATAACAATTAGGGAAAGGCCACAATTTTCTAGTAATGGCTGAGCTGTCCCGGAAGTGTCCCGTGGCAACCTAGAAACCCATAAATAGGAACCGGTCCACGGTTCAACTCCCAGCGCCCCGATATAAATGTTTTTCTTAAAATTGCCTTCTATTGTAACTAACGCATTAGTTAGACAAGCAACAATACATAGCTAAAGCTATATCTGAAGCAGGAGAGGATGTTGAGTCGTATTTCTTCAACCATATAAAGTGAGGAGGAATCCATTATGAGTATCAGACTTCGTTGTGTCCCATCCGTCATTGTTTCCATTCTTGCTCTGTTTTTTTGTAGCTGTGCAATAACTATAGTTCAACCATACGACGAGAAGTTACTGGCGGACACAGAGGCCATTTTTAAGGAGGCTTCATCGATGATTGATGATGGAATTTCTAATAGTCCCAGGACAGACGAAGAACGTTCTGGAATTAAGAAGCCAGAAGATCACCTTGCTCATATTTCTAAGTTTCAAGGCCGATATGCCGCGTTAGGAACCGATGCAGATGCGCTAATTCTTCGCGCCCTTTCTAGGGCTCAGGAAGTTGACAAGATTGGAGAAAAACTACAGGGGCAAATCAACATATTAGTCGAAGAATCCCTCCCTTCACAGTGCGAAGACATTGAAAGAGAACTTGGGTTATCTACAACCAGCCTAACGGTAAAGAATTACATCGACCTGAAGTGTCTCTTTGTCCGGTGGAAAGCACAGCATTCTGATCTAGTTCTCACAAAGGGAACAAGCATCCTGAAACGAACCAACTGGGAATTGCGAAAATCGACGTTGTTTTCGGCTGTCCTTGCAATTCAAAAGGCTGAGACCAGTAAGAAACAGTAGTCTTCATTAACCACTAGGCACGATTGAGGAGAAATGCTATGGCGACCATTAACGGAGTTGACTTTTCTCAGGTCTCAAAGGATGCATTAGCGGCATCTAAGGCAGTCCTGAACGACGAGAAAGCCTGGGCGAACTTGAAAGACATTATCAAGGACTTATCCCATGGACTGACCAGAGACGTTCAATTGATTGCAAAACGTAAACTTAGCGGCGAATTCAACGAAGATGATGCCCGTGCATATATCGAAGACCAGAAGACACTTGCGCGTATGCGCATTCGATCTGTCGCTATTGTCGGGTTGCAGCTTGCCGAAAAGATATGGAATGCAATTGCCGACGTGTTTGGAGAGGCGATTAACAAAGCAATTGGCTGGAAACTTCTGTAGCGAGATAGGGGCTTACCTCTCGGTCAATCGGACCGCCCGAAAGCTGCGCTTGTGAGTTTTCTCCGCGTTTCGCGCTCCAGTGGTCGGTTACGTCAAACGTTTGCGGGAGATACGGGGACAGGTTACGGAACTGAACCCCACTTTTCGGAAAGCACGATCAAAAATCGCAACGCCGTGTTTGAATAGATGTGACAAAAAACAAGATAATGACAAAATTGATGAGTATGCTTGGCTGGTTCCTTACGTTGAAAATGAAAGCGAAATCTTTCTAAAAAGCGTTATCCCCAGTCGAAAGGCTACAAGGCATTATTTGAAGGGGGCCGTATGAATAAAAATAAATTAAATCGAGAAGACCAGGAATTGCTGGAAGCGTTTGAAGCTGGTGAATTTAAATCTGACTTAAAGGACGAACGGCGAACTCAGCTTGCCAAATTGGCAGGGGAGGCAATTCGAAAAGATAAACGAATTAATATCCGGATTTCGAGCCGTGACTTGGAAGCACTGCAACGTCGAGCAATAGAAGAGGGCTTGCCTTATCAGTCGCTTGTATCCAGCGTGCTGCATAAATATGTTTCTGGTGGCTTTAAAGATATTTCAGCGGACAAAGCATTGCAGCGAACAAGCCGATAGAACTTATTGATCTCGGTGGCTTCCAACCGGAGGGAAAACGGGGCCAACGTCATTAAGCCTGAGGCATAACCCGTGGCAAAGTCGGTGCAATAGATTACTGTTAAGCATAATACCTAGCCGTGTCTTGTTCACCAAGACATCCATCCATCACAGTCATTTGTTCACTTCATACATTTGATACCCTGCATCCTGCGGGGTATCTATCACCGGAACGCCGAATAATCCAGAATTCCCAGCCGGGAGCGGGTTCAACTTAACTAGAACGCCTTTCTTGGAAACAATCCGGAAACAATCCGGAAACAAAACGGGCGCAAGGGAAGCTGTGTATATTGTTAATTTTGTTCAATATGTTCGTGTTGAACGAATTATATACGATAAACCGCGGAAGATTGCATGAAGTATCTGCTGGAGAAGGGGGGCGGAGAAATCTTTTCCGCTTGAGCGTCGCGGCAGTAGAGAGGGAGCGTGACCGTTGTCCTTCCCGTTATCGGGAAGGAGGATTATTTCTTCCGTTTCTTCGAGGGCGCGGCGCGTTGGCTCGTCATTTGGTTGGGCCGCCCTCCCGCATCACCGACGATGGCGGTCTTCTGCAGCTCCCGGCCTGCCTCGCTTTTTTCGACAAAACAGGGCGCGTTGGTAAATGGATCGGTTTCGGTCCAATACATCAGGGTTGACCAGGTACAGGGAGTGGGAGTGAACAGTTGCACCTGGCGGGGCAGGAGATGCAGCTCTTTTTGACAGAAGGCGCGCAGTTCCTCCATGGCCGCCTGCGTGCAGCCGGGGTGGGCGGCGATCAGATAATAGGTAAGGAACTGATCCAACCCCTCCTCTTTGGTCAGGCGGTTGAACAAGCGGCGAAACTGCAGGAGCAGGTCCGCATCCGGTTTGCCCATGGCCGCGAGGACTGCGGCATTGCTGTGCTCCGGTGCGATCTTCAATTGGCCGGAGACATGGTGGCGCACAATCTCGCGCAGGTAGGCGAGGCCGTTTTTCTTGTCGGCGAGTATCATGTCGTAGCGCAGGCCCGAGGCCACGGTTATTTTCTTAATGTTTTTGATGGTGCGCAACCGGTGCAATAAGGCGATCAGGGGACCATGGTCGACCTTGAGATTCGGACAGACGGTGGGGAACAGGCATCGCTTGTCCCGGCAGGCCCCCTTGGCGAGCTTTTTGGCGCACTCAAAGCCGTACATGTTCGCGGTCGGACCACCGACATCGGCAATGGTGCCCTTGAAGGACGGATGGGCGGCGAGAGTCTTTGCCTCGTGCAGGATGGAGTCGACGCTCCGGTTCTGGGTGGTCCGGCCTTGATGCACGGCGATGGCGCAGAAATGGCACTCACCGTAACAGCCCCGGTGGGTCGTGATGGCAAAGCGGATGGTGTCCAGGGCGCGGACCTGGCCCGATTGCCGGTCGTGGGGATGAAGATCGCGCTCGAACTCCAGGTCGTGGACTGTATCAAGTTCTGCGGTCGACAGCGGCGGCTGCGGTGGATTGTGGACGAGAAAGCGGCTGTCCTGCTGTTGGGCCAGGGTGCGGGCAGTGACTGGATCGTTGTTGTCGTAGAAGGTGCGGAACATGGAGATGAAGGCCTTCTTGTTCGCCGCAATGGTCTGGTAGGAGGGAAGGATGAGAGCTGTTTCCGGCGGAGCAGCCGCCGGATAACAGAGGCCACGGATCGACGCCGGCGATTGCCCGGCTGCCAGGGCCTGGGCGAGTTGGATCACGCTCCGGTCCGCCATGCCGTAGAGCAGGTAGTCGGCCTTGGCGTCGAAGAGGATCGAGCGGCGCACCCGGTTGTCCCAGGCGTCGTAATGGGCAATGCGGCGCAGGCTGGCCTCGATCCCACCCAGCACCAGAGGCGCGGTTCCTTTGAAATGCTGGCGGATCAGGTTGGCGTAGGCAAGCACCGCCCGGTCCGGTCGGCGAGTGTTCTGCCCGCCAGGGGTGTAGTCATCGGTTTTGCGGCGCTTGCCCGAGGCGGTGCGGTTGGCAACCATGGAATCGATCGAGCCGCCAGTGATGCCCCAGAACAGCGCGGGTTCGCCGAGACGGGTGATGTCGTGCTCCGATTGGAGATCGGGCTGGGCAATGACTCCGACCCGGAAGCCGTGCCGGACCAGGAGTTTGCCAATCACAGCCACGCCGATAAACGGCGAGTCGATGTAGGCGTCGCCGGTGACGAGGATGACGTCGAGCCTATCCCAGCCCAATTGAGCCATTTCTTCTCGGGTGCAGGGGAGAAACATTTTATTGCTCAGCGTGGGCGTTGAGGCGGGCGGCGGCCGAGCGACCGGCCAGCCAGCCGGTGGAAAAGGCGGCTTGCAGGTTGTAACCGCCGGTGTCGGCCTGGATGTCGAGTACCTCGCCTGCAAAGTAGAGGCCCTGTACCAGTCGTGATGCCATGGTGCGCGGGTCGACCTCGCGGGTGTCGACACCGCCGGCGGTGACGATAGCCTCGGCCAGCGGCCGGTGGGCGGTGACTTGCAGGCGGAAATTTTTCAGCCAGTGGCGCAGGCGTTTTCGTTCCTCGCTGCGGATGGTTCCGGCAAGGCGTTCGGAGGGCAGGGCGATCTCTTTCAAAGCCACGCCGACCATCTCCTTGGGCAGCAATCCCCGCAGAACATCAGCAATGGGTTCCAGTCGCCGCAGCTCGAAGTCGCGTACCAGGCGGGCGTCGAGTTTTTTTTCGTCAAGGGCGGGCTTGAGGTCCAGCAGCAGCACGACTTCCCGACCCTCGCGCAGGGCGTCGACAATCCGGCCGCTCAGGGTCAAGATCACTGGCCCGCTGAGGCCGAATTCCATGAAGGCCAACTCGCCGAAGGCTTCGGCCCGCTTTTTGCCGTCAATGAATAGGCGCACCTGGATATTGCGCAGCTGCAGGCCTTCCATCAGGGCCACGAGGTTTCCCTTGGTGATGAGCGGCACCAGGGCCGGGCGGATGGGGACAATCCGATGGCCCACCTCCTCGGCCAGCCGGTAACCGTCGCCGGTGGAGCCGGTGAGGGGATAGGAGGCGCCGCCAGCGGCGAGGATCAGGGCGTTACAGGGGATGGTCGTGCTGCCACAAGAAACCCCGGTGAGCACGCCGTGCTCAATGCAGAGATGATCAACCGTCACCCCGGTACGGATAGGTACGCCGCAGTGCTCCAGCCATTGCTCGAACACCGCCAGCACCTCCGGGGCTTTGCCCGAGGCCGGAAAGACGCGGCCGCCGCGTTCGGTGACAACGGCGAGGCCCAGTTCCCGGAAAAACTCGAGGAGTTCGGGGGTGAAAAACTGATGAAAGGCCTGGCGGAGAAAAGGGCCGGTCGGACCGAAGTGGCCAAGGAATTCGGGCAGGGGGGCAATGTTGGTCAGGTTGCAGCGGCCCTTGCCGGTGATGCAGAGTTTGCGGCCCGGCCGCTGCATTTTTTCCAGGACAACCACATTCGCGCCCAGGAGAGCGGCCTGACCGGCGGCCATCAGACCGGCGGCGCCGCCGCCTGCCACCACAAGGCGCGCCTGTCCTGTTGCGTTCATCGGGGTGTTGCGGGTTTTTCGATCGGGAGAAGTGGGGAAATGCATAGCACAGTACTACACCACGCCACGGGAAAAAAAAATCACAATCCGCAGCTCCGTTACCTGGATATGAGCGGCCAGATGGTCAACCCTGGAGCAGCCTGCTGGCCGAGCAGTAAGAAATATGAAGGCCGCGTTCTTTTTTCTTCAAGGAGTTTCGCGGTTAGTGTTAAGCTGAGATTTACAGTGCTTGAGCGTTTGTTTGAAGAATCCTTGGCGAAGCAAAAAGGTCAGCAGCGCCTGGTTTGGTCAGGGAGAAGGGTTGCCCAAAACAATTGATGGAGTGGCATGGCGAAGCTCTTTTTTAATCAAAGGAAGAATTATTTTTTCAGAATCCGGCCGGCACTGCGCTGGCTGATCAAGCTGCGGGGATCAACCAGGGCCATTGCCGGCGGTTTTGCCTTAGGGGTTTTTATCGCCTTCACCCCGACCATCGGCATTCAGATGTTTCTCGGGGCGATTTTCGCCACGTTTTTCAATCTGAACCGTCCGGCGGCGATTATTCCCGCCTGGATCACCAATCCGGTCACCATTCCTCCGATTTTTGCCTTTAATTATTGGATTGGGCACCTGCTGCTCGGCGGGCCTTCGGTCACTTCCGTCTACCACCAGTTGATAGACATCTGCAAGAAGCTGGCAACCCTCAATATGTTTCAAATCACTGATCAATTCATGGCCTTTGTTGCCCTGGGCAAGGAGATCATCATTCCGCTGATCGT
>JGI24728J21555_1001337_pt1 | contig 10415 bp, 12 predicted proteins | sample EPASupsiteSAE305_FD_21555 | JGI IMG/M metagenome (IMG submission 21555) | reverse complement strand
ATCCGGCCGGACCACCAGGAAAGGTTCTTCAACGCCGTTGAAGATCTGCTCCCACATTCCGGAAGTCAATGCTTTTAGAGGAGCACGGTCCCCGTCGCCGGGCACGATGTTTGTAGGTGAAGTATTGCTGTCCATTTCGTTCTTCATACCCACAGGGTGCACACTGAGTCACACCCTGTGGGTCTCATAGATACAGATGACGGTTGTCTCTCTGCACGGATAAACGTTGTGCTCGTTGATAAGGCTGATGCCTGGCGGAAACAACCCGAGTTAAATTGGGGCATGGCAATGGTCCGGTGCGGGGGATCTTTAGAATCATATTTTTCAGTTGTCATACGCGATCAGCTGCCACCGAAAATCCCCAAAACTAACCTGAAATACGTCCTTTAATTTCAAAGCGTTCAGCTTCACAAGTTGTATCGGTTACCATTGCCAACGCCAAGAAGCCTGATGCCAGATGAAACAGTTGTTCCCGCCATGGCGAATGTTTGCGCAAAAGAACAGCCCACTCTAGATATTATATTGATCATGAATATAAATTTTTTTGAAGAGCATTTCACCAAATATAAATGCTGCCAAAAAGAAGAAGGTGACCCCGACAGAAATCATGATTTCGTGCAAGCTAGGGCTATACGAGTAATATTGCGGGAGATCGACAACATTATAATCCTGAAAATGGGGAACAAGCTGGCCAACGATGACTAAATCATAGAAAAGGACATAGGCGCCGATCAAGCAGGAAATACCTGCCAGAGCCAAAACGATAACGTTTTTCCCCTTTGTGAGAGAAATGAGAGCGAGGGGGAGCAAGACCGCCAATCCAACCTCTCCAATCCAAAAATTCTTGGCAAAATCACCCTGAACAAGCAGAGCCATCGCCTCAGGATTATTGGTAAATTTTGGGACAAATCCGCCCATAATTTTAACGATTGTGAAATAGGAAATGCCGAGCAGAAGCACAAAAAACAACCTTCCCGTGGCCAGGAGGGCCTTTTCATCTTGGCTCCGCAGGCTCTGCTTGTGAAAAATTGAGCCAATCCAGTTGAACAACAAAATGGCCGCACAACCGGTCAGGGCAGAGAGGGAAAGAAAGTACAATGGCATATAACCTTCACTCCAGAATCCCCTGGAACCAAGGAGTTCCATGTCCGAGTTCATGTTCAGATTTCCTATGATCACCACCGCAAAAGCGATAAATCCAAAGACTCTTGCGAACTTTTCTCGTCGTATCATCAGTAAAAGAAAATTACAGATCGTAAAGACCGTGAAGAGACTGTAGATAGTTGCCTTCCACCAGATATTCGAGAAGGGTTGCGGGGAAAACAGCGCGTAATAACCAACGCGCCATGGCGTCTCAATCTCAAGAGCGATGCACAAAAGGCCTGCGGCCATTGCGATAAGGGAAAGGAAAACCGTCCGGGTAACAAGAGGTTTGAACGTATCGAGACCAAAGATCTGTCCCAGAGATGAAATCATACAAAGACCGGTGGAAAGGCAGGCAAAGAAGACGTAAGGGGTAATGAGAAGTCCCCAGGGCACCTCTCTGGTTGTCCCAAGAGTATGATGATGACCGACGAGCATGGTGTGAAGACCGAAGGCAAGGCCAATTACACAGATGAGCGTCAGCCCCACAAAAATCAGGATCTGATTCATGGGAGGCAAGGTTGATGTGTCTGTATTGGTGTAAAAATTCATGTCTTTTTCCTTTGCTTTTCTTCTAGGGTTAATGTGTTATTTGTCCAAGCCTGGTTTCAGGCGTCCGTCGCGTCCATATAAAAAATGTTCGGCAGGGTGCCTGATTCCGGCTTAAGGACCCAAAATACATTTCCACGAGTGTGGATCAACTTGTAGGCTTCTGTCTCCGGATCCGTAAGATCCCCGAAAATTCGGACACCAGCGGGACAGGCAGCGCTACAGGCCGTCGTCTTCCCGCCGCTTTCTTTCAGTTTGGTGTCAAAACAGAAGTTGCATTTATCGATAGCCCGATCCTCTTCCTTATAGTACCGTTGGTTATAAGGACAAGCCGCCATGCAGGTCTTGCAGCCGATACATTTCTTAGGACTCATCAGGACAATACCAGTTGTAGCATCTTTGTAGGTAGCTCCGGTGGGGCAGACCCGCACACAGCTCGGCTGGTTGCACTGATTGCACAGGATGGGCATGAAAGCGCGTTCTTGTTCGCCCTCAGCGTTTGGGATTCTGCGTTCCAGAATGGTGGTGCGATAACCATAGGCCGGAACACTGTTCGTACGTACGCATGCCTCCATGCAGAGCTCGCAATCGATGCATTGACCTTGACGAATGACCATTGTGTAGTGTGGTTTATAGGGGAATTGACCCGCAGGCGGCACCACCTTGCCGCCCCTATAAGCACCTTGCGCCTGGGCAGAAGTCAAAGAAAAAATCGATCCTCCTAAAAACACCCCTGTAACAACGAGGCCGAATTTCAAGAATTGGCGGCGCTCTTTTAAGCTTAGGGTTTCAGGCCCCTCATTTTTCAGCTTATCCAGTTGTATCCCTTTCATTTTGTTCTCTCTCCTAAGTCCACCATCGCAGGCCACCTACTCAAAGACTCGCTCATAAGAGCGAAGTTTCTGTTAGCTGGCCCACCCTCTATATTTCAGTTCCGAACTGCTCATCGTTGCCTCATTGTATTCCCTTCCTGAGAATTACCGCGCACTGCTCTCCATTCTGAATGATTTTCCCAAGTATTTGCTTTTGATCGCCATTGCCATTGGCATTTTCCTTCTCACAGAAGTCTGCCAACAGTTGCGAATAGTTGATGATGCCGTTGAGTCGGTTTGTTGCTTCATTAATAATTGCAGAAAACTCCGCTTCTCTCCTCTTGTATGCCAAGTCACCAGGCTCATTCTTTGTATTTTTTTGCAATAAATGATTAAAAGCGGCGACTACAGCGCCGACCTCCGCGCTCCTCCCTCCCGCTTTGCCAAGGTTAAGTGGAGCGCCGTCCAGCAGCGCCTGTTTAGCCTCTTTGGCCAGGGCGATGAGCGGTTTGACCGCTTTCAAGTAGAGCATGATAAGGCTAAAGCAGGTCAAAGAGATGATCATGCCCATCAAGATCAGTGCTGTTTTCTGGTACTCCATGACCCTGTTTTTCATCCCATTGACAACAACGCGATCGAATTGCAGGAATTGTTTATTCATGAGACGAAGCTGACCCATGATCTGCAAAATCAAATCATCATTCGCCGGTTTCTCGGCGAGATTTCGCAAGTTGACGACCGCGCGTCCGAAATCCAACTCTTGCAAAAAAGAAAGCTTGTATTGGGTCGGAATCAAAGGATTGTCGAGCAAGGCGACGTACCTGCTTTGAAACTTCTCAAACTCTTTGGCCGCACCAAGGAGCTGTGATTGATCACGAGACAACAGGGCTTGCGTGGCCTGATCCTGTAAGGTCGTGTAGAGAAAAATGGTGCTTTCACTCTCTTGAACAATAGTGCTGTAATCAATAGCCAAGTTGCTTTTCCGAAAACCGGTAAGCACAAGAACCGCCAATAAAAGTGCAGTGCCTAAAAAGGTTACAGCGCTTAATCTACGTAGCGATCGCATCTGCCTTCTCGTCCAGCGTTGACTGACCGCCACTGCAGTGTTCTTTATAGCTGCAGGTTGTGCAGTCATTTTCAGGTTCTTCCGTATTTGCCCCTTCTTTTGTTGCGCTGCAGTTGACAATAATAGCAAACTCCTCTCCATCTAGAGTTTCCACCTGGAGGAGAATTTCAGCGAGATCTTCAAGAAGCGCCCGCTGCTGTGTTAAAATACGAACTGCTTCTTCATAGCAGCTGGTGAGGAGTGCATTCACTTCTTGGTCAATGAGCCTGGCGGTTTCGTCGCTCATGGGTAAACGCCCACCGGCTCCGGCAATAAAACCGCCACTGGCAATGGAAAACGCCTGAGGGCCGAGAGTGTCACTCATTCCCCATTTGCAGATCATATCCGTGGCTATTTGCGTGGCGGTAAGGAGATCCCCTTGGGCACCCGTTGATTGCTGGTTAAAGATCAGCTCTTCTGCAGCCCTGCCGCCCATCAGAACAATGATTTTAGTGCGCAGGTATTCCTTGGAATACGCTGGGTGATCACTGATCGGTAATTGTTGGGTTTGACCAAGAGCCATCCCTCTCGGGACGATGGTGATCTTGTGCAACGGATCGGCATTGGGAAGATTGTTGGCCAAGATTCCATGCCCTGCCTCATGGAAGGCAAGGATGTTGCGTTCCTTGTCGCTCATGACCATTCCCTTGCGCTCAATCCCCATGAGGATACGATCCCGGGCCTTTTCAAAATCTACATTGAGGATTTGCTCTCTTCCTTTTCTTGCTGCCATCAAAGCGGCCTCATTGACGAGGTTTGCCAGTTCCGCACCGGTAAAACCAGGAGTCGCTTTGGCCAGGTTGTCAAAATCTACTTCTGGATGCAGCGTAACCTTGCGGCCATGCACCTCGAGAATGGTCTTTCTGCCTTTCAGGTCCGGAGGAAGAATGTTGATTTGCCGGTCAAACCGGCCTGGCCGTTTCAGGGCGGGATCGAGGATATCCGGTCTGTTGGTGGCAGCCAGAACGATAATGGTATCTCCTGTGTCAAATCCATCCATTTCAGACAGGAGGGCATTAAGGGTCTGCGCCCTCTCTTCCTGGCCTCCGGCAGAGGGACCACTTGATCTGCTTGCGCCAACCGCGTCGATTTCATCAATAAAAATAATGCAAGGGGAGTTTTTTTTAGCCTCTTTGAAGAGATCCCTGACCCTTGATGCCCCTACACCTACAAACATTTCAACAAAGTCGGAGCCGCTGAAACTGTAAAAAGAAACCCCCGCCTCGCCGGCGACCGCTTTAGCCAGCAGGGTTTTACCGGTTCCGGGAGGGCCTTGAAGAAGGATGCCCCTCGGGATGGTCGCGCCAATCTTCTTGAAGTTGTCAGGGTGCTTAAGAATAGCAACAATCTCTTCCAACTCCGCTTTAACTTCAGGGATCCCGGCAATATCATCAAAGGTGAGACTAAGCTCTTTGCCACCCTGTTTGACCAGTTTGTCACTGGCAAACGTACTCTCCTCCTTCTCCTTGGGCTGCAGTGACCACCAAACCACCACAATAAAACCGACCACGAACACAGAAATAATCGTTATGTAAATCAGATTAAATCTATCTTCTTTGACTACAATACTAACATTATCGTCATGAATTTTTTCGAGAAAATTATTAACATCCGGTACCGTGGTCATAAAAGAACGATTATCTCGATCAGTGAACACGACCCTGTTGCCAGTAAACTCAAACTTAACGATCTGATTATTATTGAGCAGCTCAACAACTTTGCTATAATCCTTACTCGGAAGCCTGTGCTCTAAAAACCACAGCAAAGATCCTAGCATGCACAAGACAGACACGAGAAAAAAAATGAATAAGTTTCTAACAAGACGAGCCATTACAATTATATTTCCATAAATTAAAAATAGTTAAAATAAAATTTATATCAATACGCTTGTCATTAACATGAAAAAATTTGTTTATAATATAAGTATAATTTATAATATAACAATAGCCGATATGATGGTCAGTCTATCGGCTATTGTTATTTATGTATGTAGTTGATAATTCTATCAAATAATTTATTTCACATCTCCATTGATTATACTACATTCCTGTTACAGCTCTAAACCAACCTTGGACTAGTTGAATTGGTCCACCTGCTTGATACATAGCACTTCCAAGGCATGCAAAAGCCCATAATCCAACAAGCCCTGCAAAAGCAGCTACACTTCGAATAACAATCTTATCGACTACAACTTCTGTTGACTCTTCAACTCGACTGTTATCCTGAACTATACTCTTGCTTCGCTCTGCTACAAGTGTCCTGTCACTCATGGTATATCCTCCCAAGGTTAATGCATTGTTTTTAAGGTTAGCACATCGATCTTCTAATTGTTTCCAATCACCTTTTGTCTAATCTTTAGCACAATGCGTGCCAATACAATGCGAAGGATATGTTCGCCGCGTCTTCCATTAAAGTATCTTGCTATTTTAGCGCATATTAATTAATTTTTTCGCAAGAAATTCCGACAAGATCTTGAAGACCTGTGCCAGAAGACATTCTATCAGTGTCCCACAAGCGCCCCACAAGTGTTCTATATGTGTCCCACAAGTGTCCCACAAACATTTCCGAGTGTCTCGTTAGTGTCCCATAAGTGATAGCAGTGCCAGCATCAGAACAAGCCGTTCAGTAAATACTCCACTACCAACAAGGTTCATTGAAGGGTTGAATCAAGGAACAGAAAATGGCAAAAGGAACGAGACGGAAACACGCGGCGAGTTTCAAGGCTAAAGTGGCCTCATTGGCATTGGCCGCCGACAAGACGTTGGCCGAACTGGCACAACAATTTGCAAGGCACCCCAATCAGATTACGGATTAAAAGCAGCAGCTCAGTGATCGAGCTGCTGATATATTTGGCAGGAGCTCCGAGTTGAATCCCCCGGTGCACACGAAGGCCACGATTGGGCAACTGACCCTGAAAAACGATTTTTCAGAAAACGCGTCACCAAGGATTTATACATGGAGCATCCGTTCATGGGCGCTCGCATGCTCCGTAATCAGCTCAACCGGGCAGGCCTTGCGGTGTGGCCCGCAAGCATATCGGCACGCTGATGAAGCGTTATAGGGTTAATGCTTTATAAACGAAAACCGAGAACCAGCAAGAAGCAGCACCCAATTCACAAAATTTCCCCTTACCTGCTGCGGGGTTTGGCCATTAACCAATGGCGGATCAGGTTTGGGCGCTGGATGCGATGTACATCCCCATAGTCAAGGGGCACACCAACCTGGTTGCTGTTATTGATAGGGCCAGCCGAAAAGTTTTGGCCGCAAATATAGCGATCACCTTGAAGGCCTGCCATGCGGTCAAGGTGCTGCAAGAGGCATGCAACCATCATGGGTACCTGAGGTCGTTAACACCGATCAAGGCAGCCAATATACCGCTGAAGAATCCGTGCAAGCGGTTGAAGACCGAGGATGCAGGCTCAGCATGGACGGTCGTTGCGCCTCGTGGGACATCGTTATTATTGAACGAATATGGAAATCGCTGAAATACTAGCAAATCTATTACACGCTTATGACTCGGTCAACGAGGCTCGCAAATCGATCATGCAGTATCTGGATTGGTACAACCGATCCAGGCTTTATTCAAAATTAGAGAAAAGAACACCAGGCGAAGCGTACGCCGTGATGCTGCCGACGGTTAAACTGGCAGCATAAAAAAATTAGAGATCCCACTTTAAAACAGCACATCCTTGTTCAACCAAGTCGAGGCGCTTTTTGCGCAATACAATGATTTTTCCAGCTCAAATAAAAGTACTGTTTTTTAGAAAAATCTCATAATTTTCATTATTTTAGTTACTGAAATATTTTATTTCAAATAAAGTTACCTACAAATCATAAATCACAAAAGGAAATGACATTGAGACAACTGCAACCGATTTTCTTATTTATTTCATTATTATTTTATTCTACCAATAATTCAGCGCATGCAGAAACGATGAAAGGAACCATCGATTCCGTAATAGATGGTGATTTAATCACGATTACAAGCAAGGGAAAAGAAGTGGAGATCCGCTTGTTTGGCATCGACACCCCTGAAAAAACCCAAGCATTTGGTCAAAGTGCCAAGAATTTTACTGGTGCGATGGCTTCCGGAAAAGAAATTCGTATAGAACCAATAAGTAAAGATCAGTATGGCAAAACCGTGGCTATGGTTTTTGTGAATGGCATCAACTTGAACGAACAAATAATTAGTCAAGGGTTCGGATGGGTATACCGTCAATATTGCAAAGAGAGTTTCTGTACCGACTGGTTGAAACTTGAAGCGAATGCCAAAGCTTCACAGAAAGGATTGTGGGCGGATGCGAATCCAATCCCACCGTGGGAATACCGACAAAAACAGCGGGGTGGCAGTGAAAGCGGCGGCATTAAATTGGCGGCTATTCCGCCGGTCAGTGGCAAAAGCGTATCTGGCGGACCAGCTGCATATCATGGAAATACAAAAAACCATGTCTTTCACAGTTCCGCCTGTAAGGAATTTAAATGCCCTACCTGTACGGTTAATTTCAACTCAATATCGGAGGCTCTTGACGCTGACTATAGGCCACATCGCGATTGTATAACGAAATAGACTGACGATGCCCCAAGTCGATGCAAGATTAATCCGCTAACAGATATTTCCGGAAGCAAGCTGGAAGCAAAAAAGGGTAGTTGCCTATACGGCAACCACCCTTTTTTGTTCATAAAAATTGCGGAGAAGGTGGAAATCTCATCATTGGAGAAAAATGGACCAGAAATGTTCAGGTGGATGGCAAACTGGTCATCGGCCAGATCCCGGCATCCAGCAAGGCAATAGCGAAAGCTGTCATCAAGCTGCTTCAGTAATAAACACCGAGCCAGTCGCGACTAATGTCAACAGCATCCATGCTGGCGCCTTGTTGCATTCATTTGTGCGGATCACACCATGTCCAGTTTATTTTCATCGTATTCATTAAAAGACAGGCTTCTCACACAAATCAGTGCATGAGAGGAAGAGCCGGTAAAATATTACGAAAAGATATTCCACGTGGAAGTCAAACGGTAAACAAGCAAAAGGTTTTGAACCATGAAAATTGTAATTGCTCCCGATTCCTATAAAGAAAGCCTGTCAGCGCTTGAAGTTGCGGAAGAGATCGAAGCCGGTTTTCGTGAAGTTCTACCCAATGCGGAATATCTTAAATTTCCTATGGCGGACGGCGGTGAGGGCACGGTTGCCGCTCTGGTTGCATCTACCGGAGGATCACTCTTGCAATCGGATGTAACCGGCCCGTTGGGAGAATCGGTCAAAGCCTGTTATGGCCTGACCGGAGATGGAAAAACTGCGATCATCGAAATGGCGTCCGCCAGTGGCCTTGCCCTGGTTGCTGCCAACCTTCGCAACCCTCTGGAAACAACGACCTTCGGCACCGGAGAGCTAATCAGGGCTGCACTGGATGCAGGTGCGCGCCACTTGGTCATCGGAATCGGCGGCAGTGCGACCAATGATGGCGGAACCGGTATGCTCCAGGCGCTCGGGGTCAGACTGCTAGACCATGACGACAGGCAAATCGGCTTCGGAGGCGGCAGGTTGGCTAATCTGAATCGCATCGACATCAGCGGCATGGACCAGCGCCTCACAGAATGCAACATCGAAGCTGCTTGTGATGTCAACAATCCGTTAACCGGGCCAAAAGGAGCTAGTGTTCTGTGCGGTTAATTAGACATATTTATCAATTTATGTGTTATAGTGCGTCATGCCACGCACACATGAAAACTACACAATTAATGAAGACGAGCAGCGGAGCCTCGAAGCCCTGCTGCGTTCACCTAAAACAGCGCAAAGCCTTGTATTCCGTGCGGAGATCATCCTGCTGACGGCTTATGGAAAGACAGTTGAGGAAGTGGCAAGCCAGTTCGGGACCACTGCACTTACTGTCTACCGCTGGAGGAAGCGATTCAAAGACCAAGGCCTCGCGGGCCTTCAAGATCGTTTTCGAAGTGGTCAGCCCAAGAAGCTTCCCAAAGAAGAAGTCAAGGAAGTGCTGAGAATGACCGTGGAATGCATTCCTCGAGAGGCGACTCATTGGAGTGTCCGCCTCATGGCGAAAGCGGCTCATGTCACCACCTGGCAAGTGCGGGAAATATGTAAGGCTGCCGACTTAAAACCCCATCGGCTCAAGACATTCAAAATCAGCAATGATCCACACTTTGCTGAAAAGGTTATAGATGTCGTTGGGCTGTACATGAATCCTCCTGAAAATACGGTTGTTTTATCCGTTGACGAAAAAACTCAAATTCAGGCATTAGATCGAACCCAACCGATGCTTCCATTGCGACCAGGCCAAATTGAGCGTCGGACACATGATTATAAGCGAAACGGGACCACTAGCCTTTACGCTGCTTTTGACATTGTAACCGGTAAGGTTATTGGAAGGACAACGGCACGGCACAGGGCAAAAGAATTTCTCGATTTTCTTCGGCAAATAAAAAAAGCAATGCCGTCAGATGTTGACCTCCACGTTATTCTGGACAACAGCAGTACACACAAAACGGTTGAAGTGAAGAAGTGGCTCAAGGCTAATCCCCGCTTCAAAATGCATTTTACCCCAACCAGCGCATCATGGCTTAATGCTGTAGAAGGCTGGTTTGGACAACTGGAACGTCGTTCTATTTATCGCGGAGTTTTTACCAGTGTCAAAGAGCTGAGAAACGAAATCCACCGTTTCATGAGCCACCATAATTCAAAGACGGCAAAACCTTTCAAGTGGACAAAAAGCGCCGATGGTATCCTTGATAAAGTGGAAAGAGCAAAACAATCATTAAACAACGAGACTAACCGCACGGGACACTAG
>JGI24728J21555_1001323_pt1 | contig 10483 bp, 10 predicted proteins | sample EPASupsiteSAE305_FD_21555 | JGI IMG/M metagenome (IMG submission 21555) | reverse complement strand
GACCTGATCTTCCAGACAGGTCACTCCGTCGGCAATATGACGCCAGTGGTGATCAACAAAACCTTGATCACCCAAACCGAGATTCGCGGCAAATATCTGGGAGTTCTGGACATTGACTGGAACGGCCATGGAGCATGGAGCGAAGCGGGCCCTTCTCCGCAGGGCAAAGAAAAGGAACTACCGGCTTCCACCTATGCCAACCGCTTTATTGCAATCAAGCAGTCCCTGGTCAGCGATCCAGAAATTGACGCCTTAATCAAGCAGACCCAGCGGCGCATGGATAAACAGCGGCGGGGGCAAACGCCATAACCACCGGCTACTGGAAACAAAAAAAAGGCCGCCCAAGGGCGGCCTTTTTTTATGCACGGAAAAAACTCTGACTTAGCAGCCGAAAGCCTTCTGCAAATTCGGAACGGTCTGTTTCTTGCGGCTCATCATGCCGTCAATCCACATGGAATTGCCGGAAAGTTTGGCACCGAAGGCACCTTCGATCAGAGCCGGGTCGTCGGAGAGAACCATCAGATCAGTCCCTTCCTTGACAACATCGGTGAGCATCAGCAGAACCGAATGACGCTCACTACCCTTCTGCTCTTTCATGGCCGCTAACAGGGCCTCGCGCATATCGGCAACCTGATCCAGGGTGGCAAGCTCCAACTGGCCAACGCCAACCTTCTTGCCCTTCATGTCAAAATCCTTGTAGTCACGGTGCAGCAGTTCCATGGCGGGAACGCCGGCAACCGCGCTCTTGGCCTTCAGCATCTCCATGAAGATGGCGTCGGTGTCCTTGACGCCGGCGATGGCGGCCAATTCGGCCACAGCCTTCTTGTCGGCGGGGGTGCAGGTCGGGGACTTGAAGTTAACGGTGTCGCTGAGAATGGCGGAGAGCATAATTCCAGCAACCTTGGGAGCAACCGCCACGCCTTCCAGATCATAGAGAACCTTGAGAACGGTGCAGGTACAGCCGACCGGCATGTTGCAAAAGAAGATCGGTTGGTTGGTGGTGACGTCACCGATTTTGTGATGATCAACCACGGCCACAACCTCGCCAGCACTGAGATTATCCGGAGCCTGGGCCAAATCGCTGTGATCAACCAGGGCAACTTTCTTGCCGGTGGCATCGGTCATGATCTCGGGAGCAGCAAAACCGAACTGCTTAAGAACGACTTCGGTCTCGGGATTCAATTTTCCTGACATAACAGGAATATAATCTTCCCCTTTGGCTTTCATCAATTCAGCATACGCAATGGCGGCAGTGACAGAATCGGTATCCGGACTTTTGTGACCAATAACATAAACAGACATAACGCAATACCTCCCAGAACTTGATAAATGACACATACAATATGTGCGCTTCTCTTCTATCCCAAGCCGTCATAGCGGCCGGAAACAATTAAATTGAACGACATTATAATGTTCACTGATAAGCGTCAAGCAGAAAAAGGGGAATTCCCCGCCAGCTGCGGCTCTGCATACAAAAACAAGGGGATCGACACCGCCGGTCCCCTTGCATGACACCCTAAAAAGGCAGATTGATCAATCGCGGTTGCCGCCAAAAAAGCGCAGCAGCATCAGGAACAGGTTGATGAAATCGAGGTACAAAGCCAGTGCTCCGATGATGGCGCCCTTGCGGATAGCGGCTTCACCCTGCTGCATGATGCCTTCTTCGCCCATGGTTTTGATTTTCTGCACGTCATAGGCAGTCAGCCCGACAAACACCAACACGCCGATGGCGGAAATCGCCCAGTACAGAGCGGAGCTTTTGAGAAAAAAATTAACGACCGAGGCGAGCAGGATGCCGATCAGACCCATAAACATGAACGAGCCCATACCGGAAAGATCGCGTTTGGTGACCATGCCGTAGACCGCCATCGCCGCGAACATGCCCGCCGTGATTAAAAAGGTGGCGACAATGGAGGCGTGGGTATAGGCGAGGAAAATGGTGGACAGGGTCACGCCGTTGAGGACCGAATAACCGACAAACAGGCCCGTGGCGGTCCCCGGCTGGATCTTCTCGATGCGGGCGGAGAGGAAAAACACCATGCCCAACTCGGCCAAAATCAAGATAAAGAAAATCGGACTGGCAATCAGCGATCGCACCATGCCCGATTCGGCGGTGAAAAAAGCCACCCCGCCGGTGATGGCCAACCCGATGGCCATCCAGTTGAACACCTTGGCGAGAAAGACGGTCGAGGCTTCCTGCCGGGCCTGGGCCAAGGTTATATCGCGTGTTCCATACTGCGTTTGCATATTGGCATTCTCCTGTGTTTGATAGTGTTCAACAAAGTATTGCGTGCAAATATTAACCATTCTATGCGGAAAGGCAATACTATCTCGCCCTGGCGGAATCGAATAATCCTGGTGGTAGCCATGAAGTACATCACCTGACACTGCTGCCCACAGCTGGCGCCAGCAGCCTCCGAGGACGGGCAATCTTTATTGCTGAGGCAGGTTGCCTGGCAGGGACTCGATAAATCGCCGGATCTGATCGCGAACCGTGCGGTAGACCTGGAGGATAGCCTCTTCCGAGGTGGCGTTTTTCGCCAATTCCGGAGGGTCGGCAAACCCTTGGTGCAGGGTCCGACCCGGAAAATAGGGGCAGGTTTCATGGGCATGCCCGCAGAGGGTGATGACATAATCAAAGGTTGCCACCGGTAATTCTTCCACTAGCTTGGATTGCTGGCCGGAGATGTCGATACCTGCCTCGGCCATAACCCGCACCGCATAAGCATTCAAACCGTGTTTTTCGATGCCGGCCGAATATGGCGCAATGACATCCGCCCGCAAGTGCCGCGCCCAGCCCTCGGCCATCTGGCTGCGGCACGAGTTGCCGGTGCAGAGGAAGAGAATGGTGATTTTTCTGTTTGTATCTGACGGGTCGTTTGTGCTCATCGAAATATCACCATTTCATTCATTCATGCTCGTTGCAGCCGATTCAAGACAGCCAAAGTGCTTTGATCTCACTTAACACGGACGTGACAGACCCCGGTCAGGGTCCGCTGTGCATAAGGAAAATATTTACTCTTCAGCCGCAGGGCCACATTGACCAGCGCAATGAGTACCGGCACCTCGACCAGGGGACCGATGACCGCGGCAAAGGCCTCGCCGGAGTTGATGCCGAACACGGCGATGGCAACGGCGATGGCCAACTCAAAGTTGTTGGAGGCAGCGGTGAAACTCAAAGTGACGGTCTGCTCGTAGGTCGCCCCGGCACGCATGGAAAGATAGAAGGAGACCGCAAACATCACCAGGAAATAAATGGTCAGGGGCAGGGCAATCCGCAGCACATCAAGCGGCAACTGAACGATGTACTCACCCTTGAGCGAGAACATCACCAGAATGGTGAAGAGGAGGAAAATAAGGGTCAGCGGGCTGATCCGGGGGATAAACACCGTTTCATACCAGTCCTTGCCCTTCATTTTGATGCCGATCAACCGGCTCAGCATGCCGGCAATAAACGGGATGCCCAGGTAGATGAACACCGACCAGGCAATCTCGCCGATGGAGACATCGACTACCGAGCCCTCCAGTCCGAACCAGCCGGGGATGACGGTGATGAAAATCCAGGCGTAGAGGGAGAAAAACAGCACCTGGAAAATGGAGTTGAAGGCCACCAGGCCCGCACAGTACTCGGTGTCGCCGTCGGCCAGATCATTCCAGACGATAACCATCGCAATACAGCGGGCCAGGCCGATGAGGATGAGTCCAACCATGTAATGCTGCTGCCCGGAGAGAAAGGTGATGGCCAGCAGAAACATCAGCACCGGGCCAATCACCCAATTCTGGACCAGGGAAAGGGTCAGCACCTTGAAATTGCGAAAGACCTGCCCCAACTGCTCGTATTTGACCTTGGCCAGGGGCGGATACATCATCATAATCAGGCCAATGGCAATGGGGATATTGGTGGTGCCTACTTGAAAAGCGTTGATCACGCCCTGCACGCCGGGGATGGTATAGCCGAGCATGACCCCGGCGAACATGGCAAGAAAGATCCATAGGGTAAGAAACCGGTCGAGAAAACCGAGTTGTTTGGGGTGCTGGCTCATAACACATCCTTTGGTGCAGACTATTCAGGGAGGAATCCGGACGGGAACATTACACCCGATCTATGCCTGCTGTATTAATCCGCCTGCGCGGATGAGTCAACCCCCAGTAAAAAATTAACCGCATACAGATGAGCATGCGATCAAGATTTGATTAGATGTTTGTCAGCGAAAAGGTCACGGGGAAGGCGCAAAAGCAAATGGGCTACCCGAAGGCAGCCCATTGCTCTGTGGTTGAAACGATGGAACCTTACACCTTGACCAGCTTCACCATGGTGTCATAGAACGAGACGCTGCCGCCGACTTTGTCGATCATACAGGTGTTCTTCAAGTGGGGATCGACCCACATGGCGGCATTGGCATGGACGCCGCCCGCCCGCTTCTTATCCCCTTTGACCACCTTGCCGTCAATGGTGACATCCACGGCCCCCGAATCCCAATGGCCATGGCCGAGGGTAAAGGTGACCACGCCAGGCCGGATGGTTTCCGTTACCTGAACCTTGCCGATCATCGGCTTGGTGTTGCCGTTGCCCAGGTCCCAGACGCCCTCGGGGTTGGTGGCCGAGAGCACCTTCACCTGATCCCCGGTCTTGACCCCCAGCTTCTTGGCATCGCTGGTATGGAGAATGATGCCGTTCTCGGGCATGAGATCGGTGAGGTACGGGTGCGTGATCGTCCGCGCCTTGGTATGGCGGATATCCCGCTGGGTAATAAGATGGAGCGGATACCCTTCACTAAGCTTGACCGGCTCATTGCCCAGGGTGTCGGCCACCGGCACATAACGGGCCAGGCCGTAGTAGGCTTTGCCGGTAAAGGCGTCTTTGCAACCGGCTGTTTTCTCCTGGTAGAGATTGATCTGCTTACCGTACTTGTTGGCCACCTGCTCACCCTTGTAGGTGGCCCCCTGGGTGTCGAAACGACCGCCCCGATTGAGCACGGTGACCACCTTGGGCCAGGCGGCTCCGGCAATTTTCTGCCAGCGCTCGGCATCAAAAACATTTTTGGGCAGGTGACGGCGTGACTTGAGGAACAGATCGATCTCCTCCTGGCTCGCGTCGGCCACCGGTTCCTTGCGGTCCAGGGCGATATTAGCCACCATGCGGATGTAGAAGTCATCCGGCCGGGTGAAGTCCTGGCCCTCGCCGAAGCCGTTCGTGCCAAAACCCTTAAAGCCGAGCTTTTCCGCCAGGGCGAGCCAGAAGGTCTCGTAGGAGATTGGCTGTTCCTGACCAAAGACTGTCACCACCTCATTGGGCGAGGCAATCACCGGCTGGCGCACCGGCTGGATGCGGACCGGCATGTTGGGATGGGAACCTTGGAATTCCCAGCGTTCCAGGTAGTGAAGGTCCGGAATGATGTAGTCGGCATACATCGAGGTCGGCCCGATAACGATGTCACTGGCGATATAGAGCGGCAGCTTTTCCAAATCGAGCAGGGCCTTGATCTGGGTATGTCCCGCCGGCAGGGAGTAGGTGGGCGCCCCCATATACGAGAAAACCACCTTGGCCTGGTAGGGATAGCCGTCGGCAATGGAGGGCAGGATCTCCTCGTAGACATCCGAGGAGATCGGCCACCAGTTGCGCTTGGCCGGATAGGATTCCTTGCCCTTGAACAGGGTGGACTCCTCGAACTTGATGTCGTGGCGGATGATCGAGGTGCCGAAGGCCTTCATCCCCTTGGGGCCGATCTTCTTAAAATTGAACGGTTGCTTGTCGTTACTGCTGCTGGTGCCGTCGACATTGAAGGTCGAAGCGGCAATCATCCCGCCCTTCCAGTCGAAGTTGCCGATCAGCAGGTTGAGGTTCATGAACGAGGCGATGTTGTAGAAACCGTTGGTGTGCTGGGCCGGTCCCCGGTGGACATCGACGCAGGCCTTCTTGCCGTGGCTGGTGAATTCCTTGGCAACCGCTTCGATAGTGGCGGCATTCGTGCCGCAAGTGGCGGCATACTCGGCTACGGTTTTTTCCTTGGCTGTTTCCAGCATCACCTGCAGACCACTCTTGACGGCCACTTCCTTGCCCTCGGCATCTTTGAGCACGGTATCGACGAACAACTCGCCGGTCACCGCTTCCTTGTCGTCGTTGGGGTCAAAGGCCACCGGCTTGCCGTCCTTGATAGCGACCAGGTATTCAAAATCAAATTCCTTGCCGTCCTTGTCGGTGCGCTTCTCCGCAGCCTTCAGACCAATCTCCTGGGCACGGAGGAATTTACCGGGCTTGCCGTCCTTATCGACCTTGAGCAGCCAGGCGCCGTTACTCCAGGTTTGTTCTTTAATTGCCGTGGTGGCGGCCTTGTTACAACAGGCCAGGAAGTTAGCGTCGTATTTCTTATTTTCGAGAATCCAGCGGGTCATGCCCATAGCAAAGGCGGCATCGGTACCCGGCAGGACCGGCACCCAGCGCTGCGCCTTGGAGGCCAGCTTGGTAAACCGGGGGTCGAGCACGGTCATCTTCAACTGGCCGTCGACCATTCGCTGGGTCATCCGCATAGTACGGTTGGTGGGGCCGTAGTTGCCGTCAAAGAGGTTGGCCCCGACAAAGAGGATGTACTCGCTGTTCTCTTGGTCTGCCTGCCAGTAAAATTTCTGGCCGTTCTTGAAACTGTTGCCTACGTACTGCTCGCTCATCGCCTTGCAGGCAAAGTAGAGCGACCCCTGGCAGACCGTGGTATGGCCGTGGGTATTGTTGGTGCCGAAGCTGCCGGTGAAGGCAGCGGCGAAATTGGAGCGCCCGGCCTTCTTGCGCCCCCAGAAATAGACAAACTGATTGTTCTTCGGTCCGAAGTCGGGATGATCGGGATCGATCAGCGCAGCCAGGTTGGCGGCATGCTTGACCTTGAACTCCTCGATTGCCGCAGTTCTCTCTTCCGGTTTTTTCTTGCGCAGGGCAGCAGCATCCTTGCCCATCTCCTCGAAGGCCTTGCTGTCAGTCAGGGCGTACAGCTCCTTGAGGCCGGTGACCTGGCGCGCTTCCTCTCCAGGTACATTCGCAAACAGCTTACCGCCGTTCACAATCTCCTCGATGGCCTGGTTGAAGGGGATGGTGGTCCATTTGTTCTCCCCCCGCTTGCCGGAACGTTTCAGCACCTTGGTCACCCGGTAGGGATCGTAGGCACCCTGATGCCCAGCCTGTCCCTTGGGGCAGAGACCGGCATCGACCTTGACCGCATTGGCCGGCGATTCCTTCATCTCCAAATGCGGGTGAAGGCAGAAGGGATTGTACGGGTTGCCGTCAATCTTGACCGCGACGCCATCCAGGATTTTGACCTTGATGCCGCAGCCGGTGTTGCAGTTGAGGCACACGGAATACAAGGTGTTTTCCGCTTTCAGCAGCTCATAGGCCTCGGCCTGGGTCAGTTCGCCGGCCTCGACCCGGGCGATCAGGTCGCGGGCGAAATCGAAATGGGTGGCCACGATGGCGCCGCAACCGGCCAAGGCCGATGTTTTGAGAAAATCGCGGCGGGTTACGGTGGTTTTTGTCTTATTTGCCATAGAGCACCTCCAGCTTTTCAGTAGCGACGTAATACACCCGCGGCTCCGTTTTCTTGCCCGGCTTGAGCACCTGGATCTTGTTGGCCTTTTTCACCTGGGCGATCAAGCTCTGGGGATCGTTTTCATCGCCGAAGTAGCCGGACCTGCCGATGCAGGTGGTGATGCAGGTGGGCAATTGTCCGGCCGCCAGTCGATGGACGCAGAAATGGCATTTACGGGCAGTGCCCACCGGCAGATTTTTTCCGGAGCGCGGCCACTGTTTGCCGTACTCGTAACTTGCCATGGTTTCGTATTTCTGAATGGCCGGCGTACCTTCGCCATGAAAATGGCCCTCATCCATGGTCCGGGCATCGTAGGGACAGGCCGGAACACAAGCACCGCAGCCGATGCATTGCTCGTAGTTGATCATGACGACTCCGGCATTAAGGCCGGCAGTCTCCTTCCAGGTGGCGCCCTCCTTGCCCTTGACCGGACAGGCGGCCACACAGGGCGGCTTGTCGCACTGCATGCAGGGACGGGGGAGAAACGTCCGGGAAACCTTGGGATATTTGCCCTGCTCATACTCATGGACCGGGCGGTAGTACATCTTGGGCGGCAGCTTGTTCTCGGAAACGCAACCAACGGTGCAGGCGTGGCAGCCGACGCATTTGCGCAGGTCGATCAGCATGGCCCATCGGCGATTCTTCTCGGGCTTAGCCAGCGCCCGTTCGAGATCTTTCTGCATCACAACCAGAATATCTTCGTTCTGCATTCCCTACCTCCTCTTGTTTCGATGGGCTATTTCTTATGGCAACTCTCGCAGTTTTCCTTGACGCTGAACGCGGTCTTGCCGTTATGGCAGGCGCCGCAGGATTTCCCCTGCTCCATGGCTTTCATGGTGACCGCCTTGTGCTGTTTGGCATTGGTGTACAGCTTCGCGTGGCAGCTCTGACACTTGAGACCGGCACCCTCCACATGGGTTTCGTGGCTAAAGACCGTTTCTCCTCCTTTGTTCTGTAATGTGATGTCACCGCCACCGACCACAGCCAAGGCGACGCTTCCGGACAGCAACACAAGTACCGCAGCTAGAGCCAACTTCATGGTCACCTCCTTGAAAAGGTTAATCGTCACCATCAATATATCCGGATAAACGGATTGCCACAAGATGGCATTGAGAAACGTTGACGGCCTTTTTTCCCTGGAGTACCTTGCCGCCATGCAAACTACCGTTGAAATGTTCAAATCGCTGGCCGATGAAACCCGATTGCGCCTTCTCGTTCTCCTGCAAGGGGGCAACGAATATTGCGTCTGCGATCTGATGCAGGCCCTGGATATGCCGCAATCGACCGTTTCCCGCCATCTCGCCTACCTGAAACGAAACGGCTGGCTTCAGGGCCGGCGCGAAGGCGTCTGGATGCATTATTCCCTGCATACGGCAATGGAAGCCTTGCTCCAGGCCCAGCTGCTCCTGGTGGTCAGCAAACTGGCAGACAGTGCGCAATGCCGGACAGACCGGCAACGGCTGGCGGCACATCTGCAGAACAAAGGCGCCCATACCTGCGGATAAACCGGGCGAGGCACAGCATGCACCCACACCAGACCTCCGCAAGCCAAGTGCTCCTTGAGGAACAATCGCTCCGCGATGGCTTGCAGAATGAAGAAAGGCTGTTCAGCCTGGCGGAAAAGCTGGAAATGGTTGGCTTACTGGCGGAGGCCGGCATCGGGCGACTGCAGATCGGCAGTTTTGTCGATCCCCGCAGGGTACCGCAGATGCGGGGGATCGAGGAATTGACGCAGCGGGTCCATGCACACTGGCCGCAGCTTGTCTGTTCGGCCCTGGTGCTCAACGCTCAAGGTTTGGACCGGGCGGTGAGCTGCGGCATGCGCCATCTCAGCCTATCGGTCTCGGCATCGGACAGCCACAGCCGCGCCAATGCGGGCTGCGCACCAGAAGAAGCCCTTGAGCGGATGACCGGGCTGGTGCGCAAGGCAGTTGACCTGGGCATCACGGTCAGGGCCGGAGTGCAATGCGCCTTTGGCTGCGTTTCTGAGGACGAGGTTCCAGCGGAGGCGGTCCTCGCCGCCGTGCAACAACTGGCAGCAGCTGGCGCCACCGAGATCAACCTGGCGGATACCGCCGGGCTGGCCCATCCCCTCCAGGTCAGACAACTGGTCCGGAAAATTCAGCCAGCGGTCCCGGACAAGGTGCTTTCCCTGCACCTGCACGACACCAGGGGCTTGGGGCTGGCCAACCTGATGGCCGGTTATGAGGCTGGGGTGCGACTGTTCGACGTGGCGGCCGGAGGGCTCGGCGGCTGCCCCTTTGTCAAGGATGCGGCCGGCAATGTGGCCACAGAGGATGTGGTGCACCTGTTCGGGCAGATGGGCGTTGCAACCGGCATCGACCTGCACCGTCTCATCACGGTGGTCCGGCGCTACGAAGAACTGTTGGGAAGGGAACTGCCGGGAAAGATGCGGCGGGTGCTTGCCCCCACCAAGGCTTGACGCCCCTTGCGGGGCTCACGTGAAATAAAAACCAGCGCTCTCCCCCCTGGCCCGCAACAGCCTGAACTGCTGCGGGGCCAAGGGTGCCCAACTGATCGGAGGAGGAGGAATCAGGGGCTTTGGAGGGCAAATTTTTTGATCCGGTAGCCCATCTGCCGCTGGGTCAGGCCCAGTTCGCGGGCGGCCCTCGACTGGACCCAGCCGTTGCGGATCAGGGCTGACTCGACCTGTTCCCGCTCCAGATCGCGCAAAGATTTCCGGGCCTGCGGCCGCAGCGTCGCCTGGGAATCAATCGCGACCGGCTGGGGAACCGCCGGCCGCAGCGCCGGAGGAATGTTCCCGACTTCCGGATGCACCATGTAGTCGGGCAGGTCTTCAACCCGCAACACCTCACCCGCCACCAGAATCACCAGCCGCTCCACCAGATTCTGCAACTCACGCACATTGCCCGGCCAGTCGTAATCAGTGA
>JGI24728J21555_1001321_pt1 | contig 10487 bp, 10 predicted proteins | sample EPASupsiteSAE305_FD_21555 | JGI IMG/M metagenome (IMG submission 21555) | reverse complement strand
CGCCCGCCGCAGCGGAGCGCGCAAAGTCAATATTTCCATCGACCCACTGATGGTCGACGGAAAAGACCAGATCAAGCTGGTGCCTCACCGGTACGGTCAGGCTACCGCCAATGACAAAGAAGTCGTACGTGGTTTCCTCGCTCCAGTTGTAATTGTTGGCATTGGTGGCACCGGCGGGATACGCGCCGCCGGGATTGTAGCGCCGTGAATCAAAGTTGCTGTTGGTATATTCGTAGCCGGCATGGGTGTTCAGACGGATTTTCGCTGGTAACAATGCATTGAAATCCACATAGATTTCATGCCGTTGATCATCCTGTAAGCCGAGCTGCGTGGCATCGTACTGGTCATTGACCAAGGCATAACTCAGCCCCAGATCGAGTCCTTGAGAAAGATTGAAATCAACGGCCACCTTGGCTTTGTAGCGGTCTTTGCTGGCATTGTCAAAAGGGGTGAAATATTGGTGAATCAGGCCGTCGCCCTCAAGCGTTGCCGCGCTGTAATCGGTGTCGGATGATCGGTTCATGTATTCCAATCGGAGAGAGGTGCTCATCCATTCAATGGCTGAATTTTTCAGCTGGGCAAAAATCAAGTTGTCCTTGGTGGTGTCGGAGTCCTCTCTGTTGCGGTTCGTGTAGCTGAACTCGTAACCACTGGCGATTTTATTGGCTTTGTTGAGGCGATAATTGGCGTCCAAACCTGCCTTGTGCCTGTCGTACTCAAACAGGTGGTTGGTGGTGCCATCATCAAGCGCGGTAATTTTTTCCGAGGCATTGTTCCGATCAACATAGTTGTAGAACAGACGGGTATCAAGCATTGCCGACCATTGTGAGGTGAGAACAGCGCCGCCACGGATATACTCAACATCACCATCATAGTCATTATCTGCAGAAGGCGAGAAAAATTGGGAGTATTGACGCCAATCTGCTTCGCTGATATTGCGGGTATACCCGGCATTCAACGCCAGAACACTCTTCATCGGCAGACGTTGGACCAGTCGGCCTCCGAAGTTGTAGCTATAGTTGTCTGCCGGTGTGCTGTATTGCTCGATATCCGTGCCATTGCTGATGGTTAACAAATCGTAGTCATTCTCGAACACACTGTAGCCGGCTGTCAGGACGGCTGTGGTTTCTTTGCTGCGATAGCCACCTTCAACCATGAGGTTGTTGGTGGTATAATCCACCGGCATGGGGAGTTCAAAGCCTGCGAAATTAGTCGTGCCCCAAGGCATGACGCCATCATGCTGCTGCTGTTCCATCGAGGCCTTGAAGTAGAAGGGCTTGTCTTGAGGATCGACGGTGAACTCTGTGCCAAATACTTTCCTTTCCACATTATAATCGAACGGCGTCCAGGATGAGATGGGTGGCACGGAGGCGGGCGTTCCCGCATCGGGGGTGAGCAGGTAGTTGCTGCCGATACCCGTGGCCGGAGTCAGGGCATCAAGCGATAACTGGTGAGTCAGTTCATCAAAATATATTCGGCCCTTGGCCACCCCAAACCGTTGCCCCCACAGTTCATAGGATTGGTCGTCCAAGCCGGGGTTTTTTGCGGAGAATCCCATGTAATAATTTTCTGTGTCAAACAACAGGTTTGCATCACCGAACAGACCGTCGCTCATGTCGAGGTATTCATTATATTTCGCACTTTCGTCACCACTGGCGAAATGTGTCGCCCGAAGTCCAATACTCAGATCGCCGTGCACTTCGTCGGATGCAAATGATGGGGTTGTCATCAGGACGGCCAAAGGTAGATACATCATCCGTTTCATGGTAATCCCTCCTATCGTACGTGGCGCATGCCACCGCCAGATGGTGAATTGGAGCCATGGATGGATGGGTGGCAACGCAGACAATCCCAGCGGCTTGAGAAGGTAGCCTTATTGTCATATGGAGTGCCTGGATGTCGTGACCAATCATGGCAATTCTGACACAGTTGAGGAATACGCTCATTCAGCAGTCGTGCATGGTTGCTGCCATGAACGCTGTGGCAACTCTGGCAGTCTTCTTCCACAGGAGGATGCTCCCACGCTGCCGGACCGCGCTTGTCGGCATGGCACTTGTAACAGAGCTGCTGGGGATCATCAGCCCTGACCATGCCTTTACTGAGGCTGCCGTGTGGTGCATGGCAGGAAGAGCAGCGGACCTTCCCCTCGAGAATCGGATGATGCGATCGTTTGTTTGCTTCTATCTTGATATCTCGATGACAACCAAAGCAGACCTCCGGGTCTTTAGGCTTCTGCGTCACACCGGCATGAAGTTCGTGACAGGAGTCACAGGAGACATCATTGCGGTTGTGCGCCCCCATTTCCCATAAATCCATCCCCGGCGTTCGCTGGTGACAGGTGAGGCACCTGGCTGATTTTTCTTTCGGATCCTTCTTTTTATCGAAAGTGAAGATATCGACGTCACGCCCACCGCCCTTTTCAACATGCTTTGCCCCTGCGCCGTGACACGTTTCGCACGCATCCTGTGATTGCGGGCCCTTGATCGATTTTTTGAAATGGATTGATTTTGCGTAGCTGTTATATTGGGCCTCATGACAGTCTTTGCAGGTGAGCGCACCTATAAAGCCCATTTTATCGTTTGATTCCTTGCCACCTGTCGTACCTCCCATTGCCAGAGTGCAACAGAGTAAGAGCAGGCTTAGCGGGACAAAATGCGCAAAAATGTTTCCCCTCTTCATAATCCCTCCAGATTTTCTTGTGATTTCAGCAAGCTTCAAGATGTCTCGCCTCACTGTGCCGCCTTAACCAGACGAAAACCCAGTGCATGATGCCCAAAGTTGGGGGAAAGTCCCACGCGATGAGAACTTCTGATTCCCAAGGGGCCGTTGCTCCACCCTCCGCCACGCATTACCCGATATTCTCCGGAACCACTGAAGACGGGATTGTTTTTCGGCAGTTTTGTATAGGCCTCGCTGTTATAGATATCCTCGCACCACTCCCAGACATTCCCCAGTATATCGTTGAGTCCATAGCTGTTCGGTTTAAAACTGCCCACCGGCGCCGACACTGCGTAGCCGTCATCACAAGAAAAGGCCGTCCATTGAGCCCACTGTTTTTTTGCCGTTATATCAGCCACATTGGCATACTTACAGGCATCATCGGGACTGTCTCCCCAAAAACGGCTCTTATTGGTGCCGGCACGGGCTGCATACTCCCATTCAGCTTCGGTCGGGAGACGATAGGACTGCCCTGATTTCTGGGAAAGCCATTTGGCAAAAGCTACAGCATCTTCCCAAGAAACATTGACAACCGGTTGGTTATCATTGTTTAAAGTCGATCCTTGGGAGTCGCCGCTATTGTGTTGGGGACGGAATTTTTTATACTGTCCATTAGTTACTTCGAATTTTCCAATGGAGAAATCGGTGACACAGACCTCATGAACAGGTCTTTCGTTGGGGTCGCCGTCGCCTACAGAATCACCCATTTGATAACAGCCACCTTTTACCGGTACAAATTCCATTCCTGTTGCAGGGTCGGTATAAGGAGGATCGGCATCAGCCGACGCGACATAGCCAAAGATTAAAAGAAAAAGAAACGTTGCCAGCTTTTTGTGACTCATCCTGTACCTCCCTCCGTTGAATTGAACTCTCTTGTTTCCAACATGTAGAGACAGCTTGCCTGTGAAGTCAGTGTGCCGTAGCACGTTCAATGTTTTTTTCTTTTATTCGATAATCAGCTATAAACTGCCTTTTTAGAACCGGTCGCTGCTTGACGAAAACTAGATAGCGGCGCACAGTTTGGCAGTTGGTGGGGGGGATTACGCAGCAATGACTGTTGCTTTGGGGGTAACATGTCATTCAAGCACTCTCCGGTACCCTTTTTGGCATGTTATTTGACAGCTCGGATCGGTTTTATGGCCGATAAGCTATTACATTCAGATAGGTCTATTCGTTTATCTTGCTTGGATACATCATGCAAGGGTTTGTTTTTTACCGTCCGGCTGTTGGAATTTTTGGGCGGTATGGAGATTTCTGATATTCTTATCAGTTGATAACTGCGATACGATTGAGAAGAACACGATTGCCAGTTAATTCGCAACTTTTTTTTGCATGCTTAAAAGATAAAATCACCAGTGTCCGGTACATCGTTTACTTCCGGAGAAGGCGTATCTCCTGGCGATGATTCTGCTGCTGGGGTCCCTGGTTCCGGTTCACCGGAGAGGTTTGGTGTAACGGCTTCAAGCGGGGTGAATTTTTATCTTGAAATTTGTTTGACATCAAACTAAATTGACTCTCATGGAAACGAATAGAATAGCAGCTCAAGTCAGCGATGTTCGCGCAAAGATCAACAATTTCCTTCTTCAGGAGTTGCAGAGTCGCGGCATTTCCGGTTTGGCTCCGTCGCACGGGGCTATTCTTCATCATCTTTTTCATAACGATGTCGTGGCCATGAAAGATTTAGCAAAAGCAATACGAAGAGATAAATCTACAATCACACCATTAATCAAAAAGTTGATTGCCAGCGGATACGTTGAAAAAATATCCAGCAGCCATGACCAGCGCAGTTCACTGGTTCGACTGACGCAGAAGGGGGAAGAATTGAGACCGGTATTCATGGAAATATCAGAAAAGCTCTTGAGCCGCATCTGGCATGGGATAGAGACCAAAGAACAACAGGAGGTGCTACGCATTCTGAAAAAAATTGGGACAAATTTCTAATATTTTTTTAATTATTTAGTTTGATATCAAACAAAAAAGGAGTCACGCATGGCAACAGCAGAAAAAAATTATTTGGTTTCTTCGTTGGGGGATGTTCTCGCTCTGGGGAGAACAACGCTGAACGAACAACTGAAACTTACGGGCTCGGAAATATCCATTAACGAATTCGTTTGTTCATGCACACAAGCGAAACGAAGAAGTCTATATCATCCTGAACGGAAAAGGCAGGTTGTATATCGATGGCGACGAGTTTGAAGTAGGGGCAGGAGACGTGCTCCGCATTGATCCGGCCGGAGAGCGCTGTATCACGGCAGACGAGCATTCTTCGATCAAGTTCATCTGCATTCAGACCGAAGCAAACAGCCTTGTGCAGTTCACCCAGAATGACGGGATTCCATCCAACGCCAAGCCAAGCTGGCCAGGTCCGGCTGCGCCGTTGTTGCCAGGGCCGACGTCTGGTGCGACGCAATGGAACTGCACCCTGGATGCAGCGTCTGGAAATCACCTTGACCTGAGCACGGGCTTGGAGGTTTAATGTCTGGATCAAAGCCCTGGGTATCCAAGGCACTGCACGCACCCATCGCCGGCCCCAGCCGATCAGAGAAAACGCTATGACGCAACCCATACCTGATCCAGCCTCTCTGGACTTCTTTTCTGCCGCCTTTCTCCTGCCCAATATCGGCGCCCCCTTCCTCGTTGGCCTGGCCGTGGGCTACTTCGCCAAAAAGGTTCTCAAGGTGGCCCTATTCCTTGGTGGGGCGGCAGTGGTACTGCTCTTTGTTGGCGAGTATTACGGCGTTACTCAGATCAATGACCAGGCCCTGCACCAGACCGCTCAAACCGCCGCCGATCTGGCCAACCAATCAGGAAGCTTCCTCTACAGACGCCTGTCCCTGCTCACCTGGAAGGGCGGTAGCGCGGTGGCCGGTTTCCTGGTGGGCCTGAAATTAGGATAAGACGCCTCTCCAGCGCACCGCCCCAACGCCGAGTCATTGTCCTCTATTTGATCTGCCCCATCTCTCATTTTCCCCCGGTCGCACATGAGCGACTTGATCGGATGCTTCAGTTGAACCTTCCACATACACATCGAGTGAAATCATCGCCAACTCCTTGGACTGATTTCCAAGGGGCACTTTTTAATATCAAACTATCTCTGTAAGATGACAACCGCATTGTTTGACACATGGACAGACAAGTACGACCGCTGGTTTGCAACCCCAACAGGCCGGCTTGTCAGAGCATATGAATCAACCCTTCTGCTTGAATTCCTGAACCCGCGCCCTGGTGAAAAAATTTTGGATGTGGGATGCGGTACCGGTATTTTTACCCAAGATGTCTCGGACTGCGGAGCCAGAGTGACCGGCATCGATCTGTCAATTCCCATGCTGAAAAAGGCGATTGCCCGTATGGGTAGCACCAGTTTTACAGGTCTATGCGCCGACATGTACGCATTACCTTTTCTCAGCAATAGTTTTGATAAAGTTTTTTCAATGACGGCTATTGAGTTTGTACCTGACGCGGGAAGGGCGATTGCCGAACTTGATCGAGTTACCCGGAAAGGAGGCCGCGTTGTTGTGACCACTCTCAACAGTCTCAGCCCATGGGCAGAACAACGGCAACAGAAAGCCCAAAACGGCCATTCCTTATTCCAAAAAATATTTTTCAGGTCCCCGGATGAGATGCGCTTGATCGTTCCTGGAAGGAGTGTCATCAAGACAGCCATTCACTTTCAGAAAAATGATCCTGTTGCAAGTATCCCTGCAATTGAAAGACGCGGCAGCGAGAAGGAGCAGAATACTGGTGCTTTCCTGGCTGTCCAATGGGATAAGGATTAAGCAAAATGCTCTTTCGATAATCCGCTCGCAGAATGTTCCGTTCAGGGGAGCTTATATCTCCTGGCACTAGTGTGTGAATAGGATAATTTTCCTGTGCATCCAGGCTTGGTGCACCAGTACCAGCAATTCAGGAAATTGCTAAATCTAATCTTGAGTGTTTTCGATGGTTTGCAGGAGTTTTTTGATGTTTCCTGCCCTTTACCCAACCATCTCCCACCCTCTCGCGGCATGCATCGCCCTCGCTATAACGTTCAAAGTTTCTTCGCTAAATTGAACGGTTGAATCCCGCCCACCATCACCCAGCCCACCTGATGTGAGCCATGCGACAGTGCCGGATGTTATGGTCGCTGTGTTTGGCCCCTAGTTTGAACTTGAGCCCTGTTGTCCTGTCACTCCTCCTCAACTCGCGCTGATAGCCCCCGGCCTAACCCCGGCCACTATTTCGAAAATCGTGCGGCGAAGTTCCTACAAGTTTACGGAACATGGCTATATAGGCCGTTGAACTGCCATACCCCAAACCAAGAGCTATAGATGTGACCGCTTGACCGGCCTCTAACACTCGTAGCCTCTGATGAGTATGACAAACTTGGACCACCTAAAGTCTGCATAACCGGAGCGGGCCGAGATTATCAGGGCAGTGCGGCGCAGATATCGGTCGTTTTTCCGCTCGCGGCTTGCAGAGTAAAGACGCCGGCGGTGTCGACCGTGTAGACAACACGGCCAACATAGAGCGTTGTCGAGGGCCCGGGCGGGTTGTCAGTCGGGTACATAATAAGAACGTTGTGTCCCGTGAGTTTCTGCGTAGACGACCCGTCGAGGTTGTAGGTCGTGTGTTGTGTTGCACCGTTGGATTTCGTCAAGAACGTACTGTCAGTTGCGAGATTCGTAAAACGCATTGCAGCGCCTCTGCCAGCTAAAATGCTGCGTACCACGTTGCCGTCTTTATCAATAAAGTCCTTAATGAGCGTGTTGCCTCCCCAACCGTCAATTTGGAGGTCGAAGTCACACGCAGTTCCAGCCGGAAATACCACCGTGAAATCCGGATCGGCTGACTTGGCCGGGCTTCCGTAGGCCAGCGCAGCGGCTACCATAAATACCAATAAAGAGCGCATTTTCAATCTGTTCGTATTGTTCATGGTTCCCTCCAACGAAAGAAAAAGTTTTTGATATCCAACAAAAAACCACACAGCTCTCCCCGGGCTTCTTGGTGGTCACACCACGTCGCCCTATGTTGCTAGTTTCCTGTTTTTTCCACCTCCTCGTTTTGTTGGTTGTTCTTTGCCTTACTCACCAATGTTGGCAGTGTTGATGTACTCGATACACTCACCCTGGTTCTTGAAGGAAAAATTCTTCCAGCCGTCGTCCTTGCACTGATTTTTCGTGGTGGGACTGAGCACCACCTCTGTGCCGTCGACTTCGATCTCGCCAATACCAAATCATTGAGTGTTCCGCTTTCACTTGAGTAGTTTTGTATATGTGCCGGGTTATTCACGGCGCAGTTCACAGAGCCGCTGACTGTGGCCCGGTATCAGTTTTAGTCCCGATGTAGTTGTGAGACCAACATCCGAACCCGCTTTCAGGGGTCTGCTCAATGTTGTAGCTAATAATTTGCACCGTTACCGCATGCGCCCCCACGCGAAGCATCATGACGATAGTGAGCAGAATTGTGAGTACAAAAAATCTCTAGAGAGCTTTCCGTTCCATTTTCATCCTCCTTTTTTAAGTAAATGTTGACTGGAGAATATGCGTTGTTTACAAAAAATGGAATAATGGAACAATAGATAGTTAATGGATAATTTTTATATTTAACGGTCGAAAATGCTTGGGGTGCAATCATTTTCAGTGAGGGGCGGAGCGTCTATTATGTAGAGAGAAAGGGATGACGGTGCGACCCAACCCAGCCTATACCGGCTGCTGGGTCGTCTCGCCTTAGGTGCACCAAACATTGACAACCCGCACCGTCTTCCTTAGTTTCCTTCCATGCGGGTGGCTAGCTTGGCTGGCTGCTTATTTTGATCCGTCAAGATGATAGCTGGGACTATGAATGAGGAGGACGCCATGACATATAAATGCATGAACTGCGGTGCAACTTCAGAGGATTGGAACAGGCTCTGCAATCCTGGCACCGAGGACCTTGAAGGTAAATTATGCGCGACATCCACTGATCAGATCTGTGATGAACGTTTACCTGATATGAAATATACCTGTGGTACCTGCGGCGGACTGGCTCCAGATGCCGGACATTTATGCGATCCGAAGAAGATCGTTAAGTAAAACAGACACCAATAAAATAAGGCCCAATACCTCCACCCAACCAGTAAAGAGCACCGGGTGGGTGGAGTACTTTTTTATCGATTCTGTCTCATTCCGATGGTTGCCGCTGCCGCATCCACGGAAGCCAATAGGGTTTCATCGCTGAGATGCGCATACCTCTTTCAGCTGGCTGTGGCCCAGGACCTTGGCACTTCGTAGATCGACCTCCCCGAGTTCACCATTTTGCAGGCCATATTGTGCCTGAGGTCATGGATGCGGACATCGGGTAGCTCCATCCCCTTCCGGCCATTATCCCAGACTCTTTGGATCTGCACAAAGGGCAAAGGGCTTCCGGGTTGGGGATCACAAACAGGCCTCCTTCCCATCGTGGCAGGTGATTCAAAATTTCAATGGCGGCTCTGGACAGGGGGATATGACGAGCCTATCCTGACATACTGATCGCAATCCGCCACGTCCTACGATCCAGATCGATACCTTCCCACCGACTATCAAGCAACTCCCGTTTTCCGCATCCCAGCAGCAGAAGGAGCGGGACAATCTACTTGAGCTACGTGTTTCTGGAATTATCCAGTTCCGCCAACAGCCTCTGTGTCCCTTCCGCAGTCAAGAACTGTTCCCTGGCGTTGGTCTCATGGAGTTTGACACCAACAGCTGGATTGACCTTGACGCCGGGTATCTCCCACTTGATGGCCAAGTTGAACCTATATTTCAGCAGCACCAGAACCCGATTGGCCATGCCGAGCGAAATAATGGGCCAGAATGTGGGCACGTTCTGTATCAGAATCTTTAAATCGATGTTAGCGTTGACCTTTTATTCCCTCTTTCCGTATCTATCAACTCGGAGTCGTAGATGGTATCATTGGGATGAAGGGCAGGGTGTTGTTACTACTATGACCTTCGTTTGTTTCTGGAGAACGACTGGGGCAACCGACCGATTACTGTTCTTGCCCGATTGCAGCAGCAGCCTACAACGGAGGCAGAAAGCGGTGCCCGGTCTCGTCGTCAGCGAGGATAGCTGATCGGGCCGCTTAAAGTACCTAGAAAGGCTTTGATCTGTTGCAGTTCCGTCTCGGTGAGTTGTTGGTGTTCAATCTCGTTGCTGGAGCTCTGGCGATAAAAAAACAGGACCTCGTCCAGGGTCTTGAACTGGCCCACATGCATGTAGGGCGGTCTCTCGGCAACGTTCCGCAGGGTGGGGGGCTTGAACGCGCCTCCATATTTCTGGCGGTTGGTATCGATGAACCTGAGTTCTGTGCATTGCTCGGATTTGGCGTCGCTGTATTTGCCGATACAGTTGAATTCGTCGTTCAGGACATCGTCGATGCCCTGTGCTCTTCCCTGGTCGGGAGCATTGGGCAGGCCGACGTTGTGGAATCCACCGTTGGTGAAGAGTGGCCCCAGGTGACAGTTGGTGCATTTCGCCCTGCCGATGAACAGCCTGAGCCCGGCGACAGCCTCGCGGCTGATCAGGGTGTCCGCCCTGGCTAGGTCTTTCGTGTGCACGGCCTCGACGTATCGGTCAAAGGAGGCCGGCTGCGGCAGGATATGGCGAACAAAGGCGGCAATGGCCTTGCCGAAGTTCGCATAGATGAGGTTCACCTTGTCCCGATCGGCCGGTTGCATGGCCTTCCAGGCAGCAAGGGCGGCCGCATTGCCGACGCCTGGGCTCGCATGCGGCGGGCAATGTGTATGATTGATCGCTGGCATTTTGTCGAAGAC
>JGI24728J21555_1001319_pt1 | contig 10501 bp, 7 predicted proteins | sample EPASupsiteSAE305_FD_21555 | JGI IMG/M metagenome (IMG submission 21555) | reverse complement strand
CGTGCTTCCCTTGACAAGGTTGATACCTTTGCCCGCAACAAGGCGGACCAACTCTATCGCAACGCCGCCCGCCAGAAAGAGCTGCTGCAGCATTGGCTGGCAGGCATTGCCGCTGTTGCCGTGCTGTTGTCTCTGAGCATTACCTGGCTGCTGTTGCAGGGTATCAAGGTGCCGCTTGCCGAGCTGCAGGAGATGACAAGACAGTTCAAGCGGGGCAGGCTGGACGTGCGCAGCAGGTTTGCCGCCATCGGCAACGAGTTCGGAGCACTGGCAGCCTCATTCAACAGCATGGCTGACACTATTCAGGCCGAGATGAGTTTTCAGGAACATGCTGCAGAACTGAATGCAGTCATGCTGCAGGAGATAGAGGCGCGCTGCTTCCAGGCAAAGGTGCTTGAACGGCTGATGCAGCTGACCGGTTCACAGGTGGGGGCGGTCTACCTGCTGAATGAGCAGAAGACCGCTTACGAGCATCTTGAATCAATCGGACTTGTCTCCGGCAACGCCGGTTCATTTTCTGCTATGGAGCGGGAAGGGGAGTTCGGAGCTGCCTTGACAACCTGTCAGGTGCAACGGATCACCGCAATCCCGCCTGATACCCCCTTTATCTTTGCTGCCGTGACAGGTCAGTTTGTGCCCCGTGAGATCATCACGATCCCGCTACTGGTTGGTGATGAGGTGCTTGCCATGATTTCCCTGGCCGGCCTGCATGGCTATGACGCTGAGGCAGTGCGGCTGGTTACGGATATGCAGGGGGGGCTGGCGGTCTGGATGAACAGCATGCTGGCCAATCGACGTATTCAGCTGCTGACCGAAGGGCTTGAATACCAGAACCAGGAACTGCAGGCCCAACAGGAAGAGCTGCGGGTCACCAACGAAGAACTGGAAGAGCAGACCAAGCGGCTGCAGGAGTCGGAAGAACGGCTCAAGATCCAGCAGGAAGAACTTAAAGTAACGAATGAAGAGCTGGAGGAGAAAAACGATCTGCTGGAGCACCAGAAACAGGAGGTTGAGCGAGCCAGAACAGCGATTGAAGACCAGGCGGCAGAACTGACACAGGCCAGCCGGTATAAATCGGAATTTCTGGCAAACATGTCCCATGAGTTGCGTACGCCGCTTAACAGTCTGCTGCTGCTGGCCCACAATCTGGTGCAGAACCGGGACGGCAACCTGACAGCAGAACAGGTTGAGTCGGCCCGGATTATCCATGGCAGCGGCAGCGACCTGTTGACGCTGATCAACGAGATCCTGGACCTGTCCAGGATTGAGGCCGGCCGGATTGAGCTGCAGCCCGGCCGGGTACGGATTAGCGACCTTGCCGATGCCGTGCGGGAGTCGTTTCAGCACTTGGCTGATCAGAAGGGGGTCGGCCTGGATATTGTTGTCGGCGACGACGCTCCCCATGAGATCGTGAGTGACCGGAAACGGGTTGAACAGGTCCTGCGCAATCTGGTCTCCAATGCCCTTAAATTTACGGAAACAGGTGTTGTGACCGTCAGGTTTGCTGCGCCGCTGTCCGACACCGGCCTGGCCATTGCCGTCAGCGACACCGGTATCGGCATTGCCCCTGAACAGCACAAGCTCATCTTTGAGGCATTCCAGCAGGCTGATGGCGGCACCTCCAGAAAATATGGCGGCACCGGCCTTGGACTCTCAATCTCCCGCGAACTGGCAGGGTTGCTTGGCGGTGGGATTGAGCTGATAAGCATGCCCGGCGCCGGTTCTACCTTTACCTTGAATCTGCCCCCTGTCATCGGAGCAGAAAGACCGCTTCAGTTTGTTGCTGCTGCAGAACTTCCGGAACTGAAAACGGCAGTCTACCGTCAACCGCTGCAGCAGGTTCCCGATGATCGTGCCACCATCAAACCGTCGGACCGGGTCATGCTGGTGATTGAGGATGACCCGAACTTTGCACGGCTCTTATACGATACCTGCCGCAACAAGGGCTTCAACTGCCTGGTTACACCAACCGGTGAACAGGGTCTGGAGCTTGCAGCAAAATACCTGCCCGCTGCGATCATCCTTGACCTCAACCTGCCCGGTCTGGACGGTTGGTCTGTCTTGAGTGCGCTGAAGGAGAATACCCGTACCCGGCATATCCCGGTGCATATCATATCTGTTGAGGAGGCATCCACACGCTCGCTTCGCAGGGGGGCTATCGGCCATGTGACCAAACCGGTCAACCAGGAGGATCTGGAAGAGGCGTTCCGCAAGCTTGAAGTCACCTCAACCAAAAGGCCCAAGTATCTGCTGGTGGTGGAGGATGATCCGGTACTGCGGCAGGAGACGGTCAGGCTGATCGGCAACGGTGATGTCAAGGCTGATGAGGCCGGGAGTGCAGAGGAGGCCATGCAGGCGCTGCGCAGCAAGGTCTATGACTGTGTGGTACTGGATCTGGGTCTGCCGGATATGGACGGCGGCGAGATGCTGGCACGGCTGGAACAGGAAGGGGTGCTGCTGCCGCCGGTGGTGGTCTACACGGCGCGGGATCTGACCCAGGATGAAGAAGAGAACCTGCGGGAACGGGCCGAATCGATTGTTATCAAGGATGTCCGTTCCCAGGAGCGGCTACTGGATGAAGTCTCGCTCTTCATGCACCGGGTGGTAAGCCAGATGCCGGAACAGAAGCGGAAGGTTATTCAGGATCTCCACGATACCGATACCTTGTTGCAGAATAAAAAGGTGCTGGTGGTTGATGATGACATGCGTACAACCTTTGCCATTGCGCACCTGCTTGCCGAGTACGGCATGAAACCGCTCAAGGCGGCCAATGGAGAGAAGGCGTTGCGTCTGCTGCGGGAACAGCCTGACGTTGATCTGGTGTTGATGGATATCATGATGCCGGTCATGGATGGCTATGAAACGATCCGCCAGATCCGTCTCCTGCCTGAGTTCCGTCAACTGCCGATTATCGCCCTGACCGCCAAGGCAATGCCGGAAGACCGGGAAAAGTGTCTGACAGCCGGTGCTAACGATTACCTGCCCAAGCCGCTGGACCAGGGCAGATTGTTTTCGATGATGCGGGTCTGGCTATGCAGGTAGCAATCGGCTGTTCAATTAACGGCACGGGGGCGGCATGAAACCGGCTGAACTTGAACATGTCGAGATTGAGTTGCTGCTGGAGGCAATCTTCCGGCGCTACGGTTACGACTTCCGTTCCTATGCCAGGGCCTCGATTGAACGCAGAATCAGGCAATTTATGGTCAAGGCAGGCTGTGCAACCATTGCGGAGATGATTCCAAAGCTGCTTCACGATGCCGATTTTTTCTCCCATCTGGCCAGGTATTTCTCCATCTCGGTGACTGAGCTGTTCCGTGATCCCTGGGCGTATCAGGTTATACGGGAGAAGGTGATACCGCTGCTCAAGACATGGCCGCACGTTAAAATCTGGCATGCCGGTTGTGCAACCGGTGAGGAGGTGTACTCGCTGGCCATTGTGCTTAAGGAAGAAGGAGTCTATGACCGGGTCATCATCTATGCCACCGATTTTAATGATGAAGCCCTGGAGCGTGCCCGTGAAGGGATCTATGGCCTTGACAAGATCCAGGAGGCCACGCGGAACTACCAGCGTACCGGTGGTACGGGCTCGTTTTCTGAATATTATCATGCCCGCTACCAGGCTGCAGCCATGGACAGCTCACTTAAAAAACGGATGGTTTTTTCCGGCCACAACCTGGCAACGGACAGCCTGTTCGGAGAAATGCATCTGATCTTCTGCCGGAATGTGTTGATCTACTTTAACCGTGATCTGCAGAACCGGGTGCTGGGACTTTTTACCGAAAGCCTGGTGCATGGTGGTTTTTTGTGTCTGGGAAGCAAGGAGGATCTTCGCTTTACCGATGTCTGCGACCGGTTCGAGGTGGTGGATGACAGGGCCCGTATCTACAAGAAGAAGGAGGCGCTGTGAGGACACAGGCAGCCGCGCAGAACCCCCGTCCCAGTAGCAAGGTCGTGGTAATCGGCTGTTCGGCAGGCGGTTTTATGGCGTTAACCGGCATTCTTTCAGCAATACTGCCTGATTTCGCCTTGCCGGTCCTGGTGGTGCAGCATCTGCATCCGGATGATAACGGTTCCTTTGCCCGGCATCTGGCCGGTACCGCCGGTCTGCCGGTGATTGAGGCCTGCGACAAGGAGCAGATCCAGCCGGGTCATATCTATACCGCACCGGCCAATTACCATATGCTTCTGGAACAGGACGGGACAATTGCCCTGACCCTGGATGAAAAGGTCAACTGGTCACGTCCTTCGATTGATGTGCTGTTTGAGAGTGCCGCCTGTGCCCTGGGGCCCCGTCTGATTGCTGTTGTCCTTTCCGGCGCAAATACCGATGGAGCTGCAGGTGTGTGTGCCATCAAGGCTGCCGGCGGTTTGGTTCTGGCCCAGGATCCGGCTACAGCCGAATTTTCGGCGATGCCTCAGGCTGCAATTGACACTGGTGCTGTGGATGAGGTGCTGCCGCTCCGGGAGATTGGACAGCGGCTTGCGGAGCTTGGGGCTGATGAACAGGTGGAAAAACACGGTTAACATCGTACTCACTGGAGATGGTGATGAACGCATTACAGAAAATACTGATTGTTGACGACCGGAAGGAGAACCTGATTGCGTTACGCCAAGTTCTGCGCTGTCTGGACGTTGAGGTGGTTGAGGCCTCAAGTGGCAATGCCGCTCTGGCAGCCACGCTTGATCACAGGTTTGCCCTGGCCATTCTGGATGTCATGATGCCTGAAATGAGTGGTTTTGAGTTGGCCGAGCATTTACGGAACGATGAAAACACCAGGCTGCTGCCAATCATCTTCATCACGGCAGCCTATCCGGACGAAAAAAAAAAATATCGTGAAACCCTATGCGTCGGAGATTCTGCTGGCCAAGGTAAAGATCTTTCTTGAACTTGACAGCCAGCGGCAGGAACTGAAACGCTCCAATCTCGTGCTGGGTCGTGCGGTTGAACAAAGCCCGGTTTCCGTGCTGATCACCGACACCGACGGTGTGATTCAGCAGGTTAACCCCAAGCTCTGCGAGTTGACCGGCTATTCGCCCGGGGAGTTGATCGGTCAGAATCCGCGCATCCTGCAGTCCGGTGAGACCTCACCTGAGACCTACCGGACCCTTTGGGATACATTGTTGTCCGGCAATGCCTGGCGCGGCATGTTTCACAACAAACGGAAGGACGGTTCACTGTTCTGGGAACAGGCGGTTATCTCGCCGGTGCGTAACGATGAAGGGACTGTCATACAGTATGTGGCGGTTAAGGAGGATATCAGCGACCGGATCAGAATGGAGCAGGATTTGCAGCGGGCGCGGGAGGATGCCGAATGCGCCGGACAGGCCAAGCTGCGTTTTCTGCAGATCATGAGCCATGAGCTGCGTACACCGTTGAACGGCATTCTGGGAACCCTGCAGATTCTTGAATACGATAAGGTCTATAATGCTGAATTGACCACGTCGGCAAAGCAGGCCCTTTTCTCAATGATTGATATTATTGACAATATGCTTGAGGCTTCCCGGCTTGAGTCATCCGAACTCAGTTTTGCGCAGGCGCCGCTGCAACTTGAACTGTTGCTGGCAACGCTTGGACGCATGTTTTCCGTTGCCGTGCAGAACAAGGGCCTGCATCTCCGTATGTCGCTTGCGGACGATCTACCGCGCTGGATTCTGACCGATGCTACCCACCTGAAGCAGATCATTGCGCATCTGATGAGTAACGCGATAAAATTTACTGAACAGGGAACGGTTGAGGTACTCCTGAACCAGGAGTCCGGGGTTACATCCGATCGTCCCGTGTTGCGGATCGATGTCCGGGATACCGGTATCGGTATCGATCCTGAGAAACAGCAGCTGGTCTTTGCACTGTTCACCCAGGGTGATGATTCATTGACCAGGCTGCATGGCGGTATCGGGCTTGGCTTGACGCTGACCAAGCGGCTGGTTGAACTGATGGGGGGGACCATCGGCCTGCAGAGCTGCGTTGGAAGCGGTACAACGGTTACGGTACGGCTTCCGCTGGTTCAACTGCCGTAATCCGGACGGGCCGTAATTCCTGGCTGTCCTTGTATCGCAGAAACCGTTTTCCCTGTTGGTTGCTTGCTGTATGTCAAAGCAGTGCTATAGTCTCTGCACGCCTGCTCTGAAGCATGTCTTGGCGTGATGATTACGTGCCTTGCCTGAAAAGAATCACGGTGCTCAATGTCCTACTCACAACTCTTTAGAACCGCCACCGCTGCTCCCAAAGCGGTCGATGATGCCTTGGAAGAACCACAACAGCAGCGTCAGGAACCGTTTACCCTGCTGTTTGTGGATGATGAAGACGGGGTGTTGAATGCCCTGCGCCGGATCTTCATGGATGAGAACTACACCATCCTGACAGTCAATACCGGTGACAAGGCGATCAGGATTCTGGAGGAACGGCAGGTCCATCTGCTGATCACAGACCACCGCATGCCCGGCATGAACGGGGCAGAACTGTTGAAGCTGGTACGGGAACGCTGGCCGGAGACGATCCGGATCATGCTGACCGGCTATGCCGATGTCAACTCCATCATGGGGGCGGTCAAAGAGGGGGCGGTCTACAAATTCATCACCAAGCCCTGGAACGATGAAGACCTGCGACTGACTGTGTCACTGGCATTGCAGCAGTACCTGCTGATGCATGAGAACCGCCACCTGAAGGAACTGGCCCGCCAGCAGCAGAGCAAAATCAAGAACTATGCCGGACTGTTTGAAGAGAACCGGGGCATGCTGGGTGATATCCTGGTCAAGTGCGGCCTGATCGGCCAGGAGGAGCTGGCCCTTGCCAATAAACAGCAGGAACAGGGGGAGTTCCTGGGTGATACCCTGATCAGGTTGAAGCTCTTGACCGAGAATCATCTGGTAGCAGCGCTGCAGAAGTCGCTGGGGGTGGAATATCTTGATCTGAGGGAGTTGACAATTCCGGCCAACGTAGCTCGCTGTCTGCCGCGAGAGCTGTGTGAACAGAGCCGTCTGATGCCGGTCAAGCTGGACGGCAGCCAGTTGACAATTGCCATGGCTGATCCGTCCGATATCCTTAAATGCGATAATATTTCACGGGTTACCGGTCTGAAGGTGATCAGCGTACTGGCTTCTTCCAGTCAGATCGGTGAACGGTTGCGGCAGGTCTGGGATACTGGTGACCTGGCAATAGATGAATTCAATGACCTGGAGCCGCTGGACGAGATTGATATCATTCTGGATGAAGATGAAAAGGAGGCATCGGTCGAGGAGTTGATCGGCTCATCCAAGGTGCCTCCGGTCATCAGAATTGTGAATGCAATCATGTCCGAGGCGATCCGCTACGGTGCCAGTGACATCCATATTGAGGCCAAGACCAAATATTCGGTTATACGGTACCGGATTGACGGCATGTTGCATGCCAAGATCAAGATTCCGGCTGATCTGCATGCTGCCGTTATCTCGCGGATCAAGATACTGGCCAAGATGGATATTGCCGAGCGCAGACGTCCTCAGGATGGCAGGATTACGGTCAAGGCCGGGACCAGAATCGTTGACCTGCGGGTTTCGTCACTGCCCACCATCAACGGCGAGAAGGTTGTGATGCGGATTCTGGACAAAAGTTCCGCCATCAAACGGATGGAGGAACTGGGGGTTTTGCCTGATGATCTGAACAAGATTACGATCATCAGCAAAAAACCGCAGGGGGTGATTATCGCTACCGGTCCGACCGGCAGCGGCAAAACCACCATGCTCTACTCGCTGCTGGCCGCCATGATGAATCCCAGCAAGAACTTTGAGACCATTGAAGAACCGGTGGAGTATTATCTGGAAGAGGCAAATCAGGTCTCGATCCATGAGAAAATCGGGCTTTCCTTTGCCCAGGTCTTGCGGGCCACCCTGCGACAGGATCCGGATGTGATCCTGGTAGGGGAGATGCGCGATTTCGACACCGCCGATACTGCCTTCAAGGCTGCCTTAACGGGCCATATGGTACTCTCAACCCTGCACACCAACAGTGCCATTGCCTCCATCACCCGTCTGATTGATATGGGGATCAAGCCCTATATTCTGGCCTCTGCCCTGGAGGGGATCATTGCCCAGCGTCTGGTGCGGCGGATCTGTGAAAACTGCCGGGAAGAAACCGTTCCTGATCCGGAACAGTCAGCGCTGTTGCGGGTCCCGGAAGACTTTTTTAATGGCACAACCTTCCGCGGGGCAGGTTGCGTCCGCTGCAACAACACCGGCTACAAAGGCCGCCTGGGAATCTATGAGATCTTTCTGATGAGTGATGAGTATCGTCAGTTGATCGGTACCAGTTACAAGGAGTCGGAGATCCAGACCATCGCCCGTGTCAACGGTATGCGCAGCCTGCTTGAGGATGGCCTGGAAAAGGTCCGTCAGGGGCTGACTACCATGGAAGAAATCCTGCGGGTGGTTGGGCCGGCTGTGCGGATGGAACGGCAGTGCGACCACTGCGGCAAGCTGATGGAATCGCGGCACCTCTTCTGTCCCCATTGTGGTGCGTTCCGGCAGAATTGCTGCAAATCATGTCACCAGTCTCTTGAGGATGAATGGCTGATCTGCCCGGCTTGCGGTACGGCACGTTGAACATGAAAAAGGAGTCTCTATGAACAATCCGATCCTGCTGGTTGATGATGAAGTCAATGTGTTATCGGCACTGACCCGCGCCCTTTTTGATGAACCGTATCAGGTAACCTGTGCCAAAAGTGGTGAAGAAGCCCTGGCATTGATTGCCACTACGCCGTTTAAAGTGGTGATCTCCGACGAACGCATGATCGGCATGCAGGGCAGCGAACTGTTGGCAATCCTGAAGGAACGCTATCCGCATACGCTTAGAATACTGCTGACCGGACATGCCACCCTTGAGGCAGCCCTGAAAGCGGTTAACCAAGGTGAGATCTATCGCTTTTTTACCAAGCCCTGGAATGATACCGATCTGAAGTTTGCCATCCGGTCAGCCATTGAACGTTATGACCTTGAGGCAGAAAACCGGCGTTTGCTGGCAACTGTAAAAAATCAGGCCATGGAGATCAAGGTGCTTGAAAAACGCTACCCCGGTATCAGCCGGGTTGAGAAAGATAACCTGGGCAGTTTTGTGCTGCCGGATCTTTCTGAAGCGGAAATCAGGATGATGATGGCAGAGTGTGAAAAGGAAGTCGGTTGAAGATAAAAAAGTCTTGACCTGGACTCCCGATTGATTTATATAGCTAAGACTTTTCGCGATACGAAAACGCCGCGTGAAAAGCACCCTGTTTGATTGGTTGTGTGGGGCTGTAGCTCAGCTGGGAGAGCGCTTGACTGGCAGTCAAGAGGTCGACAGTTCGATCCTGTTCAGCTCCACCATAATTGTAAAAGCCGGCTCTTGCCGGCTTTTGACATAGGGCTGTGGTGGCCATGGTGAAGCGGTTAACACTTACGACTGTGACTCGTACATACGAGGGTTCGATCCCCTCTGGCCACCCCAAAAAACATAACCTGCTGTAAACCTGCAGGTTGCTATACCTAATGAGGTTTTTCCGATTTGTTGCCATGTCTGGTACGAACGGTGGAACCTCATTTTGCATTTTTGGACTCTGACTATTCAGCTCAACCTTCCCTTTGACCATCAACAATATCCCCTTCTGATACCTGCGGAACCTCAACCGGCACTGCAAACGACGTGAGCTGCCTTTGTATATCGTTTGTAGATAGACCTTTAGATTGTAAATAAATTACATGTAGTTATGGTGTATCTGTACGTTTTTAAATCCTTATTTGTTAAATTGTTATATTTTGTTCGGATGCTGAAATTCAAATTATTTGCTTGATTGACGCATAATTTGTGCGGTAATTTGTCTGCATGAAAATCATATGTTCATGTTACGGCTATCGCGAGAATGAAATTTTTCAGGAAATCCTTGATACGGGGATCTCAAGCATTTTAATCAATATTGAGACGGCCTACAATCTGGGGTTATGTAGCTGCAAAACAAAAAATCCAAGTAAACACTGCTGTTTGCCAGAAGTTCGTCTGGTCGCTGAAAATGCGATGATTGAGCGCCTGGAAATAATCAAAACAGCGATACTTACCCTGGAGCTGCATGGCGTTAATATTGAGAGGCTAAGTCAGAAGGCTAAAGAATTATTTGATTTTTGACAAGGCGGCGTTCATTCCCTGTATCTTTTGCAATACTGCTGTTGTTTTTTTCTGCGCATACCCACACCATCCCGTTTTTCAAACGGTAAAAGTTTTAATACCCTCATCCCTCCTGCAACAATGTTTCTTGAGTAATCGTGTTCCCAGTAGTGGGTACTGGACATTTTATGCAATGTCATCGATTGGTTGCCAGCGTTGTTCCCTATATCTCTATTGTTGGTCTGTTGCGTTGTTTATTGTTTTTGTATGGAATTGCGTGGTATACTTCCATTGTAGGAAAGATAAAGAGTCCGAAGGAGGTTGTAGGGCCTGGGAAGGAGAGGGCAATGAAACTCAACGAATGTGCCATAAAGATGGAAAGAGAAACGCAGTCAC
>JGI24728J21555_1001318_pt1 | contig 10510 bp, 8 predicted proteins | sample EPASupsiteSAE305_FD_21555 | JGI IMG/M metagenome (IMG submission 21555) | reverse complement strand
TTTGAATGTCTCAATTACATCGCCGACAATAACATCATCATAGCCCTTAATCATAACCCCACACTCATATCCGTAACCTATCTCTTCAACATCATCTTTGAAGCGTTTTAGTGAAGTCAATGACCCCTCATGAACAACTACTCCGTTACGAATAACACGAACAAGTCCACCGCGAACAAGCTTGCCGTCAACAACAACACAGCCTGCAACCATGCCTTTAGGAGATTTAAATGTATCTCTAACCTCTGCTTGACCTGTATTTTCTTCACTGAATTTCGGTGACATCATTCCAGTTAACATACCAGTCATATCATCTAGTAGTTGGTAAATAATAGAGTAAGTTCTTATATCAACATTTTTCTGTTTAGCTAACGCTTTTACACTACCTGTCGGACGAACATTAAATCCAAGTAAAACACAATTTTCACTATTTCCAACAAGCTCAACATCATTTTCCGTAATTCCGCCGACACCCGAAGAGATAATATTAATTTTTACTTCATCATTTCTAAGCTCGTTTAATGAACTTCTAATTGCTTCAAGTGAACCGTGAACATCTGTTTTAAGAACAACTTTAAGAGATTTTAATCTTCCCTCCGCAATCATACTAGTCATATCTTCTAGTGTAGATTTTGTACTATGAGAAAGCTCTTTGTGTCTATCATACTCATGTCGTTTTTGCGCATACTCTCTAGCCTCTTTATCGCTAGCCATTGCCATCATAACTTCACCTGAAGGCGGAACTTCATTTAAACCGACAACCACTGCCGTATGACTAGGTTTTATGCTCTTAATCTGCTGTTTATTTTCATTAATCAAAGCTTTTACACGACCGTATGAACTACCGCAAACTACATAATCACCGACACTTAAAGTTCCGTTTTGAACAATTACCGTAGCAACAGGACCGCGACCTTTTTCAAGAGAACTCTCAACAACGGCAGCTTTTGCCATTGCATTTTCATTTGCCTTAAGATCTAAAACTTCAGCTGTAAGCAAAATATTTTCAAGCAACTCATCGATTCCCATTCCCGATTTTGCAGAAAGAGGGATAAACTCGATATCTCCGCCCCAATCAATAGGATTAAGACCGCGTTCAGCCATTTGAGCTTTTACCATATCTGGGTTTGCAGTCGCTTTATCCATTTTGTTAAGTGCTACAATCACAGGAACGCCTGACTCTTTCGCCAGTTTTATAACTTCATCAGTCTGAGGCTTAACACCATCATCCGCCGCTACAACAATAACTATAATATCGGTAACATCCGTACCTCTTTGTCTCATTTGAGAAAATGCCGCGTGACCAGGAGTGTCTATAAAAGTAATTGCTTTGCCGTGCTGTTCGATTGTATAAGCACCGATATGTTGCGTAATACCGCCGGCCTCGCTAGCCGTTACTTTTGCTTTTCTAATTGCATCTAAAAGTGATGTTTTACCATGGTCGACATGTCCCATAATTGTAATTACAGGCGGTCTCTCAGTAGCATCTTTATCAATCTCTTGTGCTAAATCCTCTTCATAATTGAACTCATTTTTAGGATCGACTATAGTTACTTCAACGCCAAATTCTTCAGATAAAATCTCAATTTCATCATTACCCAAAAAGTCATTTTTTGTCTTCATTACACCAAGGTTAAACAGAGTTTTTATAACATCTGAAATTGGACGGTTTAACTTCTCCGCAAATTCATAAACACGAATATCTTCAGGAATCTCAACATGTGTTATAACTACATCTTCAGGCTTATCTTTAGTATATTTTTTTCTCTTATCACGAGAAACATTTTTTGCTTTCGGCGTTGATTTTTTATTAGAGTTTCTTCCGACCGGCTTTGGTAGTTTAGATTTTTTTGGCTCATCAGCGATAATTTCGCGTCTCTCGGTAGCATTCAAATCAAGCAAAACAACTTGATCATCCATATCCATAGAAACTTCGCTTAAAGAACCGCCGAAAATATCAATTTTTATGCCCTGTTCCTGCTTTTTAGCTCCGGAAGTCTGCTTTGTTTTTTTCTTTTTTGCAAGCTCCTCTAAAACCTCGGCACTTATCTTGCCGTAAGAAGATATAGTTGAAGTCTGCTTTATCGGTTGAGCATGGCTTTCAACACTTTTTTCCTCTTCTTTTGGTTGTTTCTTTTTAACAATTTTAAGTCCGGATGGCTTTATTTGCATTTTTTTAGAATCGATAACATCTAATGCATTACCCTCATCTTTAATCTCTTTTTCTACTACATTTACTTCATGCATAACTTCTCTTATCTTAGACTCTTCTTTTTTCTCAATTTTCTGAGCTTCTCTTACCAAAGTATCATTTTTATCACTCTCGGTATGCACTATTTTTGGTGTTGTCGTCTCTATATTTTTGATTTCATCTTTAGGAGTTTTTTCTTCTTTTGGAGTATCACTTATAGGCTTAGAAGGTACTTTTATCTCTTGTTTTGGTGCTTCTGCATGATCGCCATTCATAATATAGTTCATTAAACCTTCAGCTTCTTGCATTGTTACTGAACTGTTTGCTGATTTTACATCAAGTCCCATATCCAAGGCTTTTTTAACTACATCTTTAGAAGCTATTCCNAGCTCTTTAGCAATTTCGTGTACTCTAACTTTTTCTGTCATCAGTGATGATCTCCTTTAGTATGTTCGAAAATTTGTCCCTATCCCCACTTTTGCATTGCCGCATAAGTGCTTTTAAAACTTTTTTATCATCTTCAAGACAAATTTTACATATATAAAAACTTCTACCGCTACCTCTAAAAAGACTAAGTTGTGAATCTACGCACTGAAGTCTGATGAGATTGTTTTGCGTATCTCTTTGCCTACAAGATATACACATCCTAAGAGGTTGATTAAATTTTTTCGCCATTATATCCAAAAGTTCCTTGATTTGGTAAAAGATACGAACGAACTTATTTTTCTACTATAAGCCCGTCATTATCAAAATCTAATATTTTTACGGCAAATTCAGGAAATTTTAAACTCAGTTTATTTGCTATTGCTACTGAATCTTCATCATACACCATTGAAAAAAATGTAGATCCGCTTCCTGATAGCGTACTCATAAGCGCCCCGCTCTCATAAGCTATTTTTTGAACGTTAAAAAGCTCAGGCAATGTTTTCATTCTTGCTTTTTGATGAAACCTATCTTGAGAAGCCAATTTTAAGATCTCCCAATCTTCATTGAAAAATGCCGCAACACTGAGTGCCGTGTGGGAGAGATTATAAACTGCATTCTCTTTCGAGTATGATTTTGGGAGAAGTGTTCTCGCTTTTGCAGTGCTCATCTGCTTGTTTGGAATCACAACAACCGCTTTGATATAGTTGGGAAGATGTTTTTTTTGAGAGAAAACCTTTCCTTTTTCAACTGTAGCAGCATTAAAACCACCCATTACGGCAGGAGTTATATTATCCGGATGTGATTCATATACAAGCGCATGGTTAAGAATTCTTCTATTTGAAACTTTAATTCCTGCAGCCTCATGTGCGCTTGCGATAGCACTCACTATTACTGCCGATGAGCTTCCAAGACCTCTTGACATCGGTATTTGATTATAAAAAGTAAATTTAAAATTTTGTCTTTTTTTAGTCAATCTGTTGTAATGCTCATTAAAAATGCTTATGAAAAGGTTGTTTCCTTTTAACTTTGGGTTGTCTTCCCCCTCACCTTTAATACTAACGCTAAAAAATTTCGATGGATGAAATTCAACTACATTACGTAAATCAACTGCTAAACCTAAAGAATCAAATCCTGGTCCAAGATTCGCACTCGTTGCCGGTACACTTATTGTCACTTTATTCCTATCCAACCGCTCCGATACCGTAAAGAGGTGTAGCAGTTGTGCTAAACTCACTATAATCAAGTACATCAGGCAGCATAAAATCCGCCTCCGGTGCCATTTCTAGTTTTTGAGTTTTTATTTCTGATGAAATTTTAACAAAATATAGCTTTCCAATCGCTTTGATTGGCTGATTTTTATTAAAATAAAATGCATCTGTCGCAAAAAGCGGTATGTTTTTTAGTACACTCATAGATTTTAAAAATATATATGCTATTTTTATCGCCATAAAGCTGCCTGGACCATTGGCATAAAAAAGTTTTTTTATCAAATATTTGCGTGAGAGTTCATCAAATATTTTTGGCAAAACATCAGAACTTTTTTCGTAAGTTTCAAGACTCTCTATTAGTTTATTATCTTCATATATTCCTATTTTTATCGGTGAAGAGAGAGTAATAAACAGCAGATCTACACTCTTAGGCATACGCTTTTTCTAACTCTTTTGTTTTCTCATCAACAAGCTCTACAACTTCATAATTTTGCGCATCTTTTAAAAGTTCAAGGGTTAATTTATGGTTAAGGTCATGGCTTCCCGCCATCGCTTCATAATTCCCTACAAAATTCATACCGATAAGTGCCATATCTCCGATTGCGTCAAGAATCTTATGTCTTACAAACTCATCAGAATATCTAAGCCCCTCAGGATTTAAAACCTTTTTTTCATCCAGAACAACAGCATTCTCGAGTGATCCGCCAAGTGCCAAACCTTTTGAGCGAAGATACTGAACTTCATGTAAAAAGCCGAAAGTTCTAGCTCTTGCTATCTCCTCTTTATAGTTCTGTTTCGTAAAATTCAAAACATATTCCTGCTTTTGTATAACAGGATGCGGAAATTTTATGGTAAAAGCATATTTTAGATCCGGCGATGGAGAGAGTTTTACGTACTTATCTCCCTCTTGAACAAGCACCTCTTTTTTTATAAGCATAATTTTTTTAGGCACATCCAACTGTGTTATACCCGCTTCATCCAAAAGCATACAAAAACTTGCACTGCTTCCGTCCATTACGGGAACTTCATCTGCATCCACTACTATTCTAAGATTATCAATTCCATAGGCATAAATAGCCGAGAGCATGTGTTCGATGGTTGAAATAACATAGCCGTCTTTTCCTATAACAGTAGCCATTTTCGTATCGACTACATTCTCTGGGATAAGAGGAATAGCTACATCAACATCACTTCTATAAAATACAAGCCCGCTATTTGACTCTAGTGGCTCTAATCTCAACTTTACGGCAGAACCTTTGTGAAGCCCTATTCCAACTAACTCAACGCTCTTTTTTATAGTTGTCTGATACATGTTATCCCTTGTCCATAATCTCTTTAGCGCTATTTATAACATCCGTTATATTTAACTTCATCCACGAGCGATCCATCCACTCAGCAGGGCGAACCTCAATTCCTTGAACGAGAACCCCGAAATGGAGGTGATCTCCCATAGCATACCCGCTTTTGCCTGTACTTGCTATATGTGCACCCGGTTGTACAAAATCGCCTTCATGTACGTTAAGAGTTGAGCAGTGGCCAAAAAGCGTATATAACCCTAGTCCATGATGAATAATCGGCATATTCCCGTAAAGACCGTTATAACCTGCATAAACTACCTCCCCACCGTTTTGAGGTCTTATCTCTGCCATCGCGTTACTAGCTAAATCTACTCCCATATGATATGCCTCGCTAACGGTCTTATCCTCGTAAGAGTAGATTCTATGGTCGCCAAAGTGAGCAACTACGGCACCGTTTCTAAGAGGATACATCTCGTTCATTGAAAAATCACTTACCATTCCGGTCGGTACTTTAGATGTGATGTCATGAATTAGTTTTTCATTTTTTTCTCTTACTTTTTCATTGATCACCTTAAACTGTTCTATCGGATTTAAGACACCTTGCGTCTCATCAAATTCCTCCGCTAGTTCTGCAATTTTTCCTTTTAAAAAACTGTCGCTTATTTTTATATTTGAAACATTATAAATTTTATTTTGCAAAAATAGCGGAACATAGACTTGAGCCGAATTCTGGGCATGATCAACTGCAACTACTGTAGCTTTAAAGTTCTCTTCAATTATAGGCCACGCAATTAGAGATATAAAATATCCATTTTTATAAAACGGCTGTGCTAAAAACTTTTTGCCGAAATTTGTTTCTATATAAAGTTCTTTTAAATTTTCATCTTCAGCTTTAAATACAACAAGAGCGGCACCGCCTTTTCCTATTTTATATGAATTTGCGATAATATTTAGCTGCGGTCTTTTTTTATCGATTATATATTTAGACTCGGTTGCTGTACTATTTCCCTTAAATAAGTTCCATTTGCTTCCATCTGTCGCTTCGACAATTATTTTAATCTCTTTGTCTTTCATAACATAAGCACTTTTGGGCGGTTCTACTTTTATATTTATGGACTCTTTTGGCACCATAAACTGTTCATGATATAGAACAGTCTCTTCCGTAGAACTTTTTAAAGTTACTTTAAATGATTTAAGTCCAGATGCATCGTTAATTGCTATTTCAAGAGGATTTTTCAGGTTCCAATATCCATTTTTTTGCATGGAAATCACCGGAGTTTCTCTCTCAAACATAGCCGAGCTATATACATAAAAAGCTCCACCTACAATTAAAGCAAATATGCCAAGCAATACAAACGAAGACCCGTTATTTTTTCCTCTTCTCAAACTATAAATCCTTTTTTATTAAAATTAATATTTTATTTTTTGCCTCTTCCAAAGAGACAATATCGTTTAACTCAAAACCCGCCCTGCTTACATGACCGCCGCCGCCGATTTTTTTTGCAATCTTACCGACATCTACGCTATAGTTCGAACGAAGAGATCCTTTTATCGTAAAGTCACTATTTTGTCTAAGCAAGAGTGCGACTTCTACATATCCAAGGTTCAAAGACTCTTCTAGCGCATTTTCACAATCCTCAGGTATTGCCCCGCTTACTCTCATCTCTTCATCGCTTACACAAAAAAGAGCAACTCTTGCATCACACTCAAGCGACATCTTTTTAAACATAATCGCCTTTAACCGCAGAGCTGCCAATGAGACACTTTTCGCAACACTTCTATTGCAAAGTTTAAAATCAGCACCATGTTCTATCAACTCTTGAACTGTAGCAAATGTTGTACCATCAACCATTGGAGACAAAAAAGCTTCCGAATCGTCTAATAAGCCCGCATATAGTGCAGTAGCCATTTTTTTGTTAATTTTAAAACCGTTAGTTTTAAAAAAATCAAACAGAACCTCTGTTGTGCTTATTGCTTCAATATTAACTAAATTTAGGTCTCCATAGAAGCTGTTTGTGGCATGATGATCTATATTTATCAAATCACACTCTATCTCTATGCCTAATCGTTTTTTATCAGCACAATCTAGTGAAATAGCCAGATCGGCAGATTTTGGAAATGTATCTTTTATCTTTTCAAGCCATGGTATACACAAAAATTTTCTATTTATATTTTTGGTGCTACAAAACCATGAGACTTTTTTATGATTTTGCAATAAAAAAGTATACATGGCACTAGCACTTCCAAGTGAATCAGCATCCGGATTTATATGCGATATAACAACGATATGCTCTGATGTAGCAATTTTTTCTAATATTTCGTTCAATTTAGCTATCTTTTTTGCAATTGTATACTACTTCTTATTCATTTTGTAAACATACACTGCCTAGATACGCACTTTTAAGAGTGGTGTGTACCTGTTTTGTACCTTTTTTCTAAAAAGCCTATGACCATCTTTTCTTTGCGTGGCATGAAATGAGTATAAACACCAAGAGTGACATCTAAACTCTTATGTCCTAAAGTTGCCGAAACCCATAAAGGCTCTATTTTGTTATTGAGCATAATGCTTGCAAATGTATGTCTCGTGTTATGCATACTTCTATCTTCTAAACCTAGTCTTTTTATAAGATTTTTAAACTGCTTATAAAAAAGAACATTAGTTCCATGATGCGATTTCATATCAGACTGTAAAAAAATAAATGAATTTTTCAATCCAGTTTCAAGTCTCTGTGCTTCAAAAAACTTTCTCGCTTGAGGTATCATCTCAATATCTCTAGTTCCAGCTTGAGTTTTAGTAGAATTTATCATTCCCCTCGATACGGTTTTGGTAATAGAGATAGTATCTGTTACAAAGTCTATATCATCCCAAGTCAATGCTAGTATTTCTCCGCCTCTCATTCCAGTAAAAAATGAAATGCCTAAAAAATTTCTAACATATCCTTGAGAGTTCTCCAAAATTAAGTCAATCTCATCAAGCGTAAAAGGTATCTGTTTCTTTTTCGCTTTTAATACTTTTGGAGCTCTTACCGCCACAACTGGATTTACATTTATCAGCTCACTTAAAACAGCCAAATCAAAGGCTTCTCTTAACAATGTTCTCACATTGTTTATTAATGAACGGCTATATTTTCTTGCCAATTTATCTTGAAAATCTTTAATCTCAATAGGTTTAAAACCACTGATATCCTTATCCTCAAAATGAGTGACAATTCTTTTGTAAGAGTTGCTATAATGCTGTACAGAACTTACCTTTAAGGTTTCTCTCTTTTCTTGTAATGCTTTGTTAAGGAACATGAGAAGAGTTGGCTTTTTTTCGACTTTAAACCCAAGCTCTTCATCTAACTCACCATTTCTATGTTTAGAAATCATGATATTTCTATTTATCTTTGTATCTTTCATTTTGGAACTTTTAAAGTTTCCACCAATACCAAAATACAACACACCGTTACGATTTTTAAAGCATAACTTCTTCATCTGCCTTTACCTCTGTTTATCTTAAACTCGATAATGGCATCTTCTATAAACACTAATATTTTATCATTTTTTCTATTAAAGTGATATCCATTAATAAGCCTACCCTCTGAAATATAGTTGTTAATAGTTCGNTCCGTGATTCCCAAAAACATAGCAACGCCTCTTTTTGTGGTTAGTTCTGGCTTTAAGATATTTACAAGTGTTTTTAAATCTTGTACGGTTTTTAACAACTCGGGTATTAACTCCAAGTTTTCAAAAGCTTTTACATTCATGCTCCACCACCTAAAAAGGAAAATCTTCATAAGGAGATTTTCCTCTGCACTTTAACTCTATAAAAGCTAGTTCATGCTTTTTCATAAGAGCTTTTAAATCTGAGTTTGGATTTGTCATAAGATTGTCTAGCATCTTTATGTACTTTTCCAGTTCTAAATCATCTAGCTCTTTTAGATTTATAGATTCTGATACAGTCTCATAAGTAGTTACAAGCTCTCTCTTTTCTTCCTCAGCTTTTGGTGAACTTAATGGATATTTAGGCTCTCTGCTCTTATGATAAGCCTCTAAAACTTCCTCAAAGTGCTGCGTATCGACAATGCCGCCATGCACATAGAATTTTCTTGCGATTGCCACATGCTCTTTAATTGCTTCTTCAATAGTGTAAGAGTAGTTTTTTCTCTTTAGTCTCTCTAAGGGCATATCAAGTGCCAAAAAATCTTTTAGCTCGTATGAGTCGCTAAAGTGTTTCCATAGAGGATGAATCTCTGCTTTATATCTGTTTTGCGAATTGACAGAGTTCTCTGATATTGTAGATAAATCTACCAATCTGATTGCATCCATAGACTCTTTAAAGAGCTTTTGGGCATATCCGAGTAAATCATCTACCGTGTCAATGTTATACATCTTTAAATGCTTCCTATGCATCTCAAACTCTATGTTAAAAATATCATCCTCTTTTGTAAAACCGTTATTTAAAAAATACTCATACATCATCTCACTTTTTTTAGATGATTTTAGCTCCTCTTTTTTATCGTACAGACGGAGCAGGAAAGGTGCTTTTCCTATGTATAGAGTTTGAAGTCTGTACTTGGATGAAATCTCTTTTAGATGAGTCGTATATTGACGTTTACGAGATACAAACATATCTTTTTCGAGCCACGACATATTTGACTGAACAAACATATTTAAGTCGGCTCTAGTGACTGGTTTATAGCCCGTTGTAACTTCTTTGAAGATATCATCCGTATATCTTAGAAGTGCTTTGATGCCTAGTGTGTATATACCAACAGCGTTTAGCTGTACTTGTATATCATTTAAACTTCTGTTTGTCAGACTATCTTTAAATCCAACCGTTAAGAAGTTATCTAAATTTGTAAACCAGTAGAAGCCCTGCGCTTTACCGTTAAACTCAAAAACTTGATTGTTTATAGCAATCTTTAAATCCTTATTTGAATAAGCTATTTCACGCTTTTCAAATCTTCCTTTGCTATCTTCCAACTGGTCTAATATATCTAAGAAGAAGTCGTCATATAAATCATTGGACTCATAGAAGTAGAAAAGGGTGTCTATTCCGCTAATCACTTTTGGCAAATCAGCGGAAGTTATATTTTTATCTTCCATTTTATTACCTTGAAATATGTTAAGAACCGAGTGTTACCAAGAGCTCGGATATATGGTTCGATGCTCAAGTCGCTTTTCATCTTTTGTGAGCCGCCTCACAAACAGATGATAAGCTCCTCTCACAACGAGTTATTTATCTAGATACCGTAGTAACTACATTTTCCTACTACGCCTACTTCGACTTCAACCGTTGAACCAATTTTGTCCTTATAGAGATTTAGCTTCTCTTTGGGAATAGAAATATCCAAAAGTTCACTTTTCTTTTCTCCATTTTTTAAAATCACATTTTCTAAGAGCTG
>JGI24728J21555_1001299_pt1 | contig 10615 bp, 16 predicted proteins | sample EPASupsiteSAE305_FD_21555 | JGI IMG/M metagenome (IMG submission 21555) | reverse complement strand
TGCTTATGCTACTGTTTCGCTAGAGTTACTATGTAAATAGTAAAGTAGATTAATGCTATCAAAACAAAACTCGGCTTATAGTTGTACCTATCCACTACAAAACCCTATTTATAGGGCTTAAATAGACATATTATTTTCAGTCGTGACCACAGCGTGACCAAACAAACAAAAATCAGCACCCAAATTAATGTTTTTAGACTGTATTACACTTGCATAATGCTCTAAAGTAACTTTAGGGCTAGAATGTCCTAAAAGTCCTGCAAGTTCATTTATACTCACTATATTTTCTTTTAACATCAAAGTAGCGAATGTATGTCTGGTGGAATATAATTTATATCTATCCACACCTGCTGCAATGCAAACATCCCTCCATTGAGTTCTAAGAAGCGAAGCATCATCAATATCTCCAAAAAGAAAAATATTATCTTTTGGTTGTATCTTTCTTGCCTCTTCTAGAATATATGGAGCATAAGGAACTTTACGAATAGCATTATTAGTTTTTCCACTGCCAAGCATACCTTTAGTTCTAGTTCGCTTGATATGGATATATCCATCTTCTTTAAAATCAGCCAATTGAAGCCCGAGAATTTCGCCTACTCTCATACCCGTATTAAACGCTATAAAAAGATATGATCTAATTACGCCAACCGAAACACTTAAGATTTTATTTACTTCATCTTTAGTGTAGTATTGTATATCCTCTCTGATATCTTGTTTCAATTTAATACTCAAAGCAGGATTAAAACTTATAACGCCATCATCGACCGCAAGCTCAAATATTTCTTTTATACAGCTCTTATAAGTGGTTTTAGATTTGCTTTTCATATTTAATGATATTAAATACTCTTTGATATCAAGTCTAGTAATAGTGTCTATATTTCTACCTTTGAAATACTCAATAACTCTAAGAAAATAACCTTGCTTCAAAAAAAAGCTTTTATTACCATCTTTTTGTTTTAAAAATATAGAACCGTAATACTCAAAAGTTTTAGGCTTCTTTTTATAGATATCCCCGGAAGCAATTTTCATATCAAGAGCAGGGATAATTTGAGAAGTAACAATTTTGATATTTTGCGGAGTATTCTTTAATTTTGTAGATTTACGAACACGAACACCGTCGACATAATAATTTAACCAAATCATGAAATCTTTTATATAGTGTGTTGTCATTCCTTTTTTACCTTTTTTAATAGCAACACTTTTACTATGCGACATAATCATAACGCTTTATATTAAAAATTTATCTAAATCAATATCGTTGTCAATATTATTTATAGGCTTGAAACAAGAATTAAACTCATCTATATTTATGTAAACTCTTTTATAACCATCTTTTTTATAAGCTATCAAATCTTTATTCTTTATCATCTTTCTAATGTAAGAAATATCGATACCGACAATTTGAGCTAATTTTTGGATAGTTATAAATTTAATCATTATTGTTTTGCTTCCGGCACTATGGTACCATTACTTAAAGAATTGCATAATCTAAACATATCTCCACGGATTATTTTTTTTGCTTCTATGGTAGGATTTAGATTAATTAAACATCTTTCTAAAGCATTTTTATATTTAAAGTAGTTCCGACAATTATCTGAACAATAAGAACGAGGCCTATAAAAACTACTATCAGAAAATTCGTTACCACAAATATGACAAATTGCACTCATCTTAAAACACCTCACTTTCAAATTTAAAAAAGTCATCTTGATATGCAGCTAGATTAATTTTTGGTTCATCTAGTAAGCCTCTATCTATCAAAATATTTTTAGTATTTGCATAGTGCTTTAAATCTACCGTTTCAACATCTAAATTTTGAAAGTAGTAATAGAGTTCTAAATTTTTCATCTGGTAAGGCATTCTGCGGAGTGGTTTTATTAAAATAGAAGATAAAGAAACAGATTCTTTACCATCGGCAACTAATTTTTTATTTTGTTCTATAAGTTTGATTTCATCTTTGCGATAAAGTATAAACTCTTCGTCATGGATGATAATATCAACAGGCTTATCAGTTTTTTCTCTAAACAACGGCTCATATTCAGCCTCAAGATATGTAAAATCAGCGAGTTTGTCAGCCCAGTTTATAGGTTTACGAGTATAAATAGTTCCATGTTCATTATCTATTTTTCGCACTTGTTTTGAAACAGTGTCAATGTAAACATTAACAGATTCATCGTTATACGCAGAAGTCAAATCTAAGAGCGTGTACATGCCGTTTAGTTTACGATAAACTTCAAGGGCTACAAAAGTGCGTGAAGTATAGAACCTGCAAATGCCATGATACAGATACCAGAGTGTAAGATTTGTTATTTTGTCGGTATCTTCTCTTAAATCGTCTAAAGTTTTTAAGATGTATTTCATCAAGTAGGAGATAGGAGATTTTACGTCAGTTTCTACTTTTGAGAGCGGAGCAGGAAAGATTCTGTTAATTGCTTTTACAACTGGATCAACTTTATCGGCAGGAACAAATAAAGAGATATGCAAATGAGGCGTACCGTCTTTATGAGGTTCAGTCACACGGAGATAACATCTATCGTCTTTTTGGATATTTTTGTAGCTCCTATCATCAAATATTTTTTTCAACATCTTTGAAAGCTCAATAGAAGCGTTACGAGGAGTATATTTGTCAATCGTATTGCTAAAATCAAGAACCGGCTCAAACGATAAACCGTTAAACTTTTGATTTACATGACAATTTAGGATTTTATAACCTTTAATTGTAGTTATGTATTTGCGACCTGCAAACGCTTTATTTGTAATTAAACGACCTTTATAAGTCTTTTTAGGGTGCCAAATTGAGGGAAGAGTAAGAGTTATGAAAACATTTTTTAAATCTCTCTCTTTTGAATAATCAAAAATACTCCATGCTCTATGTTGCAGTTCAGCGATGTATCTATCTGCATTCATGTAGCTATTTGCTACAAAGTCAGAAAAAGGGATGATTTTATTATCAAGATGTATGCCGTTGTCAGTCATAAATTTTTTGTTAAAAACAAGTTTATCATTGGCTTTTTTGATTTGTTGTTTGGTTAAACCGTAATTTGTCACTTTGTCACTTCCTAGTTTAAATTTTTTAATCGTGTCCGATAACTTTTTATAGATAGCCAAGAGCGGCTCATCGCCGCTTTTTTCGCAGGCTCAAAAAGGCGACGATGAGCCGACTACAATAATCATCTAACAACCTCTATAGCGATAGAAATATTAGAAACCTGATTACTCCTTGAGTTATATTTAAATATTTCGCCTAGATAAGGAATATTTGAAATATAAGGCACGCTGTAATCAGAATCTTTAATTTTTGTTTGCTTTATGCCGCTAAGAATAAGAACTTGACCATATTGCAAATTAGAATTAGATTTTAAATGTCTTTTGTATGTTGTAGGAGAGTTGTCTGTAACGCTTAATATATCTTCAATAGATAGATTTAAATCTAAATTTACAAAATGACTATTTATGTAAGGAGTACCGCTAATCTTCAATCCAACGTCTTTATAATCTATTTTTGTTTGCTCGCTGTTGATAGTAGATTGCGTAACTGTTTCAGATGTTTTGTAAGGTATGTTCGTAACTGCTTGAAAAGAAAACTCTTTACCGTCTTGAACTAAGATAAAAGGATTTTGGTTTATATTAAGCTTGTTCTTCTCGTTATAGAGCTTGAGAGCAGTATAAAAATGACCACTTTCAAAAACTAGCTTATTAGTTTCTAAAGGTTTCAAAAATGCTTGTAAAACAGATTTTACATCTGTAGAAACTGTAGATGAAGTAAAATCAACGCCTATATGTTCAATATCATCATCGCTTATTTCAATAATAGTAAATTTGAGAGTAACTTGTCTCTTTTGGACATCAACACGTTCAACATCTTTGATAATAGAAGCAATAACAGCAGGATAAGTATAAATTACAAAACGATTAGATGAGGAGATATATTCAAAAGTAATATTTTTAAATTTTAGATATTTAGATACATCATCAAAGCTATTGTATTTTAAATCAAGAAAATAGCTATATATTTGGCGTTCTGGTATCTTATCTATAAAGTAGACATCGCCTTTTTTTAGAACGTCATAGCCTAATTTTCTAATTGATAGTTTAAACATATCAAAATAATCTTGAGGCTTTATATCCTCAGGAACAAAAAGAGAAACATTACTGGAGATATTATCATCAATATAAATATTTATATTATTGTGAGCTGATAATAATTCAGTAAAATCAAGAAGAGAAATTTCCCTTTCTATTTCAGCGTATAGAGATTGAATTAGAAAAAGCGTTATCAGTAGTATGCGGTACATCATTGTAAAATTCCTTTTGAGAAAGATATGTATAAAACGAAGAGCTTGACTCACAATAGTGTCGAGTAAGCGTTTTAGAGAGAGTTTGAACATATAAAGAACGTATATCTTTAGACTTTATAAAATTTTTTAAAAGTTGAGGAGGTATAGAAATAACATCATTTTTACAAATCATAGAAGAGCAATTAAGAATAAAAAACTTTTTTGTAGAGTAATCATCATCATTATTTAAAATATTAGGAGCATAAGAAGAATTTTTTAAATAATGTTGAGTAGCGGTTTGAGGTGGTAGAGGCTTTATATTTTGAGTATTTTGTGCAGCTGCTTTTACTGGATCTTGTTTTGTGTCTTTAGTATTAGAAGACTTCATTGAATCGGTATAAAAATAAAAGCCAATTGCAAGAAATATAAAAAGAATAAGAGTCATCAAAAGTATCTTTAAAAGTACATTATGAGTACCTATGGAATCTCCACTACGGTAAAGCTCAAAAACTTCAGGATTACGTTTTATCTTCATAACTCCGCTTTTACTTGCTTTTGTTAAGCGAGAAGAGCAATAAACACTATAAAAAAAGTATCTTTTATCAAGGGTAAGAGAAGCAGGGCGAGCCTCATAAAAAAATTCAGAAAAAGATTTGTATTTAGATTCTATAAGTGCGAGATTTTGAGTTATAAGTATAATTTCATGGAACAAATGACGATGATAAGATAGCCACCAAATCAGAACCGTATCACGAGAAGAGAAGAAATTTTGAGACTCATCAATAACAAAAAAAGCATTGAGTATGTTAAACTCTTTGCATTTTTCTATTAACTCTTCATCAGTAGATTTTTTCTTATAAAGAGAATGTAAAATAGTAAGCTTAGATTTTAAATCATCAAAATCAAGCAAAAAAACATTTTCAACCTTATCAAATTCAAACTCATTTATATTTGTGTAACAAATATCATACTTAAACTTTTTATCTTTTTTTGCACCCTCATGAGTAGAAAAATTATTATAAATTTTATCAACAGCATAGTAACTTTTCCCAGAGCCGGGGCGACCTAAATAGAAAGTTATCATTTTTATTTAGCAAAAGATAGAGCTTGCTTAGCAACAAAAGCAGATATGATAATAGTCAAAAAAATGGAAAGACCATCTAAAATACCAAATTGACAAATAATAGGATGAAACAGAGCAGGAATATTGTTAACAGAAATTTTACTTAAAAAATAATCCGTAAAAAAATAAACTACAGCCATAAACGGAAGAAACATAGCAGCTTTAATAATATAATCCATTAATCGCCTCCTCTAAAAGCAAATATAACACCAGACAGTGTAAAGATAAAAATAATAAAAGCTTTAATAGAGGCAACAGGTAACATGTCAATAACGTCCTGACTCAACAAAGTAACACCACTACCACGAAAAGAAAAAGTAACAGGCTGAATTGCACCACAAGAGCTAGAAAAATTAATATAATATTTAGATAAAATACCAGCCATAGCATCACTTAAAAAACCTAAATTACCTTCCTCTTCATCTCCAGTTTCAGAATTATTATTCTCATTAGAAGTATTACTATCAATAGAGCCACCGCCACCTACAGTTCCACCGCCACCAGTTCCATCTCCAGTTCCATCTCCAGTTCCATCTCCAGTTCCATCTCCAGTTCCATCGCCAGTTCCATCGCCAGTTTCTCCATCGCCAGTTCCATCGCCAGTTTCTCCATCGCCAGTTTCTCCATCGCCAGTTTCTCCATCGCCAGTTTCTCCATCGCCAGTTCCATCGCCAGTTTCTCCATCGCCACCAAAATCACCAGAATCGCCCTCACAGCAACCAATTTGAGCACTAAAAAAAGAAGTGTTAGAATCTCCGCAATAACATTCTAAAGTACAAGTACTGGACTCATTAACTCCTAAACTTCTAGTAAAGCATTCAAAACTTGTATTACAAGAACCTATAGGAGGCTCGACAGCACGACAAGAACCATCAACGATAGCCTGACCACAAGGACAAGACTCAGTATGAGCAAGACATTCATTGCGACAACTATTCCACTCAACAGAAGAAACATAGATAGTAAAACCGTCAGGGGAAACAAGCAAAGGATTACTCATATTGCATGAAGCTTCATCTGCAACAGGAGATATTTTATTGTAATATGAACCGATGGGAGGACATTGACAAGAACCATCTATGAAAGTTTTACCATCTGGGCAATGATAATCTGCAATAGCATAATAAGATGTACTCTCACAAACAGTAACATCAGGACCAAAAGGAATACGATAAGTTAAAGAATACTGAGTACCACCATTAACAACAGCTTGACCACCGTAAGATGGATTTAGTCCATCTGAAGCCCAACAGTTAGTGCGAGCAGGATTATTAGAAATAATTTGAGTAACTTCGACTAAACCCCAATTAGTATTTTGAACCTGCCCAACGACCACAGTATTAGCATAAGAAAAAGATAAAAAATAAAAAAATAAAAAAATAATCTTTTTCATTTTAATGCCTAAAGAGGGCTAAAGCACCAAAAAGAGGAGCAATAACGACAGTAAGATTTATAAATATACTTGCAAAGTAATTTATAATACTAATATCTGTAATTTCAATTAAAATCATCTTTTACCGCCTACTGCTATAAAAATCTGAGTTGTAAAGAACATGAAGACAGCACCAAAAATAAGACCGACAAGACCTAAAAGAAAGTTATATTCTGTTTCTTGCATACCGAGAATATAACTCATATTTGGATTGCATTGGTTAGTTGCAGAATCATAAATATAATTTGGTCGTACTGTAGCAGTGTATGTATCTGTAGTAGTGCTGTACCATGTCGAGTTGTCTGAACGAAGATAATAGAATGAGCCAGCTTTTATATAAAAATCTTCTATACAGTAGCTATTTGCACCCAAGAGCATTGAAGCATTTAATAATTTTGTTAAAAATAATAAAGTTATTAAATATTTCATTTTTGAACCTTTTAAATAGAAATCCCAAAAACTCCTAAAAGTTAATGAGATTTGATAAGAATTATCGCCTTATTGATTCCCCACATTACACCAAGAGCAGTCAATAAAACACCATAAAGCATAATAATATTGTCTAAATATAATGTAGGCAAAGTCATCTTTTAGCGTAAAAGACCAAGAGCTTTTTTTATACCAAAAAAGATACCGAGTGCGGTAACAACAACACCTGCAACAGTCATAAAATCAACAGTAGAAATTGCATCAACAGTCATAGCAAAACCTTTAAAATAAGCTAGTATAAACCCCGTAATAGATTAATACCGCAGTAAGAAAATTACGCCTCTTAATGCGATATTGATTTATTACTATTTCTGATTTTTAAGAGTAGATCATCTCTCTTTGTTCTCAACTCACATAACTTTTTATAATCTTGCTTAGTTCTAAACAAAATGTTTATATCTTGTTGTAAATAGCGAAGATAAGTTATATGTTTTGACATTTTTACTTTCCTATTTTTTTTATAGAGCTTCCCTACGGGTCAGGCTTGAATTTCAATAAATTGAAACTGTTACACGGTAACATCACAAGTGTTCTAATCCCTAAGCCAAGAGCGAAGAGAAGAAAGTAAGAACATTTCTTAAGCCTCCGCTGGCTAACTTTTTTTTAAGTAGCTATTTGGTATTTACGCAATTTCATTTCTAAAGCCTCCGCTGGACAACATTCTAAATCTAGCTATATTCTAACGGAGAGAGCAAGTAGGAGAAAGATTACATCTTTCAGCGTGTCTTTGCTGTCGTAACGTTTTAAACGTTAAAATTTTTAATCCCTTAGCGATGGGACACAACGGACTACGTCCTATACCTGCGGTGCTATTTTTTTACTTCTTTAACTTGTCTATTTTTTTCATACTTAGAGTAGTCAAGAGGATTTTTTTCTAAAGTCAGAACTGGCATAGAGCGGTCGGGATACACTTTTACACCGTATTGGTCGTTTTTAACTGTATAAGGCAAGGCAACAGAAGAACTTATTTTTTCTTTTAACATATCATAATACTCTTCATCACAAATGATTGATTCTACAGAGATTTTTTTATATCCCTCTTCATCTAAACCGTTAAACATAACAGTAAGCTCAGTGCCGTAGGTCGTTTTATCTGTTTTTTTGTCCGTGTACTCAGTTGGTTTTACTTCCATCAAAGTACCTATCATATGTAAAGTCATGTTGTCACTCCTGAATTATTTTATTGACTTAGCCCTAACATGTAGAATTAAGTCTATGAAACATAAATCTTTTTATGCTCTATAAACCTAACTTTTGTCACTTTACTTTTTTAAACAAGCCCCCAGAAGTGACGCTAAAGGGCTAGTAAGCGAGCTTTTTTGTAGGGGTTCACACTCATTGCCCCCGATATATCAACGACTTACATCAAACTCTGTATACAGTTCCGTGATTGCGTAGCTTTTATAAACGACTTATTGAACATCAGATGTTGAAAGCGTAATTTTTTATTATTAAGTGATTTTTTGATATCATAGAGAGCAGAAGTGACGCATTTTTTAATAAAAGTATGAATATATGTTAAATATTCATTATTCCACATTAACTCTAAACCGAAGAAGTCAGAGAAGAGAGCAGGTCTTTGAATGTTTTGTGTTTGTACTTGCATTTTGTCACTTCCTTTAAATGTTATATTAGTTTACATTTACAGTGGTAATAGTAATCTATAATAACTTTAATAAAACTTAAATGCAATACAATATGCAATTAAATTAACAAATTTAATTAAAAAGGACAACTATTATGACAAAAGAAGAGTTAGCAACGATTCTAGGAACAACAAGACAAAATCTAAGCAAATGGGAAAAAGAAAGACCAGACTTAGTAAGATTAATAAATCAAGGGTTGGCACTTGATGAGAGCATAGAAGAGACAAAGCGACATTTGGAACGATTGGAACAAATCAAAAAAGATGCTAGTAATGGCAAATTTAAATTAAAGTAGAAATCAATGTTTAATAAATTATTTAAAAAAATACACAAAGCGGAATCAGAAGCAATTGAAAATAAACATAAAAGTACAGCAGATATAGCAAAAAGATTTAATATCTCTTCAAATGATATAAATAAAGTTTTAGTAGATTTAAAGTGGATAGAACTAAAAGGCAATTGGCAAATAGCAACGGAGCTAGGTATAAGTAAAGGAGCAGAACAAAAATATAATGCAAAGACAAAACAAAGATATATATTGTTGGATGAAAAAGTAAAAAATAATTTTGAATTAATTAGTGCAATAAAAATATTTAAAGAAAATAAAGATATAAAAAAAGAAATTAATGATATGTCAAAAAAAGAAACAGGACCAGAAAAAACAATAGTAAAAAAAAGACTGACAAACGAAGAAAAAAAAGAAAAAGGCAATAAATACGAAGAATATATAGCAAACTTCTTTAGAGAAAATGGATACTATGTTTGGGAACATGGAAAAGAAAAAGAAATGAAAGATAGCAGTATAGATCTAATAATAAAAAGGGAAGAGCATATTTACTTTGTTCAATGTAAAGATTGGGAAAAGTGGAAAATAGACCACAAAGAAGTAAAAGCAACAAGAATGGACGTAGGAGAATATTTAAAAAATAATGAAGTTTTTTATAATCTAATAAAAAATTATAAGCAAAAAATTTTATATATAACTTCAAAAGAGTGCTTAACAGCCGGAGCATATAAATATATAGAAGAACATAAAGAAACTTTAGAATATCAGGTTATACCTGTAAAAGCATAGTAGCCAGAGGAGTGATTAAGTCCTCTGTTTTGATTAATTCAAAGCAGGTGCGAACACCATAAGAATTAAAAAGACTACTAAGAGTTTGGTAAACAATAAAACTCCCTTTTATAAGAGTTCCACTCCCACCCCTACCTTGCTAAAAAAATTAGCAAAAAAAAAGGCTAAAGCCGAAGCCCTAGCCTAAATCTCTTATATGTCTGTTAATCATGCAGACGAGGAGTTAATTGTTTACACAAAAAGAAGTATATCACAGAAAAATAAATATTTATAAATTGGATATAATTACATGCATAAGGGTAGAAGAGGGCAACTATAAATCGTGACCGTAGCGTGACCGTAAAAAGTGCATATACATAGTAAAAGTGTCACGAAATTACGCTAAAGTCCTTGTTTAAGCTATTTAATAAACTCGGCTTATTGTTGTACCTATCCACGTTAATAGCCTATTTTAGGGCATTTAAAGCATATTATTTATTCATTGTAAGCTTTATGGAATAAAGGTATCAGATACAGAAAAACATGCAAAGATGTTTTCAGAAGGCAAATGGATACCAAAAACTAATACGGAGT
>JGI24728J21555_1001286_pt1 | contig 10681 bp, 8 predicted proteins | sample EPASupsiteSAE305_FD_21555 | JGI IMG/M metagenome (IMG submission 21555) | reverse complement strand
TTTGGGAGAGGAGAGAAAATGGGTATTTTTCCCGATCACTTCTTTTTCGTCATACCCAAATGTGTTGACAAAAGCGTTATTCACTTTGATAATATTGTTGTATCGATCCGTTACAATCATACTGTCCGACGCATTTTTCATGGCCATTGCAAGGATCTCAAACTCACGCTTCTTCTCATGTGCATGGATGTCATTCAATCTTTTATGCGATTTAGAAATGGACATTATATTCACACACAGCCTTTTAAGAATTCAAAATAATGATGAAAAGCATATTGTCTTACTAAATAATTTTAATTTTAAAATGTATTTATTTGGTCGATAATTGTTCTATTTTTGGATAAATTTATTGCTTATATTATCTCGATAAGATTTAAAATTAAGTAATAGCAAAGATTATAATGGAAAAAAATTTAAAATTCATGCTAAAATCCGACTGAAACGTTCAATTATTTTCCAAAGGCTGAGTGTGGGTAGCAATCTACTTTATTCGATAGAATCTTTTCCTCCATTACCCGAATCAATTAACAAACTCAATGAACTTTGCATGGCAGATGAGATAGATTTAAAAGCGGTCATTCGTGTTATAGAGTCCGATCCGATGCTCTATACGGATATTTTACGCTTTTCCAATGTACCCTATCATGGATTTCGTTATCCGATTACGTCAATCTCTCAGGCAATTGCACTTTTTGGTATTGCGGCGGTTCGTGGAATGGCACTTACAGCGGCGTTAAGAGCCCATCCTTTTACCGATGTAGCCCCGTATGGGATTGATGTACACCAATGGTTTCGAGTGATGGAACAACAACAACGATTTTTGGATATTTGGCTTGGTAAAAAACACCGTGCCATTCTCCAGTCCTTGGGCGGATTAACCTTTATTCTCGAAATAGGGCGCTTGGTTACCTCTTATGTGCTTATGTTTACTCATCAATCGTACAGCTTTAGTGAAAATGAACCGGAAAAACTGAGCATTGAAGAAAAAAATATTTTGGGACGTTCCAGTGATGAGTTGGCGGCTCAATTGTTTGAATTTTGGAATTTTGAGAAGATATTTGTCAACTCATTGTGCTATTCACTTAGTCCTGATGATGGGCTTGAACCAAAAACGTGTGCGGCTTTGAAGTGTGCCCGAACGCTCTTCACGCTCAAAGGGATTACCCCGTTCGAAGAGGTTGAAGCGGTTTTAGTCAAATACGATTTTTCTGTGAGTGATGCGAGAATAGCGTATGAAATTTTATTGGCTGTTGAAGAATAAAGCGAAAGCGAGAGGTTAAAGCCCATAAATCAGGGCTTTATTGGCTGTTGAAGAATAAAGCAAAAGTGAGAGGTTAAAGCCCCCTAAATCAGGGCTTTAAGAAGATTTACGAACAGTGCCCGCCGCCGCAGCAAGTGGAAGCTTCTTGAACTTCGACTTCTACCGGTGTTGATTCCCAAACGCCGTGTTTAGTACAGTAACCGTGCGCTACCAGAGTCAATTTTTTACCCATTGGAACGATGTTGAAGGTAACTTCCGCATGATTTTTTTCATTTCCGAGTGTTCCCGGGACAAAATCAGCACGTGCAAGCAATGTTTCTCCATTGTAAAGCGCGATGTTGGCGATAAAGTGATCGAAATCATCCGGGTGAGAATATTCGTTCCCCATTTTTACCGTAACGGCAAATTTTTCCCCTTTTTTAGCATTCTCGGCACAGTGGATAAACGGAGAATGACGATCGATATAATCTTTTTTCGCTTCACGATCTACAGTGCTGATATCTACGTAACGATTGATGGTTGGCATCTTTGTTCCTTGTTGAATTTAATATGAGGGGGGTATTGTACTCACCCAAACTTTTAACTTCTTCTAAATAGGATACTTTATCTCTGAATTAATTTTTTCCAAAGCAACAGCCATTTTTAACCATCAAAGGGGTAAAATCGGGCTTTAAAAATGATTGATGGATAAGTGATATGTTAAAACCTCTTTTGATTGAAATCGGCGTTGAAGAACTCCCTGCGGTCCCCTTGCTCAAAGAACTGAGTGAGATCGAGAAAAAATGGTTAGCCGTACTGGAGAAAAATGCTCTCGCGGGAGAGTTTGAGTTTTATTATACGCCGCGCCGTTTGGTTTTGTGGCACCGTGAATTTAAAACACATCAAGATGACCGTGTCGAAGAGTTTTACGGAGCGCCTGTTGAAATGGCAATCAAAGACGGAGCTCCGACTCCGGCGGCTTTGGGATTTGCGAAAAAATGCGGGGTAGAGTTCGATCAACTTATGCGTGCTGAAAAAGGGGGTAAAGAGGTCCTTTATTTCAGTCGAAGCGTTGCGGGACGCTCCAGCAGTGAAATTCTCGGAGAGATGATTGAACAATGGATTAAAAGTCTCAACTTCGGTAAATCGATGCGTTGGGGCAGTAACCACGAGAGTTTTATCCGTCCTATCCGCTGGATTAATGCCACTTTGGGTGAAGATCTTGTAGAGGTAGAGCTATTTGGTGTACGATCATCTTTGGAAACGTACGTCCATCGTATCAGTCATTTCGAAGCGAAAGCGGTAAACTCAATCCATCACTATTTTGATTTGCTCAAAGAGGGATCGGTGAATCTTTATCCGCAAAGCCGCCGTGAATCGATCTTGGCAAATTTTGCTGCGCTCGAATCTGAGCACGGTATCACCATCGAAGTTGATGCCGATCTTTTGGATGAAGTTGTTGCGATCACCGAGCATCCTACTCCATTACTCGGAAGCTTTGATGAGAGTTTCCTCGAATTGCCGCCCGAAGTTATCATCACCTCGATGAAAGAACATCACGTTATTTTCCGGTCTTTAAAGAGGGCAAACTCATCAACGCATTTGTCGTCGTATCGAATGCGCTGACCGATGATTTTACCCACGTAATCGAAGGAAACCAGCGCGTTCTCCGCCCACGCCTCTCTGATGCCCTCTTTTTCTATCGCAACGACCTCAAAAAAGGGCTTAGCACCGCAGGGTTGGAAAAAGTCGTATTTATGAACGGTTTAGGGACATTGGCAGAGAAAATCACTCGTGAAAAAGTGGTCGCATCGACTATCGCAAATTTAATATATGATAATATTAATCCTGACCACTTAGAGCGTGCAATGGAGTTGGCAAAAGCCGATTTGATGTCCGAAATGGTCTATGAATTTACTGAACTTCAGGGACTTATGGGGTATTACTACGCCCTTGCCCTCGGTGAGGATGCTGAAGTCGCAACAGCGATTAAAGAGCAATATCTCCCAAGCGGTGAAGAGAGTGCACTGCCGAGCACGATGCTTAGCGCGATTGTTGCAATGTCGATGAAAGTCGATACCCTCATCGGTATGTTCAGTATTGGTGAGATTCCGACCGGTTCACGCGATCCGTTCGCTCTTCGCCGTGCGGTGAACGGGATTATCAAAATCGCCGTAGCACACCAAATCCCTCTCAATTTCTCTACATTGATCGATCAGCTCTCATCGATCTATCCGCAAGGCAAAGAGTACAAAAAGAACGTTGAGACCTTTGTGATCGAACGACTTGCGGGAGCGTATATCGGGGTTAATCCATCAATCATCCAATCCGTTGTTGCCAAAGATGCTCATGTCGAACTTGATCTCCTGGAGATCGACCGTAAGATTCGAGCCGTTGCTTCCATCGCATCTTCAGACACATTTATCGAAGCGTTCTCCACGTTTAAACGGGTCAGTAACATCCTCAAAGACGAAGCAATGGATAAAGGTTTCAGCGTTAACGAATCGTTGTTTGAAAACGATGCGGAACGCAATCTCTTCACGTTGGCTAAAGCAGTTATAGAATCAGAGTATGAAACCCTCGAAGAGCGTTTGGATGCGTTGTTTGCTCTCAAAGCGCCGCTCGATACCTTCTTCGACAACGTTATGGTCAATGCCGAAGATTTAAACGTCCGTGCCAACCGAAAAGCCCTTGTCGGAATGATTTACGCTGAGCTTTACGCAATTGCCGACATCAAAAATATCACCTTATAAAGAGATCTTTTTGTTCCCAATCTAATGATTGGGAGCCAAAAAATATCTTTATGATTGTATTGAGACTATTTTTTATTATTATTTTTGAAAAGAAATAGTAGAGGAAAAAATAAAAATGGTTTCAAATAATCATCAAAATCCTACTCTTCAGGATGAAAATATTGAAGAGTTAAATCTTGAACTGTTAAATATTCTCTCTGAATTGAGCAGTATTGTATCGATGGAAGAACAATATCGTTTGGCGGGTATGAAAATGAAAAATACATCCGCATTAGTGGATCTTATGGAACGGATGAATACGCTGCAGATGAAAATTAATGAAAGAATTTAGCCGTTTTCAATGATGTTTTAATGCAACAGTTTTTCTACGTCGGATAAATCATTTTTCAAATCCATTGGATTTTTAATCGGCAATTGAATAGTAAAACATGCTCCGTGAATCGTATTGTTAACGGTTAATTTTCCATTGCAATGCTGCTCGACTATTGTTTTGGACATATATAGACCGATGCCTGTTCCATCTTTATCAAATTTTGTACTGAAATAAGGGTCAAAAATTTTATCAATCAGTTCCGGGGATTCCTCCTCCATTGTCTTCAATTGCTAGAGAGGCCTGTCCATTTTGAGAGGATATTCGAATCCAAATTTTTGGGTGTAGGATAGAATTTTCGATCAAAACATCTTCTGCATTTTTAAAAATATTGAGGATTACCTGTGTTATTTCACGAGGGTAGGTCATAAAAAAATGGTCTTCGCCGTAAGAAACGTCCACCTGTATGTTCTTAGCTATCAACATTGGCTGTATGATCTCAAGACTACCATTAATCAATTCTTTCCAACTCGATAATTGTTTGGTTTTATCTTCTTTGAAAAAGTTTCTAAAATCATTGATCGTATCCGATAAATCTATTGCAAGGTCACTGATTAGGTTCAATTTTTCCGCGAAGTGCTCCTGGTCGTATTGACCCAGCATCGTTTGCAGATTCAAGGTTCCTGAAATCGCAGCAATGGATGCGAGAGGCTGTCGCCACTGATGGGCAATCATCGAAATCATCGCACCCATTGCCGCGTGACGTGATTGCATCATAAGCATATGATCTTTGTTCTTGAGCTCTGTGATGTCCATTGCAGAAGATATGACTGTTTTCTTCCCATTAAGTATTCCAAAGGGTGCTGTACTGAATTGCCAGGTAACTTTTTCACCGGATTTACTGTAAAACGAGAATTCGCCTTCATCTACTTTTTGCGTTATTTTGTATAGGCTTCGGATATATTCTTTTATCCCTTCTTGCTGCTCTTTATAAACTTTATCAACCCATATGTCAACCGTAGGAGTTTCTTCATGCGTGTAGCCGCAAATATCACTCCATGCCCGATTTATTTTTACGATTGTACCGTCTTCTGAATGGACGATAATCGGGTTGGGTGCTGAATTGATCATATTTTCGAGTTCAGTATTGAGATTTCTGATTTCTACCGTCATTTTGTGTGCCAACATTCGAGCATGCTCGGCAGTTTTTGAAAAAGAGAAAATACTCAATACTATCAAAAAAAATATCGCTAAAGAGGCTAATATGATCAGCAAAGAGGGCTCCTTGTCACTATTTTTATCAAAGGAGGGAAGTCACTCAAAACATCAAGATTGGAGGAGCGAAAAAGGAGTTTTTTAAAGAATTTTAAATTCACGTATCAGCTCCATCTGCCGTTTGGCAATATAATCGAGTAATTTGTCGTGGTAGGTGGATGAAAGCTCAAAAAGAAAGACAATATGAAAACTTCGGTAGAAATTATCAATCCGATACACTGTACCGGAGAGTGTTAAGTTTAACGGCTGTTTATCTGTTTCGAGAACAATGACGATTTTGGAAATTTCACCGACGGAGAGTGATGCAGGAAGCGCGTCCATCTCGATTTTGACGGAACAAATGGAAATATCCAGAATACGAATATTTCCAAAAAATTTGATTTCATTTTGGAACAACGTAACACTGTGACGTTCAGGGTCAGGTTCAAGCCGTATATTGGCTCGTTGATTAGCGCTTTCTTGAACAAAATGCATTTCAGAAAACGTTACAGTCTGCTGATCAAAGTCAATTGAATTTGCTGCGTTGCATAAAACACTGAATGGAAAAAGCTCAGAAGAAATGATGATATTTTTAGCCAGTTTAATAGCTTTTAGCTGTGAATGTGATGTTTTAAGGACCACTTTTTGATCATCCATAGAGACCAAAACCGCATTGTTTACAATGGTCAATCCACGATAAAAATTATGAAGTTTGACTTCAGAAGCGTTTTCTTTAACCACGTGCAAAAGCTTTCTTACGGCAGTACAATCATGAAGTTTTTGATCATGTTTAGTTGCATTCCCATCAAAAATCATCATTAAATTCAAATCGGTTATATCATCAAAAGAGAGAATGACTAAGTTTTGCTTTTCCGGTATTACCCTCAGTTTCATAATCAAATGTCGGGCTTCCTTATGATGATTATGGACTTTTGTATGGAAAAGTTTCCCGGGATTTTCCAGTGCAATTTCAAACCACCCGGATTCTGCAGTCGGATACAAAAAACCTTGGTGCTCCAAAAGTAATTCACCCAATCCCTTATGTATGTCAACAAACTCATCCAGTGTTTTAACTCCAAAAAAGTCAAGAAACTGTCGATTGACGACGATGGGTTCTGTGCCGTTGAGCATCATAAGCAGGTTGTTCTGATAGTTGAAAATATCGGTAAGCTGATTCTCGAAAATTCGTTTATTACGTTCTTTATTAATGGATAATACAGCTTCATGCAGTGTGGTGATTAATAACGGGACTTTGGTGGGTTTCGAGAGATATTTAAAAGCCCCTATATCGATTGCTTCATGCAAATATTCTTTATCGTCAAAAGCGGAGAGGAAGATAATCCGGACATCATTATTGTCTTGTTTGATTTGCTTGGATAAATCTAATCCGCTTAATCCCGGCATTTTAATATCGGTCAGTACGATATCAGGAGTGTGCTTATAATAGAAATCCAGTCCAATCTCGCCGTTTTCGGCATACAAAAGATGTGGAAAAATTTTTGTCAATAATCCTACGATACTTTCTCGCAATCCTTTGTTGTCTTCGATGTAGAGGATATTGATATCCTGTCCAAGTGCCGTTAATTGTTTGACAATATCATTCATCGTAATTTTTTATCCGTTTTACTTGATTAGGTTAATGTCCATTTTATAGTTATAAAGTCATAAAAAAATCTCAAGAAAAGAATTTACGTATGTATGCACCCTGAAATGCGTGGAGATAGTGTAGTCGTTATGATTGTTTTATGACTTTATTTTTTTATAATAAGTTTTATATGAGAATGAGGGTGAGGATATTTTTGTGGGATGGTTTAACGATGGTTCAGGTTATTTTGTGATAACACAATTGTTTTTTGAGATGCCATGCTGAAGTGGATGATTACGCGTACTTCACTCCCTTCGGATTTGATACACAGCCGGTTTATTACGATTATAGGATTTATCTTATCGGTTATTGTCGCTGCAGGGGTTTGGTATACGACGGATCTATTTTTGTACAAGAATGCACAAAATCTTTTTGAACATTATGTCCATGAAAATCGTGACGCTATAGACAGACGGATGCATCGATATGAAAATGCATTGCGCAGCGGTGTCGGATTCATGCAGGGGAGCAGTTATGTCTCGCGTGAGGAATGGCGGCAGTTCGTTCAGACCCTTGATCCTGAAAAATATTATAGTGGAATGCAGGGGATAGGCTTCTCGATGATGCTCACTCCTGAACAGGTCGGTCCGATAGCGGAGAAAATGAGAGAGGAGGGGTACTCTTCATTTCTCCTCAGACCGGAAGGCAAACGGGATCGCTACAGTGCGATTCTCTACCTTGAACCCCTCGATAAACGCAATCAGGCTGCCATCGGATACGATATGTACTCTGAACCTACCCGTCGTGAAGCGATGCAGAAAGCGGCAGATACGGGTTCAGTAGCGGTTTCTGGAAAAGTAAAACTGGTTCAGGAAATTGATAAAAAGGTACAGGCAGGATGTCTGATGTATCTGCCGTTTTATAAAACCGGAGAGAAGAGTGATACGGTGGAAGAACGGCGTCGTGCGTTGATCGGATTTGTTTACAGTCCGTTTCGGATGAACGATTTGATGGAGGCGCTTGGAGAACATGACGAATCGATTCAACTAGAGATATATGACGGTCCACGGCGCTCGGCAGATCATTTGCTCTACCGCACAAAATCGATCGGTTATCTATCGGAGCATACTGCCCATAAAACCATTAATATTGGCGGAAGAATATGGCACCTTTATTATTCCAGTACACGGCAGTTCGATCGATCGATGGATACTTTTTACCCTATTTTTGCTGCCATGGTAGGATTAGGGCTCTATTTTATTTTGCTTTACACCATTGTGGAACTGTTGCGAAGCCGAAGGATGCTTCAGAGAAATACGGTTGAACTTGAATTGAGCCGTTCATGGTTTCAAAAGATGTTAGAATCTTCCGTTGACGGTATCCACATCCTCGACACGGATGGTAATCTGATCGAATGCAGCCCGTCATTTCTTCAGATGCTCGGTTATGACGAACATGATGTGCACGGGTTGAGTGTATACGATTGGGAAGCTAAATTGTCGCATGAAGAGATTCGGAACGCGTTGAAGGCCGTGTCAGCTATTCCAATGAGCTTTGAAACGGAATTCCGGCGNAAAGACGGAAGTCTGTTTGACGNTGAAATTACAGCACGACGTATCGATGCAGACGGTGTAGCGTATCTGTATGCTTCATCGAGGGAAATAACCGAACGGAAAAAAATTGAGAGAGCCCTTGTATCGGAAAAAGAGTCGGCACAAAATTATCTGGATATCGTTGATGTTATGATTTTGGTGATTGATACCGATTTTACGATCAAACTTATTAATCGTCGTGGGTGTGAAATTTTAGGTTATTCTGCATCTGATGTGGTTGGTAAAAACTTTGTTGAATTGTTTATCCCTGAACGGATACGTAGAGAGTTGTTTGAAGTGGCAGCGGCCGTGATAGATCATGATGCATATGAATGTTATGAAAATCCTATCGTTACGAAAAGAGGAGAAGAACGGCTCATCGCGTGGAGAAATCATGCGCTATTGGATGAATTCGGAACGGTTATAGGGATTTTAAGTTCGGGAGAAGACATTACCGATAGTCGTAAAAATCAGCAGTTGATTAGAGAGAGTGAAGAATTCTATCGAACGTTGTTTGCATCAATTAATGAGGCAGTTTGTATTTTAGCGGATGATAGGATCATCGATTGCAATGATGAGGCGGTACGTCTGTTTGAAATGACGAAACAACAGCTGATCGGGATGAATATTTTTGATACCGCTACGCATATAGAGTGCCGGGAAAATGACTTTGCTTTTTACCTTGATGCGGCTTATCACGGTAATGCTACAACTATGGAGTGTGCATTGACATTGAGCAATCATAACAATGAGAATAAAATTATCGAGTTTACCCTCTCAGGATTTGGCCGAAATAACAGCAACAAGTTAGTATTGATTGCTCGTGATATTACCGATCAGATTGAGCAGGAAAAATTATTTAAAATGCAAACACGTCAGGCTCAGATGGGGGAGATGATTTCGATGATTGCCCACCAATGGCGGCAGCCGTTGGCGATTATCAATGCCATAACCTCTCAAATGCGTTTGCAGGAGTTGATGAAAGAAGAGAATGATCCTCTGTTAATCGAGAATCTGATTAAAATTGAGGAACAAAGTGTCCATCTTTCTCGAACGATAACGGATTACAGAGATTTTTTCCGTCCCGACAAGCCCAAAGANCTCTTTACTATTTCGGTTCTCATCGANCACGCATTAAGCTTGATCGACCATACGCTTAAAAATTGTGGGATAACNATCAAAAAAGTATCGGTTCAAGATCCTAAACTGATCAGTTACCGTAATGAAGTGCTGCAGGTTTTGATCGCTTTATTAAAAAATGCACTCGATGCATTCCAAGAGAACGATGTACTCCGAGGCTCTATCACCATCGTTATCGATCAGGATGAGCATTTCGTGATTGTTTCAATCCATGATAATGCCGGAGGAATTGCTCCGGATGTTATGAATAAATTGTTCATCCCCTATTTTACGACCAAACATAAATCCGGTACCGGATTGGGGCTTTATATGAGTAAAGTGATCATTGAAGAGCATTGTGCAGGGATACTCGAAGTTATGAGCGAGCACAATGAAACGACATTTACGATAAAACTCCCATACGAAAATCCTACACATCAGGATCGAAAAAATGTTTAAAAAACTTGGTTGGCTGGAGATCACTGTTCCGATTGTTTTAATCGTGATTTTATTAGTGGCTCGAATGAGTGAGGGATATCTTTTTTTCCATGTACTCGTTGAATTATATGCGGTAATCATAGGGACACTTATCGCAATTATTGCTTATTACATGTACAAATTTACTCGAAACGATTTTTTACTTTTTATAGGAATCGGATTTTTCTGGACAGCGATATTGGATTTATTTCATATGCTCAGCTACTACGGAATGAATATTTATTCGGATGTTTTGACCCAGAACCCATCAACAACCTTATGGATTTTTGCCCGATTATTTCAGATTACGACCTTGTTGATTGCCCCTTTTATCCGTTTTGATTCGATCTT
>JGI24728J21555_1001272_pt1 | contig 10756 bp, 6 predicted proteins | sample EPASupsiteSAE305_FD_21555 | JGI IMG/M metagenome (IMG submission 21555) | reverse complement strand
GTATATTACACTGCAGAGGAAGGATGGTTCAGATGTCCAAGAAAGCGATCAAGCCCTCACTGAAGAACCCGTTTGCCCCACCGGAAACCGTTGAATTCACTATTCCCGGCGAGATCCCAGGCAAGAAGGGCGGCTATGAAGAGGCGATGAAGGAAGGTCATGACCTGATCCAGCGCCCGATCAAGTCGGTCAGTATTGCCCAGATTGAAAAGCAGCATTTCAAGAAGCGAATGACCGTCTGGGAACGGATCAAGGTGCTGACTGAGAAGGAACCCAATGTCCTGTTCCAGAACTGGGGCAAGAACCTTGACGGTGCCTCATTGGTCACCGGCATTCTGAACGTCAATGGTCGTGACGTGGCGCTGTATGGGCATGATTTTACCGTGCGGGCCGGCTCTATCGATGCCACCAACGGTCGTAAGCTTGCGTTGCTGTTCCAGATGGCTGGTGAAAAGGGGATTCCGGTCATCGGCATGAACGACTCGGCCGGTGCCTTTGTGCCTGCCGGCGTGGGTGGTCTGGATGGTTATGCCGAGGCCTTTACCGCCCTGCGCAAGATCAGTGGCGTGGTCCCTTCTATTATGTGCATGTTCGGCTTTAACGCCGGTGGCGGCTCTTATCTGCCCCGTCAGGGCAGCTTTGTGATCCAGCCCAATGACACCTTTTTCGGTCTGACCGGACCTGGCGTGGTCAAGTCGGTACTGGGTGAGGATGTTACTCCTGAAGATCTGGGCGGCCCCAAAGTGCATGGTGCCTCCGGTGTGGCTGACCTGACGGTTGAGGACGAGGTCGGCGCGCTGCGTGCTGCTCTGCAACTGCTTTCCTATGTGCCTGATAACAATAGTGTTGCTCCTCGTTTCCGACAGACCAGTGACCCTCTGGACCGTAAGACCTGGGAGATCAATACGCTTCTTAAAAAGGCCTTTAACTCCCCCACCGGCTTCAACACCCCGTTTGATGTCTCGATCATGATCCAGCAGATCTGTGACCACGGCGACTATTTTGAGATGCAGCCGGACCGTGCCCGTGAGGCTGTGACCGCCTTTGGTCGCCTGGGCGGCAACGTGGTCGGCTTTGTGGCCAACAACTCTGCCGTGGCTTCGGGCCAGATCTCGGTGGATTCCGCCTACAAGATCGCCCGTTTCAACCGTTTCTGTAACATCTACAATATCCCGATGATCTTTATGGAAGATACCACCGGCTTCCTGCCGGGCCGTGAGCAGGAGTCACGCGGCATTGTTCAGGCCGGTCGGGCCATGCTGGATTCGATCGTCGACATTCGCACCCCCCGCATCCTGCTGATTATCCGGAATGCCTACGGCGGGGCCTATGCCTCCTACAACAACTACCCCACCGGTGCTGATCTGGTGCTGGCGCTGCCCACTACCCGCCTGGCGGTTATGGGACCGGCCGGCAAGGAGTTTGTCTACAAGGACGAGCTGCGTAAACTGCGTGGCGCCGTCAAAGATAAGGTCAAGTCCGGGGTCCAGGAACGTGTTGCGGCCGGTATGGATGCCGGCGAGGCCACCAAGGATGCCGAGAAGGATGTGGCTGACTGGCTGAGGATTGAAGAGGCTGCGCTGAACCTCCGTTACGAAAAGGAATTGATGAACCCGAAGGAAGGCCTGGCTCTGGGCTCCATTTCATCGCTGGTAATGCCTACCGACCTGCGCAAGGTGCTGGGCGAGAATATGAACTTCCTGCTACGGCACTACAAACCCGGCCCGATGCAGGCGATCCAGCGTGAATTCCACTAATCTGTCACTATTTAACTTATTGATTTGAATTGGAGATATAAGCCCATGCCTCAGACCGATTACTACAAGCACAACCCCCTGATTCACCGGGATCGCCGATTGAGCAAGTCTTCATCCGAGTGGGTCCGTTCCTTTTCCTGCGAAGAACTGAAGCCGCTGATTGTCTGCCGTGGCCCGATCCGCAAGGAAGCTATGGATGTGTATCAGGAAATGGGGATCAGCCACTACGGCATCCTGCTCTCAGAAAAAGATTCCATTGTCTATCCCAATGCACTGGCCCCCGAACTGCGTCAGCTGACCGATTCCAACCGGGTTCACCGGGTGCCTGATTACTCCGGCGCCAGCAAGGAAGAACGGGTTGAGCGGATCAACCAGATCATCGGCATTGCCAAGGATAACGGCTATGACTCCATCTTTGCCGGCTATGGCTTTATGGCAGAAGATGAAGAGTTTGTGGCTGCCATTGAAAAGGCCGGTCTCAAGTTTATCGGTCCCTGTGCAGCTACCCAGGCCCGGGCCGGTAAAAAGGACGAAGCCAAGCGGACCGCCCTGCAGGTGAACGTCTCTGTTACCCCGGGTGTGGATAACGTTACGGCCCGTACCCTGGTCAAGAAACATGACAGTCGTGAGAAACTGCTGGCGTTGGTTAAGGCAGAGGGGCTGGAGTGTGATCCCAAGATCCTGAAAGATGCCAAACTATCGCTTGAGGCCCTGGCTGATCATATCCTGATGAGCTCCTATGCCAAGGGGATTGACCTGTACAGCATTGAAGAACTCTGCGCCCAGGTACAGGAAGAGGTGGCTGAACTGTTCCGCAAGTATCCCCAAAGCCGTTTCCGTCTCAAGGCGATTGGTGGTGGTGGTGGTAAGGGACAGCGGATTCTGGGGGCCTCGCTGCTGGGGACAAAGAACGCTGATGAAAAGGCAATTGCCAAGGCTGCCGCCGAAGCCCCTGCCATGGTGCGCGAGGTCCTGCAGGAAGTTAAGGCCAACGGCGTGGGCGATAACAAGAACGTCCTGATCGAACTGAATATTGAGCAGACCCGTCACAACGAAATCCAGTTGCTGGGTAACGGTGACTGGTGTATCTCCCTTGGCGGCCGTGACTGTTCCCTGCAGATGCACGAGCAGAAGCTGCTGGAGGTCTCGGTCACACAGGAAGGGTTGCTGGCCGCCATTGCCAAGGCCAAGGCTGAAAAGAAAAAGGAAGAAGTTGCCGCACTTGAGTCTGATCTGAAGGTGCTGCAGCGGATGGAAGAGGAATCAGCCCGCTTTGGTCAGGCGGTTGGTCTGGACTCTGCCTCTACCTTTGAGTGCATTGTGGACCGTGACCGTCACTACTTCATGGAGGTCAACACCCGGATCCAGGTAGAACACCGGGTAACCGAGCTCTGCTACTCCCTGAAGTTCACCAACCCCAAGGACAAGAACGACTTCTTCATGGTTGAGTCGCTGGTTGAGGCGATGGCCCTGCTGGCACAGCATAAGCAGCGCCTGCCCAAGCCGGAGCGGGTCGTGCGCTTCAATGCCTCGGTTGAGGCCCGTCTCAACGCAACCGACGCCTCCCTTTCTCCCCATGCCGGCGGTATGATCCGTTACTGGTCCAAGCCGATCAAGGGCGAGGTGCGGGATGACCAGGGAATCAGCATGCTGAACCCCGACACCAACCAGTTCATGAAGTACAAGGTGGCTGGTGCCTATGACTCCAACATCGCCCTGCTGCTGACCAAGGGTGAGGATCGCCTCTGCAGCTACGAGCGCCTGTCCGAGGTGCTGCGCAGCACCACCCTGCGGGGCAGCTCACTGGCCACCAACCTGGAATTCCACTACGGTCTGGTCAACTGGTTCCTGGGCCGCAATGTCATGGCCAAGCCGACCACCCGTTTTGTGGTGCCGTACCTGACCCTGGTGGGTACCTTGAAGGAAGAGGCCAACAAGCTGGATGTGGTCTATGCCTTCTTCCAGATGAAGAAGCATTATGCCAAGCTGGTAACCGAACAGTTCGGCGATCAGCCGGATGTATTGGCAAAAGAGCTGAAGAACATGTCCGCCTTGCTGGATCGTAAAGGCACCCTGATCACCCGTCCGATGGAACGTCTGCTGGATGATCCCCATCTGCTGTCCGGCTGGTTGTCAGTCAATACCAAGAACTTCAAAATTGAAAAAGGCAAGGTGGTCTGGCTGCGTAACCCGCTGGGCGTGCTGCGTGATACCTATGACTACCTGCATATGGATTACCGTCCCCACAAGCCGGCTGCCGAGATTATCTGGGATCATGACAATGAACTGCTCCAGCAAGGTCTTGATTTTTCACGTAAGATCCGTGAGCATTTCGGCCTGCACAAGGACGAATATGACAAGCTGAACGAGATCCTGCACAAAGACAAGCCGCAGGGTGGCTTTGATCAGGAGATGTGGGATCAGATCCGTTCAGCCCATTACGGTTTTGAGGTTGGTCTTGAGATGCTGGGCATGCTGTTCCTGATTGGTGAAAATACCAGATTCTGGGATATGAAAGTGCAAGACGATCTGGAGGTGGTGATTCCTGATTATCTGACCGATCTGGATCTGCAGGCCCGTATGAAGAAGGTGCTAGTGCCGCCACCAGCCACCAAGGCGGACGAGATTGTTGCGGTCTGCGGTGGTATGTACTATGGTCAGGAAGCGCCGGGGCTGCCTCCCTTTGTAACTGAGGGGATGCACTTTGAGAAGGATCAGCCGCTCTACATCATCGAAGTTATGAAGATGTTCAACACCATCCGGGCACCGTTCTCCGGCACCATTGATAAGATCATCATGGAAGGCGGCGACGGCACCATTGTCCAGAAGGGGCAGCCGCTGTTCAAGATCACCCCGGATGAGCGGTTTGTTGAGGTGGATCCGGCCCTGGTTGAAAAAGAAAAGCGTGAACGTACCGCTACCTACCTGAAAGCGGTGCTATAGCTGACCGGTTGAATGAAGGTGCTGATAAAGGCTCCAGATCCTGTATCTGGGGCCTTTATCACTAGTACATGATCCAGACAATCACTACGAGGTAACCATCATGGCAACATTTGATAAGAAAAACGTGCAGGATTGGGAAAAACTGGCTGCCAAAGAGATCAAGAAAGAAACCACGGCTTCATTAACCTGGGATACGCCGGAGGGGATAGCGGTCAAGCCGCTCTATACCCAGGCTGACCTGGAAAAGCTTGAGAATATCGATACCATGCCCGGTTTTGCGCCGTTTCTGCGCGGTCCCAAGGCCACCATGTATGCCGGCCGTCCCTGGACCGTGCGCCAGTATGCCGGGTTTTCTACTGCAGAAGAGTCCAACGCCTTTTATCGTCGCAACCTGGCTGCTGGTCAGCAAGGGCTTTCGGTTGCCTTTGACCTGGCAACCCACCGGGGCTACGACTCTGACCACCCTCGCGTTGTTGGCGATGTGGGTAAGGCCGGTGTTGCCATCGACTCGATCCTTGATATGGAGATCCTGTTCAAGGATATCCCGCTGGCTGATGTCTCGGTCTCCATGACCATGAACGGTGCCGTGTTGCCGATCCTGGCTCTCTACATCGTGGCTGCTGAGGAACAGGGTGTTTCCCAGGACAAGCTGGCCGGTACGATCCAGAACGACATCCTCAAAGAGTTCATGGTTCGTAATACCTATATCTATCCGCCAACCCCTTCGATGAAGATTATTGCTGATATTATTGAATATACCAGCAAATACATGCCCAAGTTCAACTCCATCTCCATCAGCGGCTACCATATCCAGGAGGCTGGCGCCAATAACGTACAGGAGCTGGCCTTTACCCTGGCAGATGGCATTGAATATGTGAAAGCGGCTCTGGCCAAAGGGCTGGAGGTGGATCAGTTTGCACCGCGGCTTTCCTTCTTCTTTGCCATCGGCATGAACTTCTTCATGGAGATCGCCAAACTGCGGGCAGCCCGTTTCCTCTGGGCAGAGCTGATGTCCCAGTTCAATCCCAAGAACCCGCTCTCCCTGGCCCTGCGGACCCACTGCCAGACCTCCGGCTGGAGCCTGACCGAGCAGGATCCGTACAACAACGTGATCCGTACCACCATCGAGGCTATGGCGGCGGTGCTGGGCGGTACCCAATCGTTGCATACCAATGCCCTTGATGAGGCGATTGCCCTGCCCACCGAGCATTCTGCCCGCATTGCACGTAACACCCAGCTGGTGATTCAGGAGGAATCCGGTATCACCAAGGTGGTGGATCCGCTGGCCGGTTCCTATTATGTTGAAAGTCTGACTGCGTCATTGATTGAAGAAGGACGCAAGCTGATCGCAGAGATCGACAGTCTGGGCGGTATGACCAAGGCGATTGAATCCGGTATGCCCAAGCTGAAGATTGAAGAGTCTGCCGCCCGCAAACAGGCCCGGATTGATATCGGCAGCGAGGTAATTGTCGGGGTTAACAAGTACAAGCTGGCTAAAGAAAATCCGATTGAGACCCTGGATATTGACAACACTGCGGTGCGCGAGGCCCAGATCGCCCGTCTGAAGAAGCTGCGGGCAGAGCGTAACGAGGCTGGTTGTCAGGCAGCCCTGCAGGCCATTACCAAGGTGGCTGAAACCGGAGAGGGCAATCTGCTGGAGGCCTGCGTGGATGCAGCCCGCAAGCGGGCCTCGGTGGGTGAAATTTCTGATGCCATGGAAAAGGTCTTTGGCCGTCACAAGGCAGAGATCAAGCTGGTTTCGGGGGTATACGGAAAAGTGTTTGAACAGAGCGAAGAGTTTGCGGCCCTGAAGAAAGAAGTGGATGACTTTGCTGAGGCAGAGGGACGTCGCCCCCGGATTCTGATTGCCAAGATGGGGCAGGATGGCCATGACCGCGGCGCCAAGGTAATTGCCACCGCCTTTGCCGATGTCGGCTTTGACGTGGATATGGGGCCCCTGTTCCAGACCCCGGAAGAGACCGCCAAGATGGCGGTTGAAAACGATGTCCATGTGATCGGTGTCTCCAGCCTGGCTGCCGGCCATAAGACCCTGGTACCGCAACTGGTGGCAGAACTGAAGAAACTTGATGCCGCTGATATCGTCGTGGTCTGCGGCGGGGTTATTCCACGCCAGGATTATGAAGAACTGTATGCTGCCGGCGCAGCCTGCATCTACGGGCCGGGCACGCCGATCACCAAGTCGGCCCGTGAGACCCTGGAAGCGATTAAAAAGGCAAAGTAAATAATTTTATATGGAGTTGCGCACACTCGCCGATAATATCCGTCAAGGAAATATCCGTGCCATGGGCAAGGGGATTACCCTGATCGAGAGCAAGAAGCCTGAGCATGCCCAAAAAGCTGCCCGGCTGCTTGATATTCTACTGCCATATGCTGGAAACAGTTTACGGATTGGTATTACCGGCGTGCCGGGAGTTGGCAAGAGTACCTTTATTGAGGCCTTTGGCAGTTACCTGACAACACAGGGCCATAAAGTAGCGGTACTGGCAGTTGACCCCTCATCCCAGATCACCGGCGGCAGTATTCTTGGTGATAAGACCAGGATGGAGGAATTGTCCCGTAATCCCAATGCCTTTATCCGGCCCTCTCCAGCCGGTGACACCCTGGGTGGCGTGGCCCGCCGTACCCGTGAGACCATGCTGCTCTGCGAGGCAGCCGGGTATGATGTTGTGATCGTTGAAACCGTCGGGGTGGGGCAGTCCGAAACCACCGTTGCCTCCATGGTGGATTTCTTCATGCTGTTGCAACTGGCTACAGCCGGTGATGAACTGCAGGGGATCAAAAAAGGGGTGATGGAGCTGGCCGACGCCATCATCATCAACAAGGCCGACATTGACCGGCAAAAGACCGCCTTGGCGCGACAGCAGTATGAAAATGCCCTGCATATCCTGCGGCCTAAAAGTAGAAACTGGATCGTGCCGGTGCTGACCGTCAGCGCTCTGCGTAATGAAGGAGTGCCCGCAGTGTGGGATATGCTCGACAGCTTCCGTACTGCCATGCAGCAGTCAGGTGAGTTTGAAGAAACCCGTAGGCGGCAGTCAGTGGACTGGATGTGGGCACTAGTGATGGATGATCTGAAGGGGCTGTTCCTTAATCACAGGGATGTGAAGGGGATCTTCCCGCAGGTGCAGGATGCGGTGACTCAGGGGATTACCACGCCTTCGGCTGCTTCACGGCGTTTGTTGGATGTCTTCAGACGATAAGAAAGGATTAAGTATGTTGCAGAAAATTAACCATATCGGCATAGCGGTGCAATCTTTGGATGCTACTCTGCCTTTTTACCGGGAAGCATTAGGTATGATCTTCAAGGGTGAAGAAGAGGTTGCCGAGCAGATGGTAAAGGTGGCCATGCTGCAGGTTGGGGAGTCAAAGATAGAGCTGCTTGAACCCACTGATCCGGCAAGCCCGATCGCAAAATTTTTGGAAAAAAACGGTCCGGGCATCCATCATATCGCCTATGAGGTGGAGGATATTGAGGCAGCCATAACCCGTATGCTGGCCCAGGGGGCGCGCATGATTGATACGTTGCCGCGTAATGGTGCCCATGGTACCCGGATAGCCTTTGTACACCCCAAAAGCAGTAACGGGGTACTGACTGAACTGTGTCAGTCAGGTCACTGAGCAGATCGATAAGGTGTAAGATGCTAAAATCAGTTGAAGACTTTAATTGTTTTTTGGTGGTTTAGAACTGGTTCTTGCTTCGTTTGAAATGACGTTATATAAATTTGCAGGTAAAAAGCTCAGCTGGCGCGACGATTGTAGTCTTTAAAATCAGGTGGTTAGCTGATGAAATAAGATAAATGCTTGACAGTCGTTATATTTATTGTATTATTCGCAGCAATTAGTAGAACATATAAGTAGTTGAATATTCATATGGCTTTTGTAAGTGGCTTTAGATGTTCATAAATTTATATGAAGGGTGGTGAGACCCTCAGAGAAACGAAAAAGAAGTGCCAAACAAGAAAGTTATTTCATTTTTTTAGGCAGTACATACACCACATGAAGGAGGAAAGTTTCATGACTAAGTTTCAAAAGCAAATGTTGACCATCGCCGCAGCCGGTGCCCTGACCGCCGTGACTGCCCTTCCTGCAATGGCCTTTGAGAACGAGTTCCATGGTATCTACAACTTCAACACCGTTTTCTCAAACTTCAATACTGGTGCATCCGGCAACTTTGCTCCCAACGGCCTGAAGGACAAGGCCCAGATGAACAACTACATGGAGCAGCGTGCACGTCTGCAGTACACTGCCAAGGCCAGTGACGACCTCAAGTTGGTGACCCATTTTGAGATCAACAACCGTTTTGGTGCTTCCAACTCCCTGACTGGTTCTGTTACAAACGTAGACAATACTGGTAGCGATCTGGATACCGATGGCCTGAACATTGTCACCAAGCATGTCTACCTTGATTTTAACGTGGGCAAGTCATTTAACGCAAAGCTAGGTCTGCAGCCCTACAAAGATACCCTGAAAGGTATCTTCATTGATGCTGACGTGCCTGCGGTTATGACCAGCACAAAGATGGGCGCCTATACCCTGGGTCTCGGCTTTGCCCGTTACAATGACGCCGTTGGTACTGGTGGTATTACCCGTCTTGGTGACAGGGATACCGACCTGTTCATTATGGACAACACCTTTGCATTCAGCAAAGACACCAAGGCCACCTTTTCCTACTATTTTAATGCTGACTATGTGTCTAATAATGCCAAGCTGATCCATACTTTTGGCTTGGGTGGTGAAACCAAGCTGGCTGGCATCAACCTCTCAGGTTTTGCCGCTATGCAGGCAGGTCATCAGAAGCTGACTGGCCCAAGCAGCACCAGCACACAATACCACGGTTGGGCTGCTAACGTGGCTGCCAATATGAATGTTGGTCCTGGTAAGGCAAAAACAGCCTTCCTGTTTACCTCCGGCAACAACCATAACTCTGACACTGCTCACAACAATGGTTGGACTCCTGTGACCAACGCAGCGTCAGCTGTAACAACCGTTAACTCATACAATGAGGGCGGTATGATGATTCTGGTGCGGAACACCGGTAACAGCCCCACCAGCACCGACCAGTATGTACGTCGTAATATCACCAACGTAGCCCTGCTTTCCTTGGGCTATGATGCTAAGCTGACTGAGAAATTTAATCTGGATACCAATGTCGGTTTTGCATGGGCACCTGCTTCTTTTGGCGCACCTACCGATAAGAAAATTGGTAGACCTAACAGCAGTGACTTCATGGGTACTGAAATTAACATGACCGCCGGTTATCAGCTTTATAAAAACCTGAAGGTTATGGCTCTGGCTGGCTACATGATCAACGGTGGCTACTACAAGAACGCTGCTGCCAACAACACTGACAGCCCAGAGAACCCCTACACCATGCGTCTGCAAGCTCGTTACAGCTTCTAGTCTGCTGACGTAGCACAAGTGGTCATCAGAGGCGGCACGGATATCGTGCCGTCTCTTTTTTTGTGCGTATAATCATAATAAAGCAGCTGATCTTGTGTCGATAAAGGGTGCAGAATGACCTGGCTTCTGGTGGGTTGCGGCATTTGGGATGGATACTGACGGCAGCAGTCTTTGTTTTGACAGTCGCTGGGGGATATGGCATACTCCTTCGGCTTTTTATGCTTAGTGTAGAGGATGGAGGAACTATGAAACGACTGATGCTGGTAATACTGCTGTTGCTGGTGACGGTGCCTGCTTTTGGCGCTGCACCGCTGCGGATATATGTGGGTGAATTTAATGCGGTTGGCGTGGCTGCCAAAGATGATACCAAGGTGGTTTTGCAGTCGCTGCTGGCCTCGCGCCTGAGTGATGGCCACCTGCTGGCTGTCAGTGCTGTTGCTGAGGCAGATCTTGTGGTGAGTGGTACCTACATTGCCATTGGAAAACAATATAATATTGATGCTGTTGCTAAAACTGCAGCAGGCCAGACCGTGGTGCGCACCTTTGTGCAGGGTGAAGGCGGGCAGGATGCCTTGTTTACAGCAACAGCAAAGCTTGCGGAAAAGCTGTCTGCTGAGCTTCAAAAGCAAGAGGCC
>JGI24728J21555_1001242_pt1 | contig 10890 bp, 8 predicted proteins | sample EPASupsiteSAE305_FD_21555 | JGI IMG/M metagenome (IMG submission 21555) | reverse complement strand
TAGCGTTCGGCTGACAATCAGATTGCGGGCTGCCTGCCCCCCGCAAAAGCCTCCATCAGAAGTTAAAGAGGAAATCCGGCTGAGGGCTTCACTGATTCAGGCTTCAATCAGTACGCCATCCACACACATGAGTTTTCGCCAGAATTATTATAAAAAGAGGAGCACCCGCTATAGCGGTTATGGCTCCGATAGGAAGTTCGGCCGCTGTCAATGACCTGCACAACGTGTCGACTACCACCACAAAAATTGCACCGATGCACGCCGAAGCTGGAAGAAGTTTTCTGTGATCCGGACCGACAATCATCCTCGCGATGTGTGGCACGACCAAACCAACCCATCCAATAATTCCGGCGACGGCCACGATAGAGGCACATATGGCTGCCACCACACAGATGATAGTAATTCTGTCCCGCTCAACCGGAATCCCAAGAGCTCTCGCCTCTTCTTCTCCACATGAAAGAACATTCAAGTGTAAGGCAAAACAGTATAAGATGAATGATCCTGCCAAAATAGGGACAATAACCAATCGAAGGTCTATGAAATTAACTCTGGAAAAGCTCCCCATCAACCAGAAGACCAATTGAGGCAATTGACGTTCTGAGTCGGCTAAATATTGAAGCATCGTCGTTAGGGCTGCGAACAAAGCTCCCGTTATGATCCCTGCCAAAACCAACATGAGCACCGAACTCTGCCCTATACGGCCAGCTAGCCAGACAACAAAAATGGTGGAGCCAAGCCCGCCGACAAAAGCACCAATCGTAACCCAAAAAGGTCCCTGTGCTAAAAACAACATCAACGAGCCGCCAAAACCCGCTCCGGCTAGGACTCCGATTGTTTGCGGACCAACAAGAGGGTTCCTGAAACACCCTTGAAGAGCTGCTCCGGAAACGGAAAGACCAACACCCGCCAAGACGGCCAGTAATGTACGCGGCATCCGGGCGCTCATAATTATGGCGTATTCAAATGGATCAGGCGCGGTTCCAATTCCAGCCATGGAGAGGAAGCTGGAAAATACCGCACTCAACCCCACAGAGACTCTCCCTAACCCTAGACAACTAAGGATGGTTAAAGGGACCAGGAGGACAAGAACGACCCACTTGAGTTTCATTATTGCCATTTTATTAGCAAAAGATGGCATGATTTAGTTTAAGCTCTCTCTCTTCTTTTGAAAAAGGTTGTAGTTTGCCATGTGCCCATTCAATTTACATTGGAGTATTTCGTCAATTTCTGCGTCAGACAAACTATAATTATAGAAAAATTTGTAATCTTCCTTCATCTCTGCCCTCAAATCGAATTCAAAACGTTCAGGATGTATGATCATAGCCGCCCACTGCCATGTTAAACGGGACTCATGACTGCCTGGGTCCCACCGATAGCCGCCATGGGGCAATTTATAAACTTTCCTGTTTTTAATTGCGCTAACGCTTGCTAAAGCAGGGCTATTAAGAAAATTATCTGGAACAGCATCATCAAATGTCCCAATAAATATTACATCAGGATTCCAACTAATGATTTGTTCGACATTCACAGAATTTTCTGTACCAGTGAACACGTCATGGGCTACATTTATTGCTCCTGCCAATGTAATCCAATAGTCTTGGTAAGTGTTCTTGCCAACAACACGCATACTTTCGCGGAAAGATCGAATATATAATGCTTTGGGTTTTTTGTTTATGGGAATAGATGTGGATATAATTCTTACTCGATCAAATATTAAATGATTTTTTTCTAATAAGATCTTTATCCTCTCGTCTCGCCCCAAAAGTTGTCCCACAATAGTTAGATTATGTTCATTGACATCTTGGGTTGGGGGGCTGTTGACAAGCCCAGCTACAACGAGTCCAGCCGATTCCAAGGTGGTGATCAAATTTTCTGGTTGCGTCCATTGAACGATGAGGTCCGGATGCATTTCCAAAATAGATTCAATGTTTGGCGTAAAAACACCGCCTCTGATGACGTCAGTTCGGATTGCAAGAGCTTCAGGGTAAACACGTCTCAAAAAACCCTCTGATATTGATTCGCGGGATGAAGGGTGCATTCCAATAAGTCGTTTTGTACTGCCATCAATAGCAATCACCACAGCCGCCATCGGCACGGGGATAGTGATTATGCGATTTACGGGCTGGTGTAACGAAATTGCGTGTCCTCGCTGATCGTAAACGATAAATTTCCCACCATCAGCCATGACCGTTGATGAACTTATGAATACAATAGAAAATATTAAAAATAGGATTGACCGATTAACCATGGTTTTGCCGTTAAAAGCCATCAGTATTAGTCATAATTAATAATTCCATGATAGCCCTATTATGAATGAACGACCTGGTTCTATTAATGGATTTGTATTACTTCTTGCATAAGAAATATCTTCGTAAGTTGTAGGAAGCTGATAATCTTCATTAAATATATTTTCTATTGAGATGGTAAGGTCAACTTCGGAAAATTCTGATGAAATATTTCTTAGATTTGTTTTATAAGATACGCCAAAAATTGAATACCCATCAGTTTTCCTCTCCTCAGATTGGTCAATGCGAGTTTTGTCAAAAGATCCTTTCCAGTTGCATTGTATTGCGTAAAAATTCTTATGATATTCTATTCCTACTTTACCATTCAATGGAGGTATATAGGATAATGGCGCTCCTGTAGTTTTGTTGTTTCCATGAGTGTAGGTTGCGTTTGCAAATGTTGTCCAATGATCAGTCATGGCCCAACTTGTATCGAATTCCCAACCGTAAACTTTAGCATCGCCAACGTTTTGATATTGACGCGATGGTAACCCTTGATAAGTGATGGATTCACGGGAAATTAAATTTTCGTAATCGGTTAGATAAGTCGTCAAGTTTGCTTTTATCGAGGGTAATCGCAGCCGCAATCCAGTATCATAAGTAATCCCTTCTTCGGGTTCTAAATCGGGATTAGGGACGTTATATCCTGTCCCGAATTTGCCGCCAAAGTAGCTTTCAGCAGTTGTGGGGGCGCGAAAACTCTTGCCGACGTTGGCAACCCAGTGCAGGTAATCCCATGCTTTGTAGGTCACGCCAATGCTTTCAGTAATAGGAGTCTCGGTGTATTCGCTTTGCCTTTCATAGGCTTTTTTTAATATTTCGTCGGTAACAGGGCTAGTGTCAGAGCTTGTGTTGATATAATCAAATCGTACGCCAGCAGATATTATCCATTTAGTATCTACATTCCAATCGTTTAACAGAAACACACCTTCACTCACCTGCTGCGAATCCGGCCCCTCTTGTGCAAGAGGAGAAACTTTGACGCTCTTAACAGTACCGTTGGAATTGTAAACGGTAGTTACCGTTTTGGCTTCTGAGCCATCACGCATCTCATTGAAAAAATCAACGCCTGCTGTTAGGTTGTTGTTTTCTGACCAAGGAACAACGGTGAAAAGGTGGCCTCCCAAGACGAGAGGGCCATCAACAAATCGGTCAATTTCTGTCAATTTATTATTGACTGTTCGATTTTCTGAGAGTTGCTCGGTGTAAAGGTGACGGGCATAAAGACTAGCTTCGATTTTATCCAAATAAGAAGACGGTTTATTGCCGGTGTATTTTAGGTTGGCATATTTTTCTCGAAAAGGTTCCTCTCGGAAGTTAAAAAGTGGGTATCCTGGAACTCCGCCCACCCCTCCTGCTCTACCGGCTTCAGCTTCAGCAATTTTCCCTGTAAACTCGATACGATCATCACCATTGAAAGTGTAGCCCATGCGTAAATCGGCGGCACGGGTACTGAAATCGCTGTTTTCAATTTTGCCTTCGGGGCTGTCATAATCATTTGCTTCCCAAAGGCTGAGCCCAAGCAAGCCATCAATGTTGTGCCCAAGCGTTTCAATTTCAGCTCTATTCGCGGTTAAATCATTAGCGCTGTTGTAACTCGTCCTAAATTTTCCTTTTGCACGCCAGTCACCGCTACTATCGCCTTCGGCTTGACGAGTGACGATGTTAACCAGCCCAGCCATTGCATCAGATCCATACATAACTGAAGCAGGACCACGAATAATTTCGACACGTTCAATTTGATAAGGGTCCATGGAATTATATTCCAAGATGCTTCTCCCTCTAAAGCGATCCCCATCGACAAATTGGGCAACGCGGGAGTCCGCAGAACTGAAACCTCGTATAACCACCTGTCCACCCAAACCACCTGCTCGAGACAGTGAAACACCAGGAGCTGACGCAAGGAGTTCTTGAGTGCTAAACGTGTTGGCTTTACGAATTTGTTCATTTGATATTACAGAAATAGATTGGCTACTTTCATCGAGAGGTGTTTCATAGCGTCTCGCAATTACAACAACAGGGTCAAGTATATAGTCATTTTCATAAAGACTTGATTCGTGCCCAGTAACTGTTCCACTATTTCCTGAATTTTTTGCAGTCTCCTCTTCGGAGACGTTTTTAACCTCCTGTTCTTGTGGTTTATCTTGAGGTGTATTTTCGAGAGTTGCCTCTTTTATTGCTGGTTGTTCTTGAGCTAGGGTAAATGACACCCCGGTAGAACACATTGCTATCGTCCAGAAAACGATAAAATATCGACACATGCTTTTCTCCTTTTTGTTGCCATTTTGAACATATACAAATGGCTTAGTGAAAAATGGGGATATTCAGAAAGGAGGATGGCAGGATGCATGTGCAACGGGAGCAAAAAAAAAATCCCGGATCGAAATAAATCGATCCGGGATATCCCTATTTATCCGCAGACAAGTATCAGGTACGCTGCCGTCCTCGCAGTCGTTTCCTTATTAAAGTTTAGGCAGGTCTTCTGACTCCCGATTCATTTTACTAGTCGCGTCTTCCCAGCCTATAGGCCAGTGACATCAATGCAACGTTCATCCTCGGTTACAGCGGCGGGCCCGTCTCCGATTTGCACAGAGTTCCCTATTTTGTTCTGCTACGAACACCTAAACGTGCAGACTTAGAACCCAAGAAGCCGTAGAAGTCAAGGGTAACATGTAAAATTTTCATTATGGGAAATCACCATGAAAATCTCAATAAGGATCATTCGTAAACATTGTGATCAAAACTCATTGAAAAAATGGCAGAAACGGCATTTGAGAATGTGCTTTTGGCCGTTACGAATGCTGGTGGAGTGAGCTTAACGTATAATTAAACCTTAGCTGCTCTATTTCCTGTTTTCTGAGACGACCCTCTTTGCGGTGTTATGTGCTACGAATCCTTAGCGTACGATTTTTTCCGTTTCGTGAGCAGACCCCAGATACGCCCACTGGTCTGGATAGGGAGCAAAATTCTCATCAACAAACACGCTTCGTCCCTGCACGTGGGGTTGCTTCTGCAAGGGAAGGGCGATCAGGTTGCCGAATCCGTCCTTGGGCAGGGTGTCCTGGTTGGGAAAAAGGCGATCATAACTCGACAGAGATATTTGCCGGGTGCGGTCGCAGGTGCGGCTGATCAGGGCTGCGCCAAGTTGCCGGGCCTCGCGGGCCGGAACCGGTTCGGCAAAGAAGATCCAGACATGGCCGCCGTTTCCGGAACGTGAGATTTCCAGGGCCGCTGGAATATGCAACTCGCGGCAGGACTGCATGACGGCGCGGGCATCCTCGCGCCAGTCGGCTTCGTCAAAATCAGCAGCCAGGAAAAAGCAGGCGTCATCAGTTAGGAGTGGGTAAACCCCGACGGTATGTTTTCCGGACAGGTGGTCAAAGAGTACCTGATCAGTCACCGGCAACAGCAATCGTTGGGAGCAGTCACCGCATTTGACCTTCGGTTTGTGGCAGACGCCAGACTTCCATTCGTTCCTGCAGGCCGGTGAATAACCAGCCGAACCCTTGGTCGATTGCCAGCGTATCGGATAGACGTCGGTGCGACCACGGAACAGACGACGAAAGAGTGCGATCTTTTCGCTGGCGCTGAGGTGGGTTGGTGTTGGCGGGGGTGCAGGCGGGCGGGGGGATTCCGGCACCGTGGCGGGGCCTGCTTCCCAGGCAATGCCCTGACTGTTCAGCAGGGCCTTGAGGCGGGCGTTCTCTTCCCGCAGTTGCTGCAGTTCATCCGGCGGTTCTGCTTTCTGCTCATTGCTCGCTAAATCCATACTCGGCCATCAGGTCATCCATGTTTTTTCCGCCGCCCCATCCCCAATCATCGGCTGCATAGTGTATGCTGTCAGGGCGTTCCAGGTAGTGCCCTTGCTTATCCGGATCAAGCTGCCGATGTATTTCAAGGCCTGCTGGAACATCCGAACCAGGGCCTGAAATCACCTCGTCATCTACGCTGCAAAATCCGAGGAAATCCCTGCAGGGCACGCAATAGAAGGCCGACAGCTCGGCCAGCCCCTCGCATGGCCAACGGCTTTTTTATAGTCCGAGATTGCCTTTTTGGCCTTGGCAACTGAATAGCCCTGGTTGCGCGCCACGTCTGGGCAGACCCAGCGGGAGAGGGTCGCCTTGCAGGGTTCCAGAACATTGTCGCCCAAGCCAAAACGGATATGAAGGAAGGCCTTATTTTCCTTGCCGGCCGCATAAAGGGCTTGAACCAGCCACTTTTCCGTTCGCGGAAAGATGTATGATCCCGCAAATCCAGAACAGGCTGCATGGCTTCGCGGGCGAGGGTCTTGGCCATGGGCTCACTCCCTTGTCATGCATGGTATTCCGTTTTTTTTGGGGCAACTGTTTTACCCAGATTCCTGTTACTCCCAATATTACCCATGTCCCCCCGGATTGTAATGCATTTCTCTGGGTGCCAGCGGACAACAAAAAACCCGCTTTCCTGATAGGAAAGCGGGTTTATATGCTTTGTCGGACTTCTTTGAATGAATGGGGTGATCGATGGGACTTGAACCCACGACCTCCGAGGCCACAACCCGGTGCTGCCACCAGCTGAGCTACGATCACCACGCAAACGTGGCCTTATATACCCGCACGTCGACTTTTTGGCAAGCAGAAAGTTAGGCGGCTAACTCCCGTTGGCAGTGTTTGCACACCGTTGCCCTTGCCTTGATCAGTTCCGTGCAGAAGGGGCATTCTTTCAGGAAATGGTTGGCCAACAACTGACCAATGGCCAAATTGATTTCCTGTTCCAGATGCGCATCCTTAAAGGCATGGCTGCGCAAAGGCTCGATGCAGGCGAGATCATTGAGGGGCACAAGCAGGGCCACGGCCCGCTTGCGGTCGTCGGTCGAAACCGAGTCGTCGAGCAGCAGGGTCATCACCGGCGTCAGATCTTTTTGTTCTACACATGTGTCCAGGGCGGCAAGGGCGTCCTGCTGCTGCTGGTAGCGCACATTTTGGCGTTTGACGTCCTCAATGTCAATGACGCTGCCGGTGAAGGCCTCTTTGCCAACCACCATCATGCTGTAACTCTCTTTCGAGTTGGGAATCTCCATGTAGCGGTAGGAACCGACATGGCCGTATTGGTTGGCAATATAGTCCCAGCCTTTGACAAAAAGCGGACAGGTGTCGTTGAGGCAGATGAACAGATATTCCGAGCCCCAGCCAAGACCATCGCCGACATGGACTGGCGGCGCATGACATAAAGACAGATCGCCGCTGCAATGCGGGCAGTAATGCTTTTCTTCAATGTATTTCAAAAGCGTTGACAACATGTGATTTCAAACTCCTTAGGGTTGAGTTGTGTGCTGTGTCTGCGGCAAGGGGCAAGGCAGACCGCCGACCGGCGGTGGAGTCAGGCTGGCTCAGCTTGCGCCGGAACGGGAAACCGGCCGGAGCAGAAGAACGGCGCACCATAGGGCAAAGAGCGCCAGCAGCAACAGGTTTTTTTTTACGATTGTTATTCATGCGGGTAGAGTAACCATTGGGCTGGAAACGGTCAACCGACAGCGCTCAAATCATCCGCCCCAGGACTTCGTCGACTGCTTTGGCCTGTCGCATCCTGGCCTGAAGAAAGGTTTCGGTCAGGTGCTCGGCATTTTCGTCGATCAGAGTGCAGAGGCCGGGGATGGTGGCGGCGTCCGCCATCCGGACGACCGTGGCCAAATTTTTGGCAAAATCGCTGACAATCTTGCGACTGTCGCCTGAGGTGGCCATGATTTCCGCGTAGGTTCGGGGGTTTTGCGAATGAACCCGCGACATGGCCAGAATGGGGTAAAGCGAGGTCAGGGTGCAGTGGCTGGCGATGTCGTCGCTGGTAATGTCGTTTTCGTTCAGGGTCATGGCGAGCGCCACGGAAATAACAGTTGGCAGTTTTTGGCCGATGCCCATCAGCAGGTCGTGTTTAGAGGGCGAGTCATGATAAATGTCGGCGCCGTGTTTGTAGAGAAACGCCTCGAATTCGCTGCAGAACATGCCGCTGCGCGAGGTGCGCACCACAATGGCGTTCTTGTCCTTCATGGTTGCGGCCTGGGGGCCCCAAAGATTATGCACCAACATTACCTCAACCTCTTCGTTGGTGGTCTCAAGGGCGCTTTTGATGGTTTCTTCGGACTCGCCGGCCAGCAGTATCAGGGCCTTGCCTGCGCCCAGCAAGGAACCGTACTGGCGGACAGTGGCCGAGGTGACCGAAATCGGCACGCAGATCACCACCACGTCAACCCGATCAATCATCTGTTCGGGGCGGAGCGTGGTGGAGCGGCCGGTCATAAGCACCTCGTAGCCTTCGCTGGCCAGCCGGTCGGCAAACCATTTGCTCATGGCGCCGGTGCCGATGAAGCCAAAAGATTTAATGTGCTTGGTCCGCATGTCGACCCTGGGAAAACTGCCCAGAAGGCGGATCATGCCCTGCTGCTGGATGACCCGCGATTCGATGTGGGCAATGGCGCTGGCCATGATGTCGTTGTGGATGTGGCCTTCCGCCTCCAGGTAGATGCGCAGTTTTTGGGTTTTGATGTCGTTTTCCGAGCGCATGTCGACGATGTTGATGCCGCGTCGGGAGAACTCGTTCAAAATGTCCACCAGGATGCCCACCCGGTCGTCAAGGGGTTCGGTGATCAGGGTGGTGGCGTCGTATCCGGTCGCAGGGGCCAGGGTGCGGCCAAGGACCGCATAGCGGGTGCGGTTGTGCGGCGCCACTTCGCGTTCAATGATGCGCAGGCCGTGAGCGGTGAGCGTTTCGGCGTTGTCGATCACCGCCTTGCCGCTGGTCGGCCCGGCGGCCTTGAGTTCCTCTATGATCTGACCAATGTCCTGCACGCTCATCTCTGTGACGCCGGGCAGCTGGTTTTCAATGAATTCCTCGCACTGGTTAAAAACCTCGCGTTTGCCCACCAGCATTCGCAGGCTTTCGAGCGTCTCATCTTCGGCAAACACGCCCAAGGAAAGATTGGAGTGCAGAATGACGTTGTCGACCCAATACCCAGCCTTGATCTGATCAAAAAAGCGGAAATACTGTTTCTTTTCGCCTTCGCGGGTATTATACACCGGCAGCACGGCATAGTCGGCCTCGCCTGCGGCAAAGGCGTCGAGCAGGGCCTTGACGTGCGGATACAGCTGAATGTTCGCCTTGCCGTCGTATTGAGCGGCGGCCTGCCATGAAAGAGAGTGTTCCGGCCCAAGGGTCGCGATTGTGGTCATTGCGGGTGTTCCTGTACAGAGTTGCGCGTTGTTTTCTCTTGGTTGAGCCGCCTTGCCCGACAGGGCGGCGACAATAAAGCCGCGTCGCTGGCGCAAGGGGGATGTAGGTCTTTCTGGAAAGAGGGAAGCACGACATGCGGGGCAAATCCGGAAACGAACTACAACACGGTCAAATACATTTTCAGCGGCGGATAGTAAAGATTTTTTTAACCAATGACGCATAGTGCGCCGGGCGCAGGGGTAATGGGACCGGAACGGGGAACAGTGGCGGAATACCTGGCCGCCTTAAAAAGCTCAGGCAAATTCGGACCGCAGGTCGTGGCGCACCGCATGCTTGCAGCCACGGAGGCCGTCACGGCGAGGCCTGACCTCCTGGCGCCCGAACTTCAGCAGCTGCTCCGGGATATGGGCGTGTCTGAGTTGTATGCGCATCAGCATGCGGCCATAACCCAGATTCTTGCCGGCAACAACACCGTGGTCGCCACGCCGACCGCCTCGGGCAAGAGCCTGATTTACACCTTGCCGGTGATGGAGAATTATCTCAAAAACCCGGTTGCCAAAGCCCTCTATCTGTTTCCGCTGAAAGCCTTGGCCCAGGATCAGCTGAAAACCATTGAAAAAAACTGGCGGCTTCTTCCTGCGCCGCTCCGGGGCGATCTGCCCCCGGCTGCGGTCTACGACGGGGACGTCACCAGTTATCGTCGCAAAAAAATTCGTGATTTGCTCCCGCCTATTCTGATCACCAACCCGGACATGCTGCACCTGTCGATGTTGCCCCACCACGACCGGTGGGCCCATTTGTGGAGCAGCCTGGATTATGTGGTGATTGATGAGGTCCACACCTATCGGGGCGTCTTCGGCTCTCATGTGGCGTGGGTGTTGCGACGGCTCAAACGCATCTGCACCCTGTACGGATCACAGCCGACCTTTATCCTGGCGTCCGCCACCATCGGCAACCCCGACGAGCATGCCCGGCAACTGATCGACGCGCCGGTGCGTGCGATCACCCAAACCGGGGCGGGCAGGGCGGCCCGCAACATCGTGCTGCTCAATCCGCTTGACAGCGCCGCGTCGAGCGCCGCCCAATTGCTGGAAGCCGCTGTGGTCCGGGGCCTACGCACCATTGTCTACTGCCAGTCGCGCAAGATAACGGAACTGATCGCCATCTGGACCGAACTCGGTTCAAAGACCGCAAGGGGCTGGTCGCCTCCTATCGCTCCGGTTTTCTTCCTGAGGAGCGCCGAGGCATTGAAGACCGCCTGGCCGACGGCAGCCTGATGGGCGTGGTCTCGACCTCGGCGTTGGAATTAGGGATTGATGTCGGCAATCTCGATGTCTGCATCCTGGTTGGCTATCCGGGATCGATGATGGCGACCTGGCAGCGGGCCGGCCGGGTTGGCAGA